>Ga0222715_10002999_pt1 | contig 15216 bp, 16 predicted proteins | sample C33_9DmetaG_FD_165056 | JGI IMG/M metagenome (GOLD analysis project Ga0222715, IMG submission 165056) | Estuarine water microbial communities from San Francisco Bay, California, United States - C33_9D | ecosystem: Environmental > Aquatic > Marine > Unclassified | place: USA: California...
TGTTGCAGTAGATATTTCATCATATTGTTCCTTCCTGTCTGTGTTTTTAGTTGATCCAGACACAAACACTGAATCTTCTATTTGCTCTTCTAATATTTCTCCTGCGGAGATCCTGTCCACAAGTATCAGTGTGTTACCCGAACTTGATATGTCTTTAATCGTGTTGGCTACCCATTTCATCCTGGTCTTGTCTGTGGTCAGCCATTTCAATTCTTCTCCGTATGTTTTGAATTGCGGGTGATCCTGCGTTTGTAAAACATTTACATGACAGTTTGCTAGTACACCTTTGTCTTGCAGTTCACTGGCTTGTATCCTGTTGGACACATCACCTATACTACATTTCAATCCCATGAATTCATAATCTGCTTTAGGTACTGTTCCGGTCAATCCCCAACGGATACCACAGTGTGCAAATGGTCCTGTCAGTAGCCTCTTCAGTACATCTGCTTTTGCCATGTGCACCTCGTCAATTATCACTGTGTTATTCCTTGTATTGCTTCTAGGAAATCTGTTGTGCGTTCGTCCTTGCTTTTCTTTTCTAATACATTCAGCGATTGCCATGTTGCTATTGTGTTAAATCGTCCTAGTTCCTTCCTGTCACCGTAGTATACACCAACATCTAAATTACAAGCAAGGAAGTCTTCTTCGGTCTGTGTGACAAGGCTTTTGTTTGGAACTATTGTAAGTGTTCTTCCGTATGGTTCAACCAGTTGGCACAGTGCCGCTGTGATTATAGTTTTACCTGCACCAGTGGCTATCTCTTGTATGCTCTGTGGATGTTCAATAAACTTGTTAATCGTTTCAACTTGATAGTCTCTTAATTCTATTGGTTGTCCCGCGGCTGGATGATTCTCGGGCCATGTTATGTGTGAAAGATAACTTTTATCTACTTTCTTAAATTCAAAGTTGTGTTGTTGTCTTTTATCCTCAACATCTATGTACACACCACCCTCATCTAATATGGGAAGTATTTGATCAACAAGATTCAAGTATGTAGTACCACCAAGTCCAAAGAAACTGACCTTGCCGTCCCACCTACCTAGTTTTACTGCTGGTAGATGTCTAGCGTATGGTATCTCGTATTTGAATTTGTTAGATAGTCTCTTACGCCATTCGAGGCTTAGGTTCTCGAACTTCACGTTCACTTCATCTTTTATTACTAATTTACAACTACTCATTCTAAAGTTTTACTATAATATGATCATGCCAATCCCAACTACTCGGTTGGTGATCATTATAATACAACTTTTTTGGAAGATTTTCAAGCATTCTTTTCAGATTGTCTGTCCCGGTGGCATAGTAACCACCACCTAATGCAACAAGTGATGCTTTTGGTTTTACTTGACTTTTGATCAATGCTCTTGGTATTCTGTTCCTCACGAATATTATTTTGGTATTATCACTAATAAGTTTGAATTGCTTACTCATTTGATGTAACTCATACAAGTTCTCAAAGAACTCTCTAGGTTTTTGGTTGTCCACTAACCAATGTCTTTCGTTCTTAAACTCATCAATGTCCTTTTTATACATGGGTTCCTTGATGTCAAAACCCCACGAACAATCATTTAAAATATCTACTCCGTGTGCTTTGAAGGCATTCAACCATTCCCAACATTCTCTTACATCCTCCTCCATGTGTATGTCACCACTGACCGGCATTATTAATGGAAAACAGTTCAACTCCATCAATCCTTTGACAACGTCTTTTTTTGTATATCCCTTTGAGTCTATCCACAATTTGTGATAGTTGTTGTGTGCTATTTTGTGGCCTATCGAAGTTTGTGCTTCGACATTGATTCCTTTAGTCGATATATTAAAGTTCTTCAATGAGTCTACTTGTGCCAATGCCGGTTTGTCCTTTAAATTTTCGTTCCAATATTCCTGTAAAGATTCTGATGCATTGTCCAACACTACCTCTCCAGCGAGCAGTCTTGCTGTGGGTTTTCTATGTCCTATCACTTGTTTTTTGATATCTTCGTAATCATTGAGTAGGCTGTCGTCTGTAAACTTGAAATCATATCTCACTGCAATCAAGGTTAGGTAGTAGGCGGTAACGTCACTGTGTTGGAAGGTCCACTTCTTTTTTTCGCCATCATACAAGGCATACATTCCAGGCAAATCACGTTTGTCCTTCATGCAACGTATCAGTTGTATCACTTTTTTGTGGTATGGAAATCGCATCTCTATTCTGTCAACGTTGTCATCGTCTGTGTATTTTTCTATAACTTTGTCAAAACTAATCACACGGAAGTCATCCTCATACACAGGCTTGTCCAACAACTTCTTGATGTCCATGCCATGGGCCTGGAACTTGGTAAGGTATCTTTTTAAGATTACAAGTGCCAGTCTGGCCTGCTTTTCTGTCCAGGCGTATTGTGATTCTGCTAATGATCGCACAGTGTCGTAATCCTTAGGATGTGGCTTGATATGTGTTTTCTGCGTCGATAGGGGATCTGTCCAAAAATAATCATTATATGCTAGTATTTTGAGTGCTTCGTTAACTGTTTTTGGCAAATCTGTGTGCATTTTTAAACCTGGTAATATTGATAATTATTAGTATATTATAGCATACTTGGTAATATTGTCAACCATGAAAAAGGTAAAGAATAAAGCAGTTAATGTAAGGAAGCAACTGAAAGTCAAGTTGGAGAACACTGCGACTAGGTATAAAAATATAGTTGGATTTAGACCAACAGAACAACAGGTATATCAGTGGTTTAGAATTATTAACAAGGCATTATTCAACAGCAGATTACCAATGGTACCACTACACGTAAAAAAACTGCACAAGGACTGGGGCAGATGTGTGGTTAATTGGGACAACAGGAAAACACCCAAAGGCAGGTTCAATCAAAAAATAATTCCTTATCATATAGATTTAGAACATTACATAGAAATACACTGTAAGTTCCCCACGTGGAAAGACTTCATAGAAACTCTAGCACACGAAATGGTACACCTTTATCAAATGACTTGGGTCAAAGATCCTTATGCAAATCATAATGCAAACTTCTTTGCTTGGAAAAATAAGTTCAAACTTGCAGGCCTAGGCCTGTCGAGATGTTAACACCTTCTCAAATTCAGCGTAACTAATCACTTTGCTGTTTCCCAGGTCGTTGCCTGTCTGTAGATAGTTGAGATAATCGGGAGGGCTGTCATGCACAACAGTGTAGTTGACGTAAGGCCTCATTTTCAACATGTCTCTAAAATTTTTCAGCCATCCTTCAAATATTTTGTCATCGTTACGTTCACCATAACAGATTGTGTCTTGGTATATGTTGTTGAGTTCGCCTTTGCCGTACTCTCTGAAGTCATATCCTATGAGATATATGTTCTTGTGGCCATGGACACCTGCTGTCCAGAACGCCTGATTGCCCGAGATCCAATGTGGATTATTTGGTGTTAACTTTAACATGCCTTTGCTCTGTTTCCTGTTCACCTCAAGTACTGGTGCATAGTGTACAGTTTTCAATCCCACTTCGTCTTCTACCATCTGCATGGTCATTTTTGTATCAACAGAGAATATGAAGTCAGGTATAAAGTCTCTGTACAATGCATTACACCCATATGTCTGTCCAGATGCTTTAAGTTTGTTTAGATCAAAATCTTTACGTGAGGGACCGTTACCTATGCAATAGGCATTACCTCGAGGCACTGCGTTGACCTGGTCCTCATAGAATTTAATGTCTAGTATACGTTGTCCTTTACGTATTATTGTATTAACAACCACGTCCTCACCTTTGTATGGTTTCCATTCGATGGGCAGTATTTCGTTTCTTTTTCCTATGTTTATAGTCCTCATTTTAAATATTTCTCCTCTAATCTTTTTTTGATTCTAGTCCATGGTAGCCCTTGTTCTATTTCGTCCTCGAACCATTCCGTGTATGCTAGTTTGTTAGCCCATGTCAGTCTATTTGGCATAGCAGGAGTATTAATGTCTGCTAACTTGATATTTCCAACGTCATGACATAAACTAGATTCTGAAACGAAAACCGGTATGCCTTTTATAACTGCTTCCATGGCAGGATTACTAGAATGATTTACCACAGCCCATGTTCTTTCCAATGTTGCCTTGAAGTCTGTATCGTCATAGGTTCTAAAATCTCGTTTGGGCATTCTCACTTTAACATTCTTGAATTTGTTTTCATTGAAACTTATAATGTTACGAGGATGAGGCCTAACTAATATTGGTCTAGTTGTGTACTTTCTGATTTCTATAATCTGTTGTTCAATCCAATTGGACATCTTTGGCAATCCCTTCCACTGCTCTGATGAGTCGTGCTGTCCGCATATGACTATGAGATCTCCTGTTGGGTTCCATGGACGTAGCTCGTGTTTGAACAAGGACCAGCGTTGGTCATCAAATTCATGATTGGCAAAGTCGGCATCCCTGTTTATTCCGTTTATGCCAATCTTGAAACTGAGATTCCTACGCAGTCCTCCCACTTCGATAACAATCACAGGCTTGCCTTGGCTCCTGTATCTATCCCATATTTTTTTATAATTTTGCATTCTGCCACGCCACAGCACACTCCATATTACTGCAACGTCACCATTGGTCTCTTTGTTCACGTGCACCTCGTCACCAGTTTCCTGTATAGATTTTATAAATTTTGCAAAGATATTTTTGCTGTTCAATGGGCCATGCATGGGCCATGCTTCTATTCTCATTTTATATTTGTTTTCCAATAGTCTAGGTCTTTTATATTTTTAGTGGCTTCTAATTTTTGATCTCTGAAGTCTTTCAACTTACTTTTACCTTCTAACTTCCTGTTGCCTTTGAAATGATCCATGTACAGACCCAATTCACTATTGATGAAAACATGATGTCCTTTGACACCTTTCCAGTAACCTATATCATTTACTTTTACATTTTTTTCTTTTTGATATCTTTTAGACAAGTACCATAACGTAGAACAATCAGTCCACTCGATTAGTTCAAATATTTTGTCAGACACATACAGGTCTTCCCAGTCCTTGGTAAGGTTCTGTATTTCGGGATGATTCAGATTGTATCCTACAAATCCACATTCTGGATACTTTCCCCCGTCATTTAGGTTTGGATTTTCCCTACCCAAATAAGTCAACATTGAATCACTTGGCAGTAATCCTTCAAAAAAATCTTTTGGTATTGGCCTAAAGGAATATGTGTCAGCATCCAACCATATTAGGTAATCATAACCTGCAGAATTTTTTATTGCATGAGTTACACAAAAAACTTTGTTTGCAAATCTTACAGCATTCCAAAGGAAAGATCCTTTAGGTGCCATGGGTATTGGTCTACGCACACCGTTTGGTATTTCATTTATTTCACCGTTTGCCACAGGATCGTCTTTGTACTTGTTCTTAAATTTTAATAACTCAGGCTGTACTTCATGTGCATCCAACCATTCAACTCTTGGATGTTCAAATACATCACTTGGTTGTGCTTCATGATACACTGCAACTTGTACGTCATCTGGCCAGTGCTTGAGAACACTGTCCACCGCACGTTTGGCATACTCATTCCAAGTTCCTGGTTTGTATGATGTAAGTACTTTTATCTTCATAATATGGGTATTTAATCTACTCCTCCATGTTATATTTTTTAATCCAGTCAGCCACAATCATTGTTGGAATACTTGCCTTGCCCGACTGTTTCCACCAATGTTGTAAAGGCACAGTCCATCCTGTCTTCATCTTATCGACAATCACATCTGGCAACAATCCTTTGTATGCAATTTTGGTTAGAAGTTTAGTATCACTCTTTGTTTCTCCTATCTTCTCGTCACTGTGGATATCCATGCAGTACTGCATGAAAGTTTTTGTCGCCAAAGGAAAACGACCTTCCATACTGTAAGCCATTCCGTACTTGTCGTTCCTCATTAAAAATTCTTCAGGAACCTGTGCAACGCAATCTAGAGCCATGTATGACCCTATAGGATCAGCCGGATTCCATAAGTCGTCTGGATAACATTTTAATAATTCATCACGTAGTTTTGCTTTGTCATACACTTTGATTGGTCTCTTTATACGGTTGATCCATTTATCTATAATGTTTGACCAACTGTTAAATTGTTCTTTTCTTAATTTCCAATATTTTGGATAGCCACCCAATACCTCGTCCCCCATGTCTCCTGCCATAGTAACCACTATACCATTGTCATGTAATATTTTATTTGTGTAACAATACATTGATATACTTGGGTTGTACACAGGTTGCTCAATGTAATATATAGAATCATCCCAGTATTGTTTTGCAATTTCTGGTGTAATAATTACTTCGGTGTGCTTGAAGTTGTTCACGTTTGCCAAGACCTTGGCACAGTCGGCGTCCTCGTTATGATCACCGTCCTTTGGGTGAACGTAATTTGGTTCCATCCTGTTTGTGAAAGTGTTTGCATCACCTAACACGTTCTTAAGTTCATACGCAACTAGACTTGAATCAAGGCCTCCGCTCAAGAACACACCAATTTTTCTCCTGCCAATACTTGCCATTTTTATAGACTTTCGTGCCATCATTCTGAATTCTTTAGCATCAAATTTTTTATTTGAATTTGGTTTTATGAATATTCTTTTTGTCTTTACTATTTTCTTGTTTGCTAGATCATATACTATAGTCTCGCCTGCAAGTAATTTTTTTATTCCTGTGAAAAAAGTATTGCGTAGTGGATTGATACCAGTTGTTGTCATACAACCTACTGCAAGTTCGTCCTGCTTCCGGCTCCCAGGAACTTTATCTAACATTCCTTTTATCTCAGATCCAAATACCAGGCCTTCCTTGATCAAAGCGTAGTAGACAGGTTTCACACCCGCATGATCTCTACTCAACGTAAGTGTGTTCTTATCTACTTCGTAGTAAGCAAAGCCGTGCATAGAATCTATTTCATCAATAAAGGATAAGCCAAACTTGTCAAGTCCCCATGCAAGTAGTTCTGTATCACACCCTGATGTATCTGTAAATTCTTTGTATTTGTCCTTTAAGTCATAGTAGTTGAATATTTCTCCGTTATAAACTAGTATGTTTCCTTTTGGCGTTGTCCATGGCTGTGTTGCATTACCTGGCTCGCCCATTATACTCAACAGGTTATGTCCTAAAGTTATTTTTTCATCATGCCAGATGCTTGAACCATCGGGTCCTCTGTGCTTACACATATCTATGAACTGTTTTATAAATGATGGATTATGTTCGGTTATGCCGTAGATGCCACACATTACATTCCTAACCTGTCTTTGAATCTTTTAAACACTGTGCCATCTCTTATTTCTTTTTCGCTCCATAACTTGTATCCGAGATCGTTAAGCCACTGTGTCCTGTCTGGGTACTCTGGTGTTTCTATGTTGTTTAGATCCTTGTTTGCCACAGGCCAACTCAGTGCTAGATCCGAGGTGTTGAATGTTGGTATTCCACGAACACACGAGTCTACACCAGCAGTGGAATTGTGTGTAACAACAGCATGACAATTGGATATCGCTTCTTGGAAATTGAATCTGTAATATTTTTTTTCGTCTCCGTTGAAATATTTCTGTCCTATTACCACTTCAACATCTTCTGGAAATTCTCCAATCCTGTTTTCCATTGCAACAACATGATTAGGATGTGGCCTCACTATGAATTTTCTACTTGTTGCAGGTCTCAATTTTTCATATACTCCATGGAACCATTCTATGGGATCGAGGTCGTTCATGCTCCAGTTGTCTTTAGGTTGTAGCACAAACAGAATAGGATCCTCTTGATTAGATTTTCTCCATGGTTCGTTTTTGACATTCCACCTGTCTTTTGCGGCCTCCCACCTATCTGGTGGACTGTTATCTGACAAGAAGTCACCATTGTTCATGGGTGAAAATAGTGAAACCCTCCAATAATGCTTTGGCCCATGCACGTTACCAAAACTTGAAAGTAATCCACCATCAAATGTTATTATCTTGATTCCTTTTTTCTTTGCACGTTCCACTAGATCCCGTCTACGTCCTTTTGTGTGATGCTTCTGATTGCTACCGCCATAACCAAACATGCAACCAATAGGGTGTGTAGGCTCCATTTCGTCTTTTGTCCATTCTCCTGTTTTTGTTTCGTTAACCATAATAGGTTCGTCACCACAGGCTTCGATTCCTTCGGCCATATATTTTAACAGATCGTAACTTGCTCCTCTACGTCTGTCTTTCACTGTCCTTCTAAATATTTCAACTTTCATCTAGTATCCTCCAAGCATACCCGTTTCTTAATTCTTCTGCTGTGAATTGACCGTATGCCATTGAATAGTATAACGGTTCTCGATCCATGTAGCAAGGCTTTTCTATTTTAGAAAAATCTGTTTCTGATATAGGTGCACATGCATTGTGAGGATCCGTGAAGCACGGAATGCCTCTGGTGGTTGCTTCTAAAGAGATATTGGAGTTGTACGTCACAACAGCATAAGCATCATTCCAGTCTATGGGACCACTTGGTTTACTGTAATCTTTACCAGTGACTATCATTCCACCGTCTGCATCATGTCCCATGATAGGGTTGTACCCTTTGTTCTTTACAATGATAGGTCTGTCTGTGTTGTCCTTCAGTGTTGTTAATGTTTTGTCTAGCCAGTCGTGTACCCCAAAGAATTCTTTCATAGCATTAGATGGAGGACACACTATTATGTTTTTGCCGTCCTTCTTCCATGGATGTATGGGCCATGGGAATGAATTTTTAAAACGATCGTCTGGTCTGTCTTCCCGCCAGTTTTTTAAATGGCCGTTCTTTACAACCTTAACGTAGTAAGGACTGTTCCTTGTTTCTCCCCAGTAAGGTCTATCCATGTAATAGAAATCTATATTATTTTTCTCTGCCCATTTGTACACTAGGTGTGTGCCACGCAGTACACCAAACATCACTGCTTTTGTGCAATCTGTCTTGTTTATGATTTCAGTCGGTGCAAGTTTCTTGGCTCCTGGTAAGCCTTGTGCGGCCCAGTCAACATATTTTTCTGTGAGTGCCCTATTGGTGGAACTAACGTAGATCATGAGACAATCTCTTTATGTCTTCATTGACCATCAAAGCAACCATGTCTTTGAATTCGGTCTTAGGTTTCCATCCTAATTTTTCTTTTGCTTTGGCATATGATCCATGCAGAGCGTGTAACTCTGCTGGACGTTTGAAACGTGGGTCAGACTCAACGTATTGTTCCCAATCATCGATACCAGCGGTTCTAAAAGCGTGAGTCAGTAATTCTCTTATGGAATGTTGTACTCCTGTGCATATTACGTAATCGTTGGGATCTTTTTGTTGCACCATCGTGTACATGGCCTCAACAAAATCACCTGCAAATCCCCAATCTCTTTTTGCCTCGAGGTTGCCAAGTGTAAGTTTTTTTGCAAGTCCTAGTTTAATTTTAGCGACACCGTCTGTGATTTTCCTTGTGACAAACTCTTTGCCTCTTATAGGAGATTCGTGATTGAATAAAATTCCATTAGAAGCATGAATGCTGTAACTTTCTCTGAAGTTGACAGTCATCCAATAGGCATACAACTTTGATACACCATATGGCGATCGTGGATGGAACGGTGTTTGTTCGTTTTGTAAACCGTCAACATTTGAGTTACCGTATAGTTCGCTGGTACTTGCTTGATAGAATCTTGTTGTCGGGTTTTGATTTACTATTGCATTTAGTATGTTTAACACACCCATCGCATTTACCTCTGACGTCTGCTTGTTGAGATCCCAACTGGCCCCCACAAAACTCTGTGCGGCAAGATTGTAAAATTCGTTTGGCCTAAGTGATCGTACTAGATGATTCATGTTGGCATCATCAGTGATGTCACCTGTGATTAATTCTACATCGTTTTCTATACCAAGATAGTTGAGATTAGATAGATTTGGATTGCTGTATCTTTTTACCAAACCATAAACCTTATAGTCTTTTTCTAATAGGTGCTTGGCGAGGTAAGGACCATCTTGTCCTGTCATTCCTGTTACAAATGCAATTTTTTTCATTTAATGTAATTATGTCTGCTTTAACTTGGTGGTACTTTTTTCCAGTAATCTATCTTTTGTAGGTCAAAGGATGCGTTAGGATTAACACGGAAATCATTTCTAGCAGACGTACCGTGGAGTTTTCTCTTACCTTTGAAATGGTCCATGTATAGTCCTAGTTCACTATTGATAAAAACATGATGACCTTTTACTCCTTTGTGATATCCTATGTCGTTCACTTGTATATTTTTTTCTGCCCTGTACATTTTTGACAAATGCCAGAACACGTACGAATCATGCCATTCGAGAATTTTAAATACATCGCCTGTTGTGTAAAGTTTCTCCCAATCGTTTATAAAGTTCTGGGTCTCTGGATGCTTTAGGTTGTATCCTACGAATCCACATTCCGGATAAACACTCCCGTCACCTAACGTTGGATTTTCTCTACCTAGATACGTAAGCATGGTTTCCTTTGGTAATAATTTTGAGAAAAAGTCTAGCGGCACAGGTCTGAAAGTGAAAGTGTCTGCATCTATCCACAGCACATAGTCGTATCCGTCGGAGTTTCGCACTGCATTGACCACACAGAAAACCTTATTTGCAAATCTCACAGCGTCCCAAAGGAAAGAATCTTTATCTTTGTCTAACCCTTGTAAGTTTGGTGACCTTCTCACACCACCTTCGATCTGTTTTATTTTGCCATTTGCGGTTGGATCGTCTTTGTACTTGTCTTTGAATTTCGACAGTTCTGGCTCTGCCTGTGCTAGATCAACACACGTTATTCTATCGTCAACGTCCTTTTGTTGTTGTTCTTCACAGTAGAGGAATATATCTACCTCCGGAGGAAATTGTTCGACCATTGAGTGTATTCCCCGTTTGGCAAACGATCCCCAGGTGCCCGGTTTGTACGATGTTATAACTTTAATTTTCATTGTCAATCGAGATATTTAAGTAGGTCCGGCACATCGATTTTAAAATTTATTAGATCGCTGAGTCTCTTTATACCTTTGGGTTTCTTGCCACCTTCCAGTTTTATCGGCACTGTGTCGGCCAAGTACAGTTCGTGTTTCAATCCTAGGTGATGTGAAAGTATTGGATAGACTTTTTTATGAATCATTTTGGTGTCTTGTATCTCAATTACTTTTGTTCCTGGTTTACACCAAAGTAGATTGACCAATCCTGCCCCATGGGCCGCGACAATGTGTGTCGCTTCTGCGAATGTTTTCATTTGTTCTCGTATTGTCATTGTCTCTAATACAACTGTTTCCCACCCTTTCAATGCCAATAAAAGTTCGTCCGAATTTGTCATTCTTCTTGTTTTTGCCCCTGGACGTAGCACCACAATCTTTCGGTGTGGTTCTTTGCCCTCTGAACCATGTAGGCCTTTGAAGTGTCTCAGCCATGGTGCCAGGTGAGGAGTAATCACTCCATCCTTTGTATTACTAGCACTGGGCACTAGCAAATGTTTGAACTGCCACGTCTCGTTTTTTGGCATGACGAGTACTTTTATTTCCGGAAACAATTCCTCGATTACTTTTGCAAAATATTTGCTCTCGTTCGCCAACACAAAGCAGTATTTTGTGAAATCTGTGGACCAGCGTTTCTCTAACAGTCGGAATTTTGATATCACGTCAATCCATATGTGCCATGGGTTGTTCACACTCTCCTCGTCAATGGGCAACCACACATACAGATATTTCTCATGGAAGTGTTGGCTGACGGGTGGCAGATCCGCTTGTACCTCATCACCCCATTGCTTCCAGAGTTTGTGTGTCTTGCCTGGCTTGTTTTTGCGTTGATCCGTGAGACCCCAGATGTAATTGGTTATCAATTTCTGTTGATAGGTCACTAGTAAAGGACAACTATGAACTTTGCAGTCGTGAAATTCAGCAACGAAAGTTGGTAAACTTGTAAAGTTTGGATCAATATTTTCGTGATATGGTACGCTGTAGTTGTAACTGGTATCTACAGTCTCCCATTTTTCCAAAAAGTATTTGATCGAATCAATGTTTTTCATGTTTGCATTTTGTGAATAACTACACTATAATTATAGCACTATGCCCTCTAATCTATTCATTAATGGTTGTTCGTTCCTTACCACCAGACCAAAAGATAATGTACACACTCACTGTGGTCTAGAATTAGCAAAACTAATGGAACTGGATGTTGCGGTCAACTTGGCCGGAGGTGGCAGGGGATCAAAAAGAATGATGTGGACGACCAGAACATGGTGTGAGAAATTTCCGGAACAGGCAGAGAAATGTTTCTTCTTGATTGGATCCAGTGGCGGAAATAGATTTGATTACCCCACCGGAGATGGATACAAAGCATACAAATTTCCAACAATGAAAACTACATGGAAAACATGGGATCCAAATAGGGATGAACACACAAAAAATTTTACAAAATACCTGTTCAGAGCAGGAATGGACCTAGACCAAACCACACAGATAGAATCAATACTGGCGTTGTTGGATATACAAGACTATTTCCAGAATAAAAAATATCCGTATGTATTTTACAACACACTGTCTGATGCAAAAATAACAAACGAAGATATCAAGTTTATGTTTGACAAGATAGACAAGAAAAGATTTTTCAAACCAGAGACCAGCCACTTAGATTACACAGTAGCAAACAAACAGGAGTGCAAACCTGGAGATCCACATCCTAGCACGGAAAGCCATCAGGAATGGGCGAAACAATTGAAGGAATTCATAGATGCTAACAATCTACGCACCATTTAACAACAAGACGAGTAAGGCTTGGGAGGTGTTCAACGGCGTTGAAAAGTCGTGGCCAGAACAAATAACGAAACTGGACAATTCAGTCGAAAACGATCCAGTAAGCAACAGCATGTTCTGGGGGTTTGTTGGCAACAACAGGGAGATGGTGCAGAAGTTAGATGCACGTAATCACACATATTGGTTCACAGACACACCGTACTTTGGAAGATTTGATAACAATAATTTGAAGCCAGACAATCACTACTGGCGTATCTGTAAAAATAGGATACACGTCCCTTACTTGAAAGGGTGCAAGGCAGATAGATTCGAAAAGTTTGGTATGAAGATAAAGGCTCCAAACTTTGCTGGCAAACACGTCTTGGTTTGCCCCAGTTCCGCAGGCATAAACGGATATCTGAACAGACCCAATTGGACCAACGAGACAATAGAACAGATCAAGAGATACACGGACAGACCTATCAAACTTCGACACAAGCCTAGGGGCAGGGGTACATCAGGACCGAGTGAGGCCAAGGTACCCCTATCCGAGGATCTCAAGGAAGCGTGGTGTTTGGTGACCAGTTGTAGCATTGCGGCAGTTGAAGCAATCTGTGAAGGCATACCAGTGTTCTGTGATAACATCAGTTTCGCTGTTGACGTTGGCAACGTTGAATTATCAGACATCGAGAATCCATACTATGGAGGTCCGGAGCCTTGGTTGTACAGCCTGGCCTATCAGCAGTTCACACCAGAGGAGATCAGCAACGGCACAGCAGTTGAGATATTAATGGACAAAGGAATTTTATGAACATAGAAAAATTGAGTAAAGGATTTTGGGTGCCCTCTTCAGATGCACAGATAGAACAATGGAGAGAAAAAGGCGAACCATACATGCAAGACAAATGTCTATTCCAATTTATTAATTGGTGTGAGTCGCAATCTAAACTATTTGACACCATAGTGGACGTTGGTGCTTGGTGTGGAACTTGGACGTCATATATGCAGAAATTCGCAAAGAACGTGTACTGTTTTGAACCTAGTAAGGTACACTATGAATGCTTGTCAAGGAACACCGCCATGCATGGACACGTAAGAACTTACAATCACGCGATCGGTAGTGAGGACGGGTTTATACAATTGTCTACCGAAACTGCCACGCAGAACACAAGGGTGCTATTGGAAGCAGGAGACACAAAAATTAGTAGGCTAGATTCCTTAGACATTGACCAAATCAATTTGCTGAAGATAGATGTCGAAGGATTAGAGATGGAAGTTTTGAAAGGTGCAGGTGCTAGATTGGAAAACATAGAATACCTCATGATCGAGTTGAACAACAACAGTAAACGATATGGTAGCAGTAATATAGAAATTGAAAATCATTTGAAAGGTCTCGGGTACAAAGTGCTGATCAAAACTTGGCCAGACATTGTATTCTACAAAGCATAATGTATGATTATCTAAAAAAATTAAAAACTGAAAAAAAATTTATGCCCACCACTGTCTTAGACATTGGTGCATGGAACGGATTTTGGACAACTAATGTTAAAAAAATATGGCCTGAAGCGGAATACACGTGCATAGAAGCAGGACAAAAGCACGAGCAGAAGTTGAAACAGATAACGCCAAATTATCACATCGCAGTGTTAGGTGATTCTCATAAGCAAGTTAAGATGCATCTTATGGAAATATCTAAAGGAAATAAAAAGAAAATTACCTACACCAAAGGGTCTAGTGTGTTTGGGGTGTATAAAAATTATGAATTACGGCAGATGCAGACACTGGACGAGGTAGTGGGAATTGATGCAAAGTTTGATTTAATAAAACAAGACGTCCAAGGTGCGGAAATAATGATAATGGAAGGTGCACCCACCATTTTTAAGAAAGCAAAATATGTAATACAGGAAGTGAATTTGCATAAGGATGAAAATTTTCCAGACATGCCACACGAAGAAACTATGGACAAATACATGGCGGAATTGGGATTTCGGAATAATGATACTATAGCCACCCATGAAGGGTTTGACCAAGTCGATAAGATCTATTACTAATCTTTATAAAAACAGTGCTTGTTTTCTTTCATTATAAAATGGCAATTGAATTTGTTTATACATTTTTAACCATGAGATAATCCATATTCATCATTTTATCAATACCTTTGCATTCATACCCCCATTCTTTTAATAATTCGACTGCATCAAGATTACCTTTGTTTTGCTCTACTACTATTACAGGAAAATATTTTTTGATTGTTTCTTCACTACCTTTGATTGCTCTCAGTTCATAACCTTCGATATCGTATTTTATGAAACCGACATTTTTGTAATTAAAACTATCAAGTGTTTTGATAGGAACTTTAACATTTCCATTGTCCTTTATCCTGCCAACTTTGTTACTGGTAGTAAATGAATGACCATTTTGTTCTCCAATACCACAAACAGTGTAGGTAAATTTTGTAATGTCTTTCACATTGTTTTGGAATTCTTTAATTTTATTCCTGAAATCGAAAGCAAAAATGTGTTGGAAATCCTTCTCCATCTGTGCTGAGAATCCACCTTCCCTACA
>Ga0222715_10003001_pt1 | contig 15212 bp, 9 predicted proteins | sample C33_9DmetaG_FD_165056 | JGI IMG/M metagenome (GOLD analysis project Ga0222715, IMG submission 165056) | Estuarine water microbial communities from San Francisco Bay, California, United States - C33_9D | ecosystem: Environmental > Aquatic > Marine > Unclassified | place: USA: California...
CGTCGTGAGGTGCGATGCGTCTTATGCCGCTGGGTGTTCGTCCATAGAAGTCGAATCCGTTTTGATTTCCGTTTTGATTTCCGTCTTGATTTCCGTCTTGATTTCCGTCGCCTTGGCGGTTGATTCGGTCATCGACGCTGACGTTTCGCGTAAATGCAAGTGTTCAAGCGTGTCCAAATCACGCTGTCTCGCATCTTCGCGCATGTCTTCGCGCCACATTTGTAAATTGTTTTCCATCAAACGCATGATTGACACGGCGTCGTTGTACGCCGCTTCATCCAACGTTTCAGCCGCGGCGTCCATGGCGCCCGTGAGCGCGGCTTCAGCCATCGTACACGCGTTTTCTTTACGACCCATGATCTCGTAATGAAACACGCTGTAATTCAAATGCAACCCAAGCCGCACGGGATGACAACACGGCAAATGTTGCGCCGCGAGTTCGATACCCGCGCGATACGCGTCTTCGGCGCGTTCCTTTGTCTCGGCCATTCGCGCGTCTAATTCCTCATCGTCTTGAACAATTTCACACATGTACCTCCAGTAATCGCCCATCATTTTCAAACAAAACACGCGTCCGCCGATGGCAATCGAACGTCCATTCGTCATGCGACTCTCGAGCACGCGAACGGCATCCATACACACCTCGCGCGTCTCGCGCTCAATTTTCTCTCTATAACTCTTGGCGAGTCCCGCGTGGCATTCGTCTCGCTCGGCGTCTTCAATCTGTTTCACAATCGTACGAGCGCGACGAAGACCAGAAACAACATTCTTGAACGCTACGCTCAGAAGATTCAACTCTCGCTCGTCCAAATCGTCGTCGAGCGTCGCCGCGAGCACCTTCATCGACCCCAACATGTCTGTAAAAGTATGAGTCTTGACATTGAAATCGACGATAAAACAACGCACCGAGATGGCGCCCGCACTGTTCGGCGAGCTTTGCCGAGTACACTAACGATTCCCGTGCGCTCATGACGCGCGTGCGTGCGTGCGAGATGGATGTCGTGAAGTGCGTCGTGATGTGAGGCGGCTCGGCGATGGAGCCGCGCGAGGACGTCGAGCGCGCGCGGAACGCGATCGATGCGTGCAGTACATGCGCGTGGCGTTGCGAGGTGGAGATGTGTACATGAATGAATTACTATGCTGGGGCTATCTATCTATGACGCACACGCGGTGGTGCGCGTGGAATGAATGAATATTGGATGGATGTCGCGCGCGCCGTTTAGGCTTGGTCTGGCGGCGTCCGTTCGTCTTCCCCGCGCTCGGCATCCTCTCTCGATGCATTCGCCGAGCGCATTCGTCGCTCGAGCGCGGATGCGAAGACTGCCGCGCGTTCTTCGCGAGATTCCGGTTTCGGCCTCGGATCTTCGGATATCGCAGACGACGGTGTAGATACGGGGGGAGACGCGCCAGATCTGGATGTCATCGCGTCGGCGCTCTCCGCGGCGGCGACGGTTGTCTCGCCTTCTGTCGCCGATGACGACGCCGACGTCGCATCGCGCCGCCGTGATGCATATGCGTTAAAAACGTCTCTCAACTGATCGCGCATGTGCGTCATGAATGCGAGCGCCGTCGATGCGTGTTCGCTTCCGGATGACGTCGGCAGCGAGGCGCCGCGAACGCCCACGTATCCTTGCTGTCGCCGCACGCGCGCGCACACCCCTCGCTCGAGCGCCTCTAATTGATCATCGCTCAATACTAGTTTATCCAAATGTCCTTCGGCCCAGGCGGAGCCGGCGAGGTACCAACCGGCGACTTCGGCGACGCGCGCTCCAAAGACTAAAAAAAACAACGCGACCACCGCCGGGAGCTTTCGCGCGCTGATAGTCACCGAGTCCGATAACAGCACGTCCACATTCATCGCTGCGCGGCGGCATTGACGAGTGCCAATCACCGCGACGGCAATAACGACGCCTGAGCCGGAGATTGCGGTCGTCGACAACGCGCTCGGGATAAAGGGCGCGACGACGAGCGACGTCGCCAGTGCGCACACATTCGCGGCGATGACGGCGAGCACGCCATCTGCGACGCAACGTAAGGACCCGTGCTGTGTTTCGAACGCAGCGATCGCGCGCATGGCGAGAATGACGACGATGACGCATCCAAAGACACCGTCGACGTAGGCGCACGCCGACGCGAGGCGCCAAAGCTGACCGCGCGCGAGGACGTCGTACGCGGTGAAACACACGACGTCGTCAAAGGCAAATAAAGGGTTCAACACGAACCCGATGATGACACTCGCGATGGCGCACCAGCGCGCGACGAGCGGCATATCGTTGAGGTGCATCGCGCCGGACTTCGCGCGACGGCGAGTGAGGACGGCCGCGAACCGTACGCGACGTGTAATCAATGTCGTGGCGTATAAAAGTGTCTCAAAGGCGACGTGTGCGAGGTCTACTACTTCTATGTTTGCGTTACAATGTGAGCGCACCAAGACTTTCGTCGCGTGCGATGCCAGTGCTAATATTCGACGGCGCGGGTCGGCCAATTCCAAAATTGCACTCGCGACTGAGGTATCCATTCGACTTTGACCACGTCGTCGTCATCATCTGATGCGCTTGACGACTCGTCGTCGTCGTCGTCGTCGTCGTCGTCACCACTACTACTGCTACTGCTTTCTACGGCGCTCGCGGATGCGGCGCCGTCGCCAGACTCGGAATCTGAATCCAAACCGACGCTAAACGCGCGCTCGCCCGACGTCGTCGCGCCGCGTACGAGTCTCCCGCCAAACGTCAACGCCGCATCATCCACCGCGGCGTAGGGATGAAACGCAAACGAATTCACACACGAGTCGCTGATTTTATCCGCGCGCACCTGCGTGCCATCTCGCAAGTCGTACACGCGCAAGTAACCGCGAGCGTCTCCTGATATCAAATGCGCGCCGCACGGCTCAATGTCAAACGACACGCGTTGATTCGTATCCGTAGTATCACGCTCGATCGCGTACACCGCCTGACCCGTGTGCCGCACGTCTACGCACGTAATTTTACTATCACGTCTGGCGCCAATGTACAAGAAATTCCCGTCTGGACTCCATTTCGCGCACGTCACGCCCGAGCCGCCGCTCGCCCAGCTCAACCCGTACGCGCCCGAGCGCCCGTCGTACACCGCGCAATCTTTCGCCCGTAACCCACCGTACGAGCCACAAGCGAACAATGTCGGTTCCGTTGGACACCCCGCGACGCACGAAATTAGCCCGCGCTGGGTTTTCTTTGTACTCATCGTCGCCGAGACGTCGCGGCCCGGTCGACTGACGTCAAAAACGTCCAACCGCCCGTCGAGCCCGCAAACAATTTTACCACCAGCCTCGATGAAATCAATCCCACACGCGGGCGCAATTTCATCATACTGATCGTAACTTCTATACGACGCGATCACCTCGCCAGTGGTGGCGTCGAACGCGATCGTCGGGGCGTCGCGTCGCGTCGCCGCGAAGACGCCTTCGCGCCCATCCCCCGAGCTCCACGCCCAATCGTAGCACCCTTCGCCGCAGCGCACCGCGCGCAGCGCCGGCGACGGACGCCGCGCATCGCCATCTCCCATCGAGCCGTCGTACACGATGAATGCGCGCGCGTGCGCGTCGTACGCGACGCCGTATGACCCGCGAGCGCTAAACTTGAACCCACTGGCGAAGCGTTCGTGGACGCCTCGCGAGGCGTCGTCGTCGACGCATCCGACGCCGCCGGCGACGGCGCACGACGCGTCGAACACATCCACGCGCGTCGCGAGCGGCGCCGTCGCGTCCTCGCGCGAGGCGTCGAGCACGTGGTACGAGCGCAGCATTCGGTCGCCAGTGTGTGACGCTTTTTATGCTCCCCGCGCGCGCGTACGTCGTGAGCCTCGCGTCGTTGCTCGCGGGCGCATCCGTGGTGCACTACGCGTTCGGGCCCGAGGATTTAACGATTCCGCAGTACGGCGCGCCGGCGGCGTCGGCCAAGGCGGCGTCGGCCAAGGCGAAGGGTGCAAAGTAGAGCGCTCTGTGCGCAACTGTCGCTTAAAGGCTGGGCGTGTCGACTCGACGACGACGAGGCGGTGCGAACGACGAGGCGGCGCGAACGGGATTCGTGCGCATGGTTGAGCGCGACGCGTACGCGCGCGCGATGGATGGCAGCGACGCGGAGGGTGGAGGCGCGGCGCGGAGCCGAAATCAGAGTCAAAGCGCTCTCGCGCCGGCGAAACTCCTCGCGTTGTTCTGTGCCACGTCCATCGTGGTGTACACCGACCGGGGGATTATTTCGAGCGCGGCCGTGAGTGGGGTGCCGCGCTCGATCGACGTTCCGCGCGGTAGTGGGCTGCAAGGGGCGTTGGACGCGAGCTATTCGGCGTACGGAGCGCTGACGGCGGCGTTTATGATTGGATTGCTATGCGGTTGTCCGACGTTTAGCGCGTTGGCGCGGGACGTGAATCCATTTCGGTTGATTTCGTATGGCTTGATGCTCTACGTGATCGGTGAGGTTGGGTGTGCGGTGGCGCCCTCGTATTGGTTTATGTTTGCGTGTCGATGTTTGGTTGGCGTCGGAGAGGCGTCGTTTGTGTCCTTAGCCGCGCCATTTATAGACGACTACGCGCCGCCCGCGCGTAAGACCCTGTGGCTGGCGACGTTTTATTTATGTGTGCCGTTCGGAGTGGCGTTTGGGATTTTATTCGGCGGTGCAGTGGCCCCAGCGCTCGGATGGCGCGCGCCGTTTGCGTTGAACGCCTGCTGCGCCGCTCCAATCGCCGCGTACTGTTTCTCTTCGCCACCGGTGCGCATGCGCGGTCTGGTCGCGAGTTTTTCTCGCGCGTCGTCTCCCACGCCTCAATACGCGATGTCGCGAAGCGCGTCAACAATTCTGGGCGCGTTCATCAAGGATTGTCGCAAATTGGCGCAGTTTAAGCTTTACGCGTACGTCGCGTGCGGCTACTCGTTTTACACCGCTGTCATCGGTGTCTACGCGGTGTGGGGACCCAAAGCCGGATATGCGATATTTTCCAACGAATTAGGTTCACCCACGAACGCAGACATGGTCTTGGGCGGCGTCACCGTGCTCAGCGGAATTCTAGGCACGCTCTTCGGCGGCTTTGTCGTCGACACATTCGGCTCGACGTTGCCCAACGCGTTGCGCACGTGCGCGTGCGCCGCATTCGCCGGATTTGTATTTCTAGAAATAGCATTCAGGTGCTCGAGCTTTGGAATGTTTCTGTTGTTCTTCATCGCGGGTGAGATGTTCGCGTTCGTGCTGCAAGCGCCGATTAACGCCGTGGTGTTATGGTCGGTGGAGCCGCGTTTACGACCGCTCGCGTGCGGCATGACGACGGTGATCATTCATCTCTTTGGTGACGTTCCGACGCCACCGTTGTTTGGACACTTTCTCGAACGACGTGGTTCACCGACGCCCGAGCGTTGGCGCGCGGTGTGCGCTGGATTTACGTTGCTGCTCGTGGTGAGCGCGTGTATTTTAGGCGGCGCGTCCGTCGCCGCGAAGACAGCAGTCGATTATCGCCGCGTCGACGACGCCGCTGACGATGATGACGGCGGCGATGACGACGACGACGAAGACGACGATGGCATGAGTGACTCGGGCATCGATCACGCGCGATTGATTAGTTTGTAACACACAGAAGAGTTGAAATTCGCACGCTTCTTCTCGTCGTCACACCACTTTTTGCCTCGCTCACGCGCGCATTCGTCAACGACGCGCGCGATGATGCATCACGCGAACGCAACAAGAGTGACGTCGTGCGCGCGAGCGTCGACGAGCGCCCGCACGGGGTCGGCGGCGACGACGAAGGCGACGCGGGCAGCGCTCGCGCGTCGTCAGCGCTTCGCGTCCCGCGCGCCACGAGCTTCGAACGGCGATAACGACGCCGCGAGCGCGCGCGTCGCGAACGACGACGAACAAGACATACTCAAGCGCTACGAAGACGTCGCCCGCGCGTCGCCCGCGGCGTTTGGCGGCGCGTGCGCGACGTTTCTGTTGCTCAACCGCGCGCTTAGCGGCGTCGCCCCGGTCGCCGATGCCTCTTCCGCGCAAAGCCGCGCCGATGTCATTTGCCTCGCCATGAGCGCGTGTCTGGTCCTCACCGGCTTGACTTGGGTCGCCCTCAAGACTAAACCACCTACCAAGGTGACCTTGGTCGGCGCCGAGTTGACGACGCCGTACTTTGCCGCCGACGCCTCAGCGGGTTTACGCCGCGAGCTCGCCTGGGCCTGGGACGCCGCAAACGCAGCCACGAATTGCGACGGCATGGCCATCATCGCCGCTGACGGCACGCGCATCATGCAAGCCGGCATCGCGGCGAGCGCGTTGAACAACCCGCGCGCGCTCGCCGAACCCGTCCCGCTCGGACCCATTTGCGCCCGAGCGCGCGCCGAATCGAGCGGCAACTACCTCGCCAATCTCAAGCTCTTTCCAGGTCGCGTAGAATTCGAACCATTCTTCCCGATCAACGCCCAAGCGGTGTGCGTGAGCCCGATCGGCACGAGCGCCGTGCTCGTCACGTGCTCCCGCGTCCAACGCGGCTTCACGCCCAACGACCAGCGCTGGTTCGCCGTGCTCGCGCAGAAGCTCGACAACGCCCTCGACGCCGCGCGCGTCGATTGAGGGCAATTGATAATAGCATCATCGCGCGCGCGTCATGCGTTCGCCGTATATATCATTCTAGTACGTAGCCTTCCCAATCAGTAGTACGGCGCTCGCCGTCCCGAGCGCGAAAAAAATTCAAATTTTTAAAAAATCTCAGCTGTCGCTGCGCCAATCTTCACTCCCGCGCGCACGCGTGTGAACATCGAACCTCGCGCACGCGCGACTGATCGACGCACGACACTCGCGCCCACGCGTTTCGCGCGCGCACGCATCGATTCGAGGCGATCGGCGACGCGCGCGCGACGTGAGCCCGCGCGTGAGATTTTGAATTCGAATCATCAGCGCGCACCGCGTTCGCAGTCCGTGACGCGCGATGTCGAGCCGACGCGCGGCGAGCAAGGCGGCCAAGGCGCTTGAGGCGACGGCGAAGCTGCGCGAGCTTCGTGAGGGCGGTAAGCGCAGTCGGTTGGATGAAATCGACGCTGAAGTGGATGCGATCGAAAACGTGTACGACGAGTTGGACGAGGAGCAGTACCGAGCGTTGGTGCAAAAGCGACGCGAGGCTGGTGGGGATTTCGTAGTCAACGATGACGGCGAGGGGTATGAGGATTTGGGTGAGGAGGAGGATTGGACCGAGGCGAATCCGAATTATTCGGATGACGACGAGTACGACGCGGATGGGCGTCGTGTGGCCAAGGCGGTTGAGGAGGCGCCGAAACGGGTCAAGTTGGATGCCAAGGAAAAGGCACGTCGGGCGAACGCCAAGGCGAAAGATAAAGCTGGGTTACTCGCGGGTGGTGTGGCGAAGAAGAAAAAGTTGGATGACGTCGCGGAGGAGGCGGATACGGACGCGCTATTGGAGGATATTTTGGCGGGGGTGGACGTCGACGTAGGCGCGCCCGCTGTGGCGCCGAGACGCGTGGCGCCGCCGGCTCCCGTGGCGAGACCGGCACCTGCACCGGTATTGCGTCGATCTCCAAGAAAAGCGGCGGCGATCGTTGCGGCGACGCGTGTCAAGACGGATTCGCCGCCGAGCGCCAAGAAGTCTGTGAAATTTGAAATGGACGCGGTTGTCGCGGAAGAGGAGGATTTGCCGACTGGTGACTGCGGCGGGTTCAACGATGCCGATGATGATCAATATGTCGACGTGCCGGTGCCTATGGAAGAAGAGCCAACGCCCGCTGCTGCTGAGGCGGCGATGGATGTCGACGACGCCGTCGTCAAGCCCAAGCACGAGCAAGCGCCAGAGAAGGTGTCCACGCTGAAGACTTTGGACGATGAAGATTTGATGCTCGAAGAGTCTGGGCCGGTGACTCAAGATAGTGCGCCGGTGAGCTTCAATGGCACCGAGCTTCCGCAAGACGCGGATGGTTCGATGCCGTTCTTCTTCATGGATGCACACGAAGAGCGCGAATCGCCAGGGCAAGTCTTCTTATTCGGCCGCGTGCCCGTGTCGAACGATGCGAATGCGCAAACCGTGAGTGCTTGCGCGGTGGTGCAGAATATGCAGCGATCGATGTTTGTCATTCCAACTCCGGGCACGTTTGACGACCCCGATGGTTCGCTCGAAGAGCTCGGGCAGGCGATGGAGGATACGCGTCGGGATTTCAAATTCAACCCAGACAATGAGGAGAAGAAGGTCAAGGCGGCGGATGCGAAGAAAGCATTGATGAAGGCGTTGATTCCCAAGTCTGCGGCGTTGCGTGAAGAAATCAAGGAGGTGTTGAAGGCGCGTAAAATTGAAAACTTTAAGATTTCTCTCGTGCGAAGACACTATTGTTTTGAACGCAAGGATATTCCTCGCGGACCCATTTTTGTACTCAAGGTGAAAACCCCGGGCACCACCATGGCGTTCCCGAGCGACATGAAGGGTAAGAATTACATTGCGATTATGGGCACGCAGGCGCCGATGCTTGAACTTCTCACGCTCAAGTCAAAGCTCAAGGGTCCGAGCTGGATTTCGCTGCACGGCGCCACCGTCGTGCCGCAAGACAAGCAAAAGTCCTGGTGCAAACTCGAACTCGCTTTACCTCTCGCGCACAAGGGTGTGCGCCCTCAAGTCCACTCGATGACGCTTCGACGAGAGTCTCCGCGACTCACTGTCGCGTCGCTGAACTTGCAGACGATCATCAACCAACAAACCAACGTGAATGAAATCGCGGTCGCTTCCGTCGAATATTTGCGCGACGTCAGCTGTGATGGCGCCACAACTGCGGTTGATTTGCGCAAGGGATTGCGACATTTCACAGTCGTACGTAAGCTTGATGGTTTGGAAATGCCTCCCAACTGGCAGCAAACTGTGACGCACGAGAACTCGACCAACCCCATCGCCAAGCGTACAGGCTCAGTCGTGCTCGCGTCGCAGACGAGCGAACTCGGATTGCTCAATTTCTTGCTCGCCAAGCTTCATCAACTCGATCCTGATGTTATTGTTGGGCACAATATTGGTGGTTTTAATCTTGACGTGTTGTTACGTCGATTACAAGCAAACAAAATTGGTCACTGGAGTCGTATCGGGCGAATGAAGCGCACTCGCATGCCAAACATCAACGGCACCGGTGGCGCGTACGGTGGCGGTGCATCCATGGGTGCGTTACAGTGCGTCGCCGGTCGCTTGTTAGCTGATACCTACCTCAGTGCCAAGGATATTTTGAACAAAGAGGTTTCATACACGCTCAGCTCGCTTTCTGAGACGCAACTCGGTGTGCGTCGTCTTGAAGTGGCGAGCACAGAAATTCCAAACCACTACCAAGATGCGCACGCGCTCATGCACCTCATCAAGTGCACCGAGCAAGACGCCAAGCTGAGCTTGCACCTGATGTTCAAAATGGAAGTCATTCCGCTCACCAAGCAACTGTCTAACATTGCGGGTAACATGTGGAGCAAAACTCTCGGCCACACTCGGGCGCAGCGCGTCGAGTACCTGTTGCTTCATGAATTCCACAGCCGCAAATATATTGTCCCGGATCGATTGAGCTCCAAAGAGCGTCGGCGAGTCGCGTCGGCAAGTGGTATCGACGATGACGACGCTGGTAAGAAGGGTCCGTCCTACGCCGGTGGTTTGGTGCTCGAGCCAAAGAAGGGCTTGTATGACACATTTGTGTTGGTGCTCGATTACCAATCACTGTACCCGTCGATTATTCAAGAGTACAACATCTGCTACACCACGGTGAACAGACATTTCAACGAGGGTGAAGAATCGACAGTTGAATTGCCGCAATCCGTCGCTGATGACAGGGACTTTGCGGTGTTGCCGTCAGTGATTAAGAAAATTGTCGACAGCCGTAAGGAGGTGAAGGGCTTGATGGGCCGCGAATCCGACCCTGGACGGAAGAAGCAGTATGATCTCCGACAATTGGCGCTCAAACTCACCGCAAACTCTATGTATGGTTGTTTGGGTTTCAGTGCGTCTCGATTCTTTGCCGAGCCGATTGCGGCGTTGATTACGTCTCAAGGTCGTAACATTCTGCAGCGTACAGTTGATTTGGCCAGGACAAAGTGCGAATTGGACGTCATTTATGGCGATACTGATTCCATCATGGTGAACACCAAGTCACACGATTTCATGCAAGCTCGTGTGCTTGGGAATAAGTTGATTCGTTTCGTGAACATGGAATACCGCAAGTTGGTTCTTGAAGAAGATTACGTGTTCAAGGCCATGTTGCTCTTGAAGAAGAAAAAGTACGCCGCGTTGAAGGTCGTTTCGGGACCAAACAACACGAAGACAACGAAGCTCGAAATGAAGGGTTTAGATATCGTTCGTCGTGATTGGTGTCCTCTCGTGAAAGAACTCGGTACCGAGTGCCTCAAAGAGCTTCTCGAATGCGGTGAAGACATTGAGGACCGCGTCAACACTATCCACGACGAATTGCGCAAGGTGCGCGCTGACATGGTTGCCAACCAAATCAACATCGAGAAGTATGTCATCACCAAGCAGCTCACAAAGTCTGTGGACGAATACCCTGATGCCAAACACCAAGCGCACGTCATGGTTGCCAAGCGTCGCTTGGAGGCGGGTAAGCAAGACGGCGTCAAGGCTGGTGAAACCGTGCCGTACATCATCGCGCTCGAAAGCGACATGTCATTGGAAGACATCGCCAACGGTAAGGCTGGATCTTCTGGAGGCAAGGGTCTCGCCGAGCGCGCGTTTCACCCCGAGGAAGTGATTGAACGCGGTTTGAAGGTTGATTTGCATTACTACTTGTCTCAGCAAGTGCACCCAGTTATTAGCCGTTTGTGTACGCCAATCGAAGAAACGGATGGGGCAAAGATGGCTGAGTGTCTCGGGCTGGACTCGAACAAGTTCAGAGCGCAGCTTCGCGCGGCTGATGACGAGTTTGATGACGGTTACTCTGGTGGTTCTTTCGCGCTCGAAGACGAAGAAAGATTCAAGCATTGCAAACCATTGGAATTGCGCGCGCAAGATGGTTCGACGTTCCAATTTTGTGGTATTCGCCAAGTGCTCGACGGCAAGGTAGCCGCGAACGCCGCGTTGGCGCCACCCACGCCTGGTGCAGATGACAAGGAAAACGCACAGATGAACTCGCAAACATCGGGCAAGGTTGTCGTGCCGTCGGTGAGCGCTGCGTCGTTTGCCAATCAAGTGCGACTCGCCGTGCGCGAGCACATCAAGGAGTATTACGCCGCGCCTTTGCGCTCGGACGACGACGTCGATGGAAGCACGACGCGAAACATCGCCTTGCGCGTGCACCATACTGATGATAACCTCACTGGCACGTTGAATGCCGATCCATTGTCCAAGGGCAGAATGCAAAAGACGATTCGTGAAGAAGACTTGTACAACCAACTCTTGTACTACAAGCGCTTGCTCTCCACGGAAGATGCTCTTCGCAGTGAAAAGGACAAAACAACGCGTAACGAAAAACACATGAAAATTGCAGGTAGTACTTTAGAAACAGCCGTGAATCGGGCACATGACGCACTCAACGGCATCATGGACAAGTGTTCATACAGGTGGATTTCCCTCGCCGAGTTATTTTACGCAACCAAGACGTCGATGGCGACCAAGTAGACGCGCTTGACATCGGTAGTAGCTCGAATTGCAATGTATTATTCATCATCAGTTTTACACGTCTTCGCTAAAAGTAAAAGTACACGTCGTTGAAATGTCTGTCTTTGTCGTACAAAATTCTTGAACCGTTTCGCGCGATGCGCATCTAGAACCGTCCGAGCTGCGCCTCGCGCGCGGTGAGAGGAACGTAAATCACCCCCATCGCCGTACGCTCGCTCAACGTTCCGTCTTCAGCCTTGTCGATGATGCGCATCGCTTGCCCGCTCGAGTCTCCCACCGGTATCACCAACCGCCCGCCCGGCTTCAACTGCTCGATCAACGCTCGTGGCACCGATGGCGTCGACGCGCCGACGTGAATCACATCGTACGGCGCAGACGCTTCCCAGCCCAAACGCCCGTCGCCCGTCACGAGCGCCAATCCTCCGCGGTTAAGCATCCACGCCTTCCCGTCCCGCTTGACGTTCTCAATCGAGCTTTGCGTGAGCTCATCTATATGCTCCACGCCGACGACAAGTCCCGCACTTTCGCTATCTGCGTCGTCTCCGAGCACCATGGTTGCGAAACACGCGCTGAGATACCCCGTGCCGCTACCGACGTCGAGCACTTTCGCGCCCGGCGAACACAGCTCGCGAGCCCACTCCAGCGCGTACGCGTGCATGTGCGGCGCCGAAATCGTCGCGTTATACCCAATCGGCAGCGGATGATCCTCATATGCCTCGTACGTGGCGTATTCGCGCGGAACGTAGTTGCCGCGGTCGACGCGACGCATGGCGTCGATGCATTCGCGATGCTTGAGGATGCCATGACGCGTCAATGCGGTGACGAGCGAGGCGTTATCGGTACCGTGCGAGCGCCACGCCATGGTTGACGCGAGCGGTGGAGCAGTGAGTGCGAGTGCGAGCGCGAGTCTTCGTGTGGTAACGTGCGTCGACGAACGGAGAAGCGCACGCATGCGCTGGGGACTGGCGACCACAATGGGTCGTTATGGGTGACTGTTTATCTTCTCGGTCGCGGTTGTAGAGCTTTCTTTCAACCCGTGTGTGCGTGTGTACTACTACAAAACGATATTAATGGTGAACTAGGCGACGGCGTCGGCGTTCAAGCCGGCGGCGGCGATGACAGCGCGCAGGCGATCGATTTCGGCTCGGAGGGAAAACTTTTCGCGAATGGACGCCTCGAGCTTGGATTGGAGGACTTTGATTTTTCCATTCGCCGTGTCGTTTTCTGCGCCGCCCTCGTCGTTGTCGGCGGTCGCGGCTCGAAGCAGTGCATTCACGACGTTTGTCTGCGCTTCGTTCGCCTCGCCACCGTCTGCGTTGACGGTGCGAGCGCGAGGTACCGGCGGAGCGCGCGACGCGCGAACCGTCTCCGCTTCAGCGGCTCGCGCGCGAAGCTCCGACTCGACCAGGGCGCGAAGTTCGGCATCAATTTCCGGGCCTGGGGCATTTTGAGGGATCCCGCGTCGATCGCGGCCGAGATCGAGGCGACGAATAACGGGCCACGGGGCGTCGCCGTTGACCCATAGAGTCAGCGCCGAGGGCGCGTCGACGTCGTTGGCGAGTTCAATCCACGCCGTTAATCCGTTCGAGCACGTAAATGGAACCCAGTACGCGTCGATGGCAGGTAAACCTGGATCGAACGACGCCGCACAACGCGCCGTTGTGTCTGCGCGCTTCGTCTCGGGCGTCATCGATGTCAACTTTGTCTTCGCGGTTGTCTCGTGCTTATACTCGGGCTTTTCGGCGTATCGATCGCGACGCTCGCGCTCGCGCACGACAACGCGCGCCGATGATGCGTCGTACGACGGTTGATATCGCCGTAAACGCTCTTCTCGAGCCTTTTCGCGCATTTCCCGACCTTCATCGTCGACTTCACCATCCGTAGACGCGTCGCTCGCATCCATATCCACATCCGCGACGTCGGCGCTCAACGCGTTGACATCGATTGCTGTCGCCGTAGTCCCCGTCGTCGGCGCTTGTATCGCCGCCGAAGGTGTATACGATAACTCTTTGCTTTCGCCATCACGTATGATCCACCACCGCTTGGCGTCGAAATCAAACTCAAATTTCACGCCTCGCTCCTCCGTCATCCGTCTCGCCTCGCCTCGTTCAAACGATCGATACGATCGCTCTCCCGCCTTTCGCACCGGCGTTTCATCACACGCCCCGGGAACCAAACTCGTATTCCATCGCGTCACTTTCCACGCATCAGCCTCGTCGCGACGCGCCGCATCCACGCTCGCTTTATCCACGTGGTCTGGCGTCGCCGCCGCGCTCGCCGGCGCGAACGGATCCCTCGCTCCGCGATTCACGATGAATCGATTCTGACAACTCGCCCCACCAATCGCGCGCAACTTTTGACCTCCATCACTCGCGCCTTTCGCGCCATCAACGCCCTGGTCGTAAGACACGGATGCGATTTCCGCGGGAGCCGCCGCGAACGCGCCGCCCGAACCAAACCAAGAGCTCGAACTCCACAGCGACGAAAATCCGCGCTCCACCTCCCCTGGGTCCTCCACCGCGGCGTGCTTCGCGTCTACGACGACCTCGTCGTCGTCCTTCGCGCTCGCACGCGCGCCATTGATGGCATCCACGACGCCCCAGCGGCGTCGTTGCACCGCGCGCGCATCCGCGCCATCGACGTCACCCATCGCGTTCGCGCCGTCTCGCGCGCCGCCTCGCGTGCGATTCGCGCGTCGGCGCGCGAAAGCGATGGAAATAAATTATCCGCGGCGTTCGACTCGCGCGCGTGTGGCGTTGCGGTCGGCGTCAACGCGGTCGTGGGCGTCAGTGTGCGCCGCGCAATGTCGTTTCGCACCGCCGGCGACGTCATCCGACCCGCGCTGTCGACGTCATCCGACTCCGACTCCGACGACGGCGACGCGGATGACGACGTCATGAAGCGCATCGCCTTGGAGCGCATCGACGCCGACGCGAGCGCGAGCGCGTCGGCGTTCGCGGAACGAATCGCATTCGTTGATGCGTGCTTTGCATGCATTTCCACGGCGTTGTCGCCGTCGTCACGCGCGCGAGACCGCCGGGAGGCGCGCATGCGCCTCGGAAAGCTGTATGGCGCCATCGTGCGCGGCTCGGCGCTCGACGCGCGCGCGGATGTCATCACGTTGGCGGAGGTTACGCGGTTTTTGAGTCGCTCGCCGGCGTTACGCCCGCCAACCGAAGCCGCGCGCGTGGCTTTGGAGAATGGTATCGCGGCGCACATGCGCGCGTTGCATCGGGACGGTATGTTGTGCACCGCGGGATCGATCGCAGAGGATGAGGCGCACGAGGTGTTGCACGGCGATGGGTTGCTTGCGAGGTTTATTGGGAGCCGGTGCGACGCGGCGATTGCGCGAGCGACGCGAGCGTTGAAAAAGAGGTATAGAGCTGTCGATGACGAAGCGTCGATGCGCGGTGATGATGATGTGTTAAGACGCATGCGGAGCGTTGCTATTGATGGCTGGCTCGGGGCGGCGAGCGATGATGAGTACGATGATAACGACGACGGCGGCGGGACGTTTGACGCGCAGTCTGATGAGTTAACAGACGCCGTCGCCGACGAGGACGATTTGGCTGATTTTTACGATGGCGAGGAAGAAGACGCCGCCGCTATCGCCGCCA
>Ga0222715_10003005_pt1 | contig 15192 bp, 11 predicted proteins | sample C33_9DmetaG_FD_165056 | JGI IMG/M metagenome (GOLD analysis project Ga0222715, IMG submission 165056) | Estuarine water microbial communities from San Francisco Bay, California, United States - C33_9D | ecosystem: Environmental > Aquatic > Marine > Unclassified | place: USA: California...
CGGGTTCGTGAAATTGGTGCCGAACATGACGCGATCAACAATTCCATCCAGACGCACGACCCCATCGCCGCCAAACAGGCCGCCAGCACCCATCTTCAAAATGCAGTCAAAGCGCGGTTACAACTCATCGCATCTGGGCATAAGGACAATATGGACTAGTCAATTACACGTCCAAAACCAACTGGGGCTGCCATCAGCCCAATCCACCCCACCTTTAGGAGTTTCCATGCGGCCCGTGCTGTCGGATATTCAAAATATAATTGTCACCTCAAGCATCGCCTTTTTTACCGGCCATGTTTTTAAGATTTTTGGCCTGCCAGCGCCATTTCTGCTAGGCAGCTTGTTTGGCGTTTGGGTTATTGCCGGGCTCATTCCGCCGCTTCGTTCGCGCGTTGGTATTCCGCGCTGGGTTTTTGTGCCGGTTATTCTTGGACTTGGCACCCTAATTGGCGCCAATTTCCGACCCGATATTTTAGCCCATATTGGATCGTCAGGCATTACCGTTGCCGCCATGTTCCTGGCCACGATTTTGGCAACGCTTGTTGGTCTTTTCTATTTAATGCGAATCCGCAGATATAGTTTCATCATGGCGCTGCTAAGCTGTATTCCAGGTGGGCAGGCCGAAGTGATCACCATTAGCCGAGATCTGGTGGAAAAAGATTATGTCGTCGCCCTGTTCCATCTGGTTCGTGTTGCTTTGGTATTTTGTTCAACGCCTTTCATTCTGGCCTTGGTTGAGGGTCAGGCTGCTGTCACCGCATCAAATATGGCGCTGCAAGCCATGCCAAGCATCGTCAGCCTTGATATCAAAACACTGTTCTCCTTTATCGCAATTGCCATTTGTGGCTTGCCGATCGCGCGGCTATTGCACATCCCAATGCCGCAACTTATTGGGCCATTAATGATTAGCTCAGCGCTACATATCCTTGGCTTTGTCGAGATACCTCGCATCAGTGAATTTGTTATTCTGGCACAGGTTGCCATCGGCGGATCGGTTGGCGCACGCCTTGCCCGCGTGCCATTTGTCGAGCTTGCGGTTTATTTGCGTGATGCGCTTGTCAATTCCTTCATCGTACTTGGCACTTATGGGATCACAGCCTACGGATTATCGGAATTAACTGGTGTCGATTTCATCAAAATGCTTTTGGCTTTTGTTCCGGGCGGCCTTTACGAGGTGACTTTACTCGCTTTGATTTTCGGATTTGATGTTGCTTTTGTTGCCTTCCACCACACCATCAGGGTGATGATGATATTCCTTGGGCTTCCGTTTGTGATTGCCTTTGCCAAAAAGCACAATCTCATAACCGACAATGTCAAACCTTCGCAGTGACCATTTCAAACCGAAAAATCAAAGGGATCAAAACTATGAAAATAGCAATTTTAGATGATTGGCTCGAATGCGCAATGGACAGTTGTGACTGGAACCGGCTTGGGGTCGACGTGACCATTGATACATTCCATAACACCATTACTGGCACCGCCCTTGTCGAGAGGTTACAACCCTATGACATCATCTGCATGATGCGCGAACGCACGCCCATTGATGCTGCGCTGATGGATCAGTTGCCAAATCTGAAAGGCATTGTAACAAGCGGTATGCGGAACGCAGCGCTTGATATTAACGCTGCCAAATCTCGCGGCTTGATGGTTAGCGGCACCGGTTCGCCGGGTCATGCTACATCCGAACTTGCCTTCACCTTGATCGCAATGCAGGCACGACAAATTTTTGCCAGCGCAACAGCGATGCGTGAGGGCGGCTGGCAAACGCATCTTGGCCGTGATCTTCGTGGTACGCGACTTGGCATTTTGGGGCTTGGCAGGCTTGGCGCGCAATTGGCTGGTTATGCCAAGGCCTTTGGCATGGAAATTCAGGCCTGGTCGCAAAACCTGACTGAAGAAAGGTGTGATGAGGTTGGGGTTTCTTATGTTGATCGTGACACATTTTTTCGCAGTTCTGATTTTATTTCGATTCATCTAAAACTATCAGCGCGTGTTCGCCATCTTATTGGCGCAGAAGAAATAGCCATGATGAAACCCGATGCCTATCTGGTCAACACATCGCGTGCGCCCATTATTGATATGGAGGCGTTAACCACTGCGCTTGAAAGCCGACAAATTGCTGGTGCCGCGATTGATGTTTACGACCATGAACCGGTTCCGGCCAATGATCCGCTTCGCAATACGCCCAATCTTCTGATGACACCGCATATTGGCTATGTCACCCGCGAAACGATGGGAATTTTCTATGGTGAAACCTTAGAGGCTGTCGAGGCGATGATCGCTGGCAGCCCAATTCGCGAATTGATGCCATAATCTGTTTTAAGACACATTATGATTGACTAATCAGCCAGCCTATTATGGCAATTTGCCGTCTGCCACCCATTGCCGATAAAGCCGGTAAAACGAATGTGGCTTGGCATCGCAGGCAATGCCCACGCTCTCGCCAATCCTTTTTTCGTAAATTTGGATTTTTGCCGATGAAACGCCAAATTGCTGCTGTCATCGCGCCGCAAAACTGCTATCTTTTGAGGAACATTCGTTAGGTTTTCAGGGAACCCGCCGCGCATGCGACCGAACGCGTCTCAATCCACAGATTTGCACCCGATTTTTTCCTTTGCAAATGGAGAATTGGGTATGGTTTCGAACCATTTCATCCGGTCAATCGAAAAGATCACCGGACAGCCGCGCATCCGTAAAATCTATTTTGACTATGTGAATGATGAATTGCCGCCGCAGAATTTCTGGTCAGATGCGCTTAGGCGGCTGGATATTTCAATTGATCTGACGCGAAGCTATGTTGATGGCATTGCCGCCTCAATTCCGGCCACTGGGCAGGTGCTTGTCATTGCCAACCATCCTTATGGCGTAATTGACGGCCTAGTGCTTTGCGCATTAATGGCCGAGGTTCGCCAAGATTACAAAATCATCACCCATCGTATCCTTCGCCAGGCTCCAGCCGTCATGGATAAAATTCTGCCTGTTGATTTTGACGAAACCGAAGCTGCATTGGCCAATAATTTAAAAACAAGAGCCGATGCGGCGAAATATTTGAAAAATGGCGGCGCGGTAATCGTTTTTCCGGCTGGTGCCATTTCGCTGGCGCCAAACCTTGTTGGCAATGCCATTGATGCCGAATGGAAAACCTTTGCCGCCAAGCTGGCGCAGGTGCCCGACACAACGACCATCCCTTTTTATTTTGATGGGCGTAATTCGCTGTTATACCAGATGGCGCGCCGGATCAGCGTAACACTTGGCTATTCCTTGATGTTCCGCGAGATCTGCAAAAAGATGGGGCATACGATTTCGCTGCAAATGCGCCAGCCCATCCATGCCAGCACGCTTACCCAATTTAGCACGCGAACCGAAGTGACCGAATATTTGCGCAAATGCACCTATGGATCTTAATCCAAGGCCGTGATTTACAAAAGTTTATGGCTGGTCTGACTAGCGGTAAAGATAGATCGGACTTGTCCAGCATAGGGTGCCATCTTCCAGCGTCACCCGAACAAAGATCGGGTTATCGCCTTGCGGCTGTAATGAAATGCTGCGTTCAAACTGCATGGATTGATGCGGGTTGACAGTCGGCAGGCGGAACAGCTTTAGATAGCGCGGCAAAACCCCGCTATTATCAAAAACCTCATCCTCAAACCCGATGTCTTCCAAAGGCACGCCAGCCTTGATCAATGGCGTTTCAATTTTCAATGTACCGCTATAGGGATCGGCAAGAACCATATCGAAACCGCCAATATTGCCAGTGGTCAAAGCGCGCCAGTTCAATTCAACCGGTGATGGCTGATTTAGCGTTTTATCCTTATTGAAAAAATTGATTGGGCTTGCCGATATGATTTCATTTTCAGACAGAAAGGCCGAACCATCCCAAATCACCTGCCGGAAACGACCCCGATATTCAGCGCCTTCCCAAACCACGCGTATCCGGCTGCCAAGATCTTCTTTTGCATAAGGACGGATCGTTTCAATCAGGTTTAATCCATTGAAAATATCGACCCGTTCAATGGCATCACTGGCGCGGATATCAACCTTGATCGACAGATCACCTGATGGCAGATGAACGATATCGCCCATGATTGCCTGATTGGCCGCCATGCCCTTGTCGCGGCCATGCCGCGGATCATCATGAAACTTTGTACCGCCTTGCGGAAAATCAGCATCAAGCGTAATCAGCGGGCGGCCATTTTCACCGCCAGTGGTGGCGTAATGATGACGCTTGCGGATTGCCTCTAAAATCGTTTCACGGCTTAGGCTATCAATCAAAAAACACGTCAACCCGCCAACCGCGCCAAACAGCGCCGCACCCGGATAGCTGGCGCCCGGGCGTCCTTTATGCCCATCCGAATTGGCAACAATTCCAACACGATAGCCAAGCCGGAAAGCATCTTGCACCAACCATTCAAAACTGCCCCAGCTTGAATGAATTTCCATGGCTTTTTCAAACCGGCCATCATGTGCCAGCTCGATATCGGCATAGCGTCCACCGCAATGCGCAAAGACAACCACGTCATCTTCGCCATGTTCGGCAAAGGCAGCGAATAATTCTTCGGCCGAATTGCAATCCGTATCGATATCCGAATGGTCGCTTACCAGCGCATGCGATGACCGCCGGATGGTTCGGCCTTCATTCGGGAAATAGATATTCCGATCACCGCCAAGCCCGGTATTGCCTGACCATTCATAGCCCGGAATGGCGACAAATTTCCCATCTTCGTTAAATTGCTGGCAAAGCTGGTCAAGCTGTGACCAGAAATCACCAGTGATTTGAAAATCATTGCCTTGATGACCCGTCGCGTCAACAAATGCGTAATCGCGGGCAAAGGCAAAATAGGCCTCGGCACTGCCAGTGCCAATGGTTTCTTCTGACTGGCCATGGAGATCACCCCAGAAATGGCGTGATAGGGGCGTGGGCTCAATTCTGATCGGGTTTGTCCGGCACATCACCGCACCAGCATCATCCAGAAAATCAATATGCAAATCTGCGGCATCGGCAACCGAAAGCCCCTCAATCACACCGAAAAATTCACCCGGTTTCAGGCTGATCACATCGGGCAGGTTCTGCACCGGATGGCTGGCACGCGGATAAAGCTGGATGTCGCATTGATCGGATGGATTGCCCCATTTATCCTCGCCTTTGAATTTAATCGAAAAGCTTTCGTCAATCGCGCGGATTGTCGGTGCCACCGCCAAATAGCGGTCAGGCTTGCCAGGAATGATTTTGATCACCGGCTGTACTGGCATCGGCTGATAGCAATAGGTCGCAATTGGGTCGATCAGCGTATGAAATTCATAGCTATCTTCACAAAATGTTTGCAACCGCATACCCGGTGAGCCGCCTGACCGGTCGCCAAAGGTAATGGTGATCTTGTCACCTTCGCGCAGAAAGCCGCGAACAACCTTGATATAAAGCGTTCTGTCCCAAGGCCGCACATTGCCTTTTGGATCGTAATGATAGGTCAGGACCGCGTTATTTGATGCCTCGATCGTGGTATAGTTTGGCCCTTTCGGATCTTCGAATTGCGGGCGGGTTTGATCACTGGCAAACCGGAAACAGACCCGCATTGATCCGGAATCATCAATCCCGAATTTGCCAGCCACATAGGTCAGAACAAACGTTTGATAGCTGCCAGCCTCAAAGGAACCATTGGGAACAATCGAAACCGAACCAAGCTCGTCAGCCGGAATCGGAAAGGCCATTGGCGAACTTGTTGTCCCACCAGTACCGCCACCAGCTAAAACATCATCACGGCTTCCCAATGGCACTTCGTTCATAACCATCCCTTTACATTTTTTATCAGATTTGCGGCATGATCATGCCTGTGACAAAGAATAGAAAATGCCAATAACACCCTATGCAGAAGGCATATTGGCAATGAGTTCGCGCCCCAAAAGCACAAGGCCTGACGCAAGAATTAGCCATATCAATAATCGTTGAAACTGTCCATCATTCAACCGGCGAAAAACAAAAATACCCGTTTGCGTCCCAAGCACCGAAAAGGGAAAGGCCACCGCAACGATAAGCCAAATGCGCGAATCAATAACCCCGCGCCAAATCATCAAGCCGAGAACAGCACCAAGAACAATCATATTAAATGGCTGAACCAAAGCGCGGCGACGTGCCTTGCTCCAATCATAAAGCGAACAGCCCATCGTCAAAATTGCCCCTGACATTCCCGCCATCATGCCAAACAACCCACCAACAAACCCGACAAGAACATCGGCAGCAAGATACCGTTTGGTCAGTTTTGGCAACGTCTTTCGAAAGGTGAAAAAGCCGCCAAACAGGATCAGCAAACTGGCCACCAACAGCTTTAGCATTGTGACATTGACCGCGTCTAAAAACAGATAACCAAGCATGATGCCAATCAAAGCTGGTGCCAAAAACCGCAACTGCTCGCCAAAATCAATGGCGTTACGAACCGCATAAAGCCCCTGAACGCCGCCAACAAGCGACATGATCACAACCGTTATCACCGCATCAAGTGGCGGCATTGCCGCCAACCACCAGCCAAGCGCAAATAGCCCCGTACCAAATCCGGCAAGGCCATTGGCAAAACCACCAGCAAACGCACCAGCGATGATCAGCATGATCACGTCAGCGCTCATCACAACTTAATCCGGAAATAACGATCTGTGATCATCGACAACTTTCACGATTTGCGCATGATCTGCGCCTATAAATCCCCCCATATAGCAGCGCAATCCCAACCGTTTTTTGCCATCCGAAGATGGCAACGGCCTGTCTTTTGCCCCCTATCATTGCGCGTGTTTAACGCTACGCATATTTTTTATAAGCCGGCAATCCTTTTCATGCTAGGTTTTGCGCTGTCACTCCTACATGGCAATTGCCAAACGCGGCCCAAAAACCTGTCTTTACTCTCTTTAAAACGGTGCCACATATCTGCCGATTTGATCTCTGTCTATTTTGCAACCATACCAAGAAAGCCATATCATGATCTTTAGAATTAGGTCAGGTCTGTTCTGGCAGCAAAGGCAAGCATGGCAACCCAATTCTGCGCAGTTTCAAACCGGCGACCACAAAATGAGCGGCAATGATTATCGATAGTCTTTTATCCGCTGATGGTCTGGCGGTTTTAATGGCGGTGCTTCTTGGCTGTTTTGTCAAAGGGGCATTGGGGTTCGGCTTGCCGTTGATTGCGACGCCAATCATGCTGTTTGTGCTGCCACTTCCCGAAATTGTGGCCATTCTTGCCTTGCCGATCACCATTGCGAATATCCAACAAATTTGGCTGAACCGGAAACAATGGCAAATTTTGAAACAATTCTGGCCCTTGGTTACCACATCAACCCTTATCATGCTTATTGGCGCGCCATTGATGGTGGCGATTGATAGCCGTCTTCTTGGCATTTTGATTGGTCTGATGATCGCGCTTCATGCCATTCTATCCAGCTTTCCGCTTCGTCGATTCCAAAACCGGTCGCTTGCCCCCAAAACCATGAACCGCCTGATCATTCCAGCCGGCATTGCATCGGGCATTCTTGGCAGTCTGACAGCGATATATTCTTTTCCAAGCCTGCAATTATTCATGATGATGCGGATCAAAAAAGACGATCTTGCCATGCTTCTTGGGGTGTTTTTATCGCTTGGCTATGTTGCTTTGTGGCTTGGCATTTCACATGCTGGATTCCCGGTTGGTGAAAATCTTTTATTATCGGCAGTGATGTTAATCCCCGCAATGGCCGGACAACAGGCCGGTCATTTGGCGCGCCGCCGCATTAGTGAAATAACCTTTCGTCATATCGTGCATTTTGCGCTGGCCTGCGCTGGGTTCACGCTTATGATACGAGGCATAACAAGTCTTATCTAAAGGGGGTTGAGTAATGTCATCGGATCAACATCATCCCGATTATATCATCATTGGCGGCGGGTCGGCAGGCTGTGTGCTGGCAGCGCGCCTTAGTGCTAATCCTGATTGTCATGTTGTTCTTCTTGAGGCGGGCGGCGAAGATATTAACCCGCTGATCCATATTCCGGCTGGCTATATTAAAACAATGGTCAATCCGGCAATGAATTGGATGTTTGAAACCGAACCCGAAGACAGCAGCGGCAATCGGCGCATCGCCATTCCGCGCGGCAAGGTTCTTGGTGGATCATCGGCGATTAATGCGATGCTATATGTTCGTGGGCAAGCGGCTGATTATGATGGCTGGGCGCAGCGCGGCAATCTTGGCTGGTCTTATGATGATGTTTTGCCCTATTTCCGCAAAGCCGAAAATTGCGAACAGCTTGGCAAACGTGATGCAGGTTTTGACAGCACCCTTCGCGGCGTTGGCGGGCCATTGAATGTGGCACCAGTTCGCACGCGTTATGAAGCGTTGGATATGGTGATTGATGCTGCTGAAACGCTGGGCTATCCGCGCAATCATGACTATAATGGCGCCAGTCAGGACGGCTTTGGCTATTATCAGGTGACGCAGAAAAACGGGCTTCGCTTTTCAGCCAAAAAAGCCTATCTGCAGCCAGCCCGAAAACGGCCAAACCTGCGCATCATCACCCATGCACATGTTACCAAAATCAGCCTGGCCGGCAAACGCGCCGACGGCGTTCATTACAACCAACATGGCAAATCACATCATATCAAGGCCGGACGCGAAGTGATTTTATCGGCAGGCGCAATTCAATCGCCGCAAATTCTCGAACTATCGGGCATTGGCGCGCCTGACCATCTGCGCCGTCACGCAATCGAAGTTCGGCACGAATTATCTGGCGTTGGCAGTCATCTGACCGACCATTATATTTCACGCCTATCATGGCGGTTACGACGCAATATTTCCTTGAATAACCGCGCCCATGGCCTTGGACTTGCCGCCGAGATTCTGCGGTACGGATTCACCCGGCGTGGTCTTCTCAGCCTTCCTGCCGGTGTGCTTAGCGGCTTTGTTCGCTCACGCGACGGTTTGGCGGGGCCCGATATTCAATATCACATTGCCCATGCCAGCTTTGCCAATCCGGCCAAGCGCGTTTTTGATAAATTCCCGGGCATGACCTTTGGCCCTTGCCAGCTTCGACCCGAAAGCCGTGGTTCGGTTCACATCAAATCACCCGACCCGATGATAGCGCCCGAGATCCAGCAAAATTATCTTAGCTGCGAAGAAGATTGCCGCGTTCATGTTGCGGGTATGAAAATCGCCCGCGCAATCATGCAAAGCGATCACATGGCACCGCTTGTCGAAGCTGAAATGCGGCCGGGGAAAGATCTTGATAGTGATGATGCGCTTCTTGCCTATGCACGCGAAACCGGCGTAACGCTGTATCATCCGGTGTCGACTTGCCGCATGGGGCCAGATGCAAAATCAGGCGATGTTGTTGATAAACGACTTTGCGTTTATGGCATTGATGGGCTGCGGGTTGTTGATGCGTCAATCATGCCGACATTAGTGTCAGGCAATACCAACGCCCCAACAATCATGATTGCCGAAAAAGCCGCCGATATGATCATCGCTGATAAACGCTAATTGGCTGTACTTTCTACGGCGCAAGACAGGCTTTAAACGCCGCAGCATAGCTTTTCAAAAGATCGGCATAAAGCGAAGCGCCTGCTGGCAATTGACTGCCAAGCGGATCAAGCTGGCCAATGCGGATATCGCTTCCTTCGGCAATCAAACGCACCGCCTTTTGCCCCAAAAACGGCTCGCCAAAAATACAATCTATCGGATGTGATTCGCGATCATGCCGCAATTTTTTGATTTTTGCTGCAGTTGGCATCACATCAGGTTCGGTGGTAATGGCAGCATGTGCACGCATACCGAACCGCCGTTCAAAATAAATATGGGCATCATGCAGTACCAGAAATTCAGATTCTGCAAATGGCGCTAATTGGCGGGCAATATCGATTTGCAACTGCGCGAAGGTCTGGCGCATCGCATCGGCATGGGCTTGATAGGCTCTGGCATTGACCGGATCGGCCTTGCCAAGATGATCGGCAATCACCCCAAGCATGATTTGTGCATTAAACGGGTCAAGCCAGATATGCGGATTAATGCCATGTCCACCATGCCCGTTATGCTTGTCTTTGGTGCCGTGATCATCATGCCCGTCATGGCCGTCATGGTCATCATGGCCGTCATGCTTGTCTTTGGTGCCGTAATCATCATGCCCGTCATCATCAAAATCAAAAAGAACAAGACCGGCACTATCATCAAGCGCCACTGATTGCGCATCGGCAGCAAGCGTGGCAAGCGCCTTTGTCAGGGGTTGCTCCATCCCGGGGCCAATCCAAAATACGATATCGGCATTTTGCAAGGCGCGCGCTTGCGATGGTTTCAGGGTGAAATGATGCGCTGATGTCGGCGCAGCAAGCAGCAAATGCGGCGTGCCAAGGTCGCCCATCACCCCGGCAACAAGCGCATGAACAGGCTTGATCGACGCCACAATTGATAATGGCTTTTGATCGGCCATCACCATTTTCACCGGCATTATCGAAAAGGCACAAAATAGCCCGATTGCCATTACGCCCGTGACCGCTTTTCGCACTATCGCCATTTCGCCATTCCTTCCATTTTACATCAGCTTGCAAGCCATCACCCTTAAATGACCAATCATCGGTCAAGATATCGGTCAAGTCGGGGGGAACGCTCTGATCAATCCTGTAACCGGGTTATCAAATCAGCCTTTGGATCACCTTTCACAAAGTGATATGTTATATTATTACATTAGTGAAATTGCCAATGTCAATGCTGTTTTTTGTGATGCTGGTGATGGTGATAGCGATGGCGGCGGCGGCGGCGATGGCGATCATCAAAATGACGGATATGATAATGACGCCCTTTTCTCAATGACATTTCCTGATGACCCCTCTTTTCCAATGACGCCCCTTTCCCAATGGGTATGAAGCGCCTGCTTGGCGCGTCGCCAGCCCCTGTTAAGCACCGTCACCGATAACAAATTCCGCACAAGGATAATGGTTTTGGTCGAATCTGCTTGATTTCGCCTTTCGCCCAGCCCCAAAATGTTTCAGATGCTGTCACCACGGCAGGTCTAAATCATTATCGAAGCCAAAAACGACCCGTTCATCGGGACGGTTTATCCCCTTTTTCATTGAGGTTATGATGAGTCAAAAAGAGACAAATTTTTTCAATATTGATGCGATGGAACAGGGCATTGCCCGCACCCTTGTTGACGGAATCACAACGCGAATTTTCCCCGGTGATCAGGCAATGATATCGGTTGTTCGCATTGCCCCAAATGCCGTTGGCGCGATCCATAGCCACCCACAAGAACAATGGGGTGTTATGATTGAGGGCAGCGCAATTCGCATCCAAGATGGCGAAGAAATTCTCGTTCAAAAAGGTGATTTCTGGTGCAGCCCGGGCGGCATTGAACATGGCGTTATCGGCGGACCCGATGGCGCGGTCATCCTCGATGTTTTCAGCCCGCCCCGGCCTGAATATACCCGCCCTGGAAATGGCTTTGCCACGGAGTAGATAAATGCCTGTTCAAATCTTTACCAATGAATTCACGCCGCTTTCTGCCGATAAACTAGCGCAATGGGCAACGATACCACCTGCCATTGCTGGCGATGTTATGAACCGTCAAAATGTAATGGCGGGGCGTATTTCGCCGCTGTCACCGGGCATGACAATGGCCGGACAGGCACGCACCGTCGCCGTTCTTGCTGGTGATAATGCAGCACTGCATGAGGTCATTGGCCGGTTGCGTCCAAATGAGGTGCTAGTAATTGACGCCGCCAATTATGATGACCGCGCTGTCTGGGGCGGTATTTTGAACACCCGCGCCAAATTGCGAAACATCAATGGTGTTGTTCTTGATGGTGCGGCGCGTGACGCTGCTGAAATGCGCGAAATGGGATTGCCAGTCTATCTTAGCGCCCTATCGCCGGCTGGCCCGCATAAAGGCTGGGGCGGCTCGATTGACGACCGGATTAGCTGTGGCGGCGTTGCGGTTATGCCAGGTGATATCATTCTTGGTGATGATGATGGCGTCACGGTTGTACCACTGGCTCGTGCCGACGCCGTGCTTGCGGCATCACTGGCACGCATAGCCTATGAAGAAGACATTTTGAACAAGCTTGCTTCAGGAGCCGATGTCAGCGGGTTATTCCCGTCACCCGAGTTAGAGATCATGTCCTAAACATCTGGATCTTGGCTATAGGATTGCGGGCATGTTCTCCGTTGGCAGCGTGCCTTCGTCATAGCCAAGATCGTTCCAATCATTAATCATACCAAAACTATCGCCCATGATTTCGATGAAGGTTGCCAATGTGCCCCGTTCAAAATCATTTGGCTTTTGACTATAGATATTGAATGCGGCGCGCTGGTCATCTGGCTGATGAAAATGCAACTCAATCTGGTAAAACACCAAATTTATTGATCGGTGCACTGGGCCTGCCACAACAACAGATGTGATGATATCGTGATTAGGATTACCATCAGTGCCGCTATCTGCTGTCACATCGGAAATGCTGCCTCGTTGAATTCGCAATAAAAGCGAGTCCATATCATGAACCCAGCCTTCAATTTCGCCATTTACCTTAAACCATAATTTATCGGTACCAATATCAAAATTCAGGAATTTCTGAGCGCCATCATATGGCTGCCAGCTATTTGAAAGATTGCCAACACCAATTCCATAGATAATGTTATCGGCTCCTTGGCCAAGCGTTGCAACCTGCGGATTTTTTACCGACCCACCCGTGCTGAAATTAATTATATTGCCATGCGCTGAGCCAACAATTGGCTGGTCAAAATGATTACTGCCAAGGATCACTAGGGGTGTTGTTGCGCCGCTGTGATCACCAACCCCAACAATTGGAACCTGGGGTTGGGTTGGCACTATCAGCGGAGGACTCGCGTCAGCCCCATCTTCACCAGCCCCATCTTCACCAGCCCCGTCATTGCCAGCCCCATCCTCACCAGCCCCGTCATTGCCAGCCCCGTCATTGCCAGCCCCAATAGGCGGGTTAGTTTTACGAGTTCACAATTTGACGGTAGGTCGGATTTGATTAAATTTGTATTAACGAAATCATTCGCTGGAGCCATTGACCAAATGGACAAATTGGTGTCGGTCACGCCGACCAAACAGCAGAAACCAAACCGCGCTTGTTGTGCGAAAATGATAAAATTTTATTGATACTCAATTGAGCAAGGTCATTTCTGACTTTAAAATGCGATTTTTTGAATTTATGGAATCACAAATTTATGAAAAAAAAGCCCAGTATGCCGTGATTCGCAATGAACCAAAGACACATGATTGGTGTTTCTCGCAAATCACGAAGCTGTTTTTTCCAAACTAGTCATCTTGGATGAGATCGCAGATCAAGGGTCTAATCCAATTGAATTAGTTAGCGTTATCGGGCGATTTGGCTTGGGCAAGCGGGCCGCGTTATCCGCGAAGAACGGCACCACAATTCTTGCCAGCAGCGGCGATGACCGCATCACTAATGGCCTCGATTTCAGCTTCGCTCAATGTCGCTTTTTGCGGCGTCAGGGTAATGGTAACGGCAAGCGACTTTTGACCGTCGCCAATATTTTTGCCCTGATAAACGTCAAATAGCTGAATATCACTAACCAATGGCCCGCTTGCCGATTTTACCGCACGAAGAAGCTGGCTTGCCGGTACATTATCATCAAGAATAAATGCAAAATCACGACTGACCGGCTGGAATGGTGACATTTTCAGATAGGAACGCGCAGGCCCGCGTGATTTCGCCAATGGCACATCTTCTAAAAACAGCTCAAAGCCGACAAGCGTATTTCGAAGCCCGAAATGCGCCGCCACCTGCGGATGCAATTCACCAAATTGCGCCAGCAAAGACCGGCCTTGCAGCAACCGGCCACAACGACCCGGATGAAAATAATCAGGCCCGCCAGATTCGATTTGCAAGCTGCCACGCCGCACACCAAGAACGGCAAGCGCCGCTTCGGCATCAGCTTTGGCATCAAACACATTAACCGAACGCCGGCTGCCATGCCATTCGCGTGGTGCCATTGCTCCATGCCGGATTGCCGCCACAGCGGTTCGTTGCTGGTCAGGCTCATCACCAAGAAAGACCGGCCCAACCTCGAACATTGCAATATCAGCTTCGCCACGATCCTGATTGCGGGCGGCAGCAGACAAAAGATTTGGCAAGGCCGATGGGCGCATGATTGACAGATCGGCACTAATCGGATTGACCAAGCGCAGACTGGCATCACCGCCACCAAACATCACCGCTTCTTTTTCAGCGAGGAAAGAGAATGTTACCGCCTCGGTCAAACCACGTTCGGCCATCGCACGGCGCAGCCGCAATGGACGCGCCTGTGCCACATTCACCGCTGGCTGGGCAACAACATGTTCACGCGGCAAATGCACCATCGGCAAATGATCAAATCCATAAATCCGGCTGATCTCTTCAACAAGATCGGCAGCGCCGTCAATATCACCGCGCCATGGTGGCGGGCTAACCTGCAGGCCAGCCGCATCTTCGCGAACCGTAAAGCCAAGACTTTCCAGAATTTCGGTCTGGCGCGCCTTTGGCACAATCATGCCGGTCAGCCGTTCAACCTTGTCGCTTGCCAGAAAAATTTCGCGCTTCCAGTCGGCGCCGTCACCGGCAATCACCATATGGCTTGCCTGTCCGCCGCAAATATCCATCACCAATCGCGCCACATAGCCGGACGCCCATTCAGGTGATGTCACATCAAGACCACGTTCAAAGCGAAAGCGGGCATCTGAATGGATATTGAGCTTGCGACCCGTTGTGGCAACGGCAATCTGGTCAAAAATCGCAATTTCCAGAAACATCTTATCGGTGGCATCACTCACGCCAGACCGCTCACCACCCATGATGCCAGCAAGATCATCAGGACCATTGGCATCGCCAATGACCAGCATATCTTCGTCAAGATCATAGGTTTTTTCATTCAGCGCGGTCATGGTTTGGCCGGGTTTTGCCCGACCAATGATCAATTTGCCGCCATCAATTTTGTCAATGTCATAGGCATGAAGTGGGCGGCCAAGGTCGACCATCACATAATTGGTTATATCGACCAATGCGCTGATCGGCCGTTGGCCAATGGCGGTTAGACGGTTTGCCATCCATGCGGGACTGCTGCCATTTTTCAATCCGGTAAAGGCGCGGCCTGATACCAACGGGCATAGATGGGCCTCATCCGGCGCCAGATTCAGATCCCACGATATAGGGCTGTCAAAACTGCCCTCAA
>Ga0222715_10003006_pt1 | contig 15192 bp, 19 predicted proteins | sample C33_9DmetaG_FD_165056 | JGI IMG/M metagenome (GOLD analysis project Ga0222715, IMG submission 165056) | Estuarine water microbial communities from San Francisco Bay, California, United States - C33_9D | ecosystem: Environmental > Aquatic > Marine > Unclassified | place: USA: California...
CTATCTTGTGCAATATAGAATTCCTCTCCTTCGAAATCTATTCTTAGAGTACCGATTTTAGGTACCATAACTATATCACCTACCTTACAAGATCTGATAGGAATCATTTTACCATATTCAGATAGTCTGCCAGGTCCTACTGCTAGTACCTCACCTACCTCTGGTTTTTCTTTTCCCATATCCGGAATAACAATACTTCCATAAGTCTGTTCTCCTTCATCTATAGGTTTAACTAATATTCTGTCGTTTGTTGGGTATATACTTTTCATAACTATAATTTAAGAACTTTTTTATAAAGATACAACTCGAGAGCATAAAAAATTTAGCTAATTTTTAAAGTTTTTGGCTCTAACCCTTTAGCAAAAGGGATTATAACTTGCAATAAGCCGTTTTTAAACTCAGCTGTTGCTTTTGATAGGTTAAATCTGCTATCTATCTTCCAACCTAAATTAAAAGATCTTTTAGCGATTCCTTTATGGATAAACTCGCCTAAATCTTCTTCTTGTGGTTTATTGTAATTTACTCTGATTATATTACCCTCAATAAGAATTTCAATATCTTCTTTTGAGATGCCTGTACAAGCTATGTCTAGTCCTAGACCGTTATCTCTTTCGTAAATATCTACTGGGTGGGGTAATTTGGATTCTGCAAGAGGTCTGTATGCTCCTGCGTCTTGGAAAAAATTCCTTACTAAAATGTCGAACGGATTACGTTCATAAAATAATGTACTCATATCATTGTGTTTTGTGAGTGCCTAAGCTACTCGGTTAATAAAAAAAATTAAAATCGCTCTCGAGTCGATCTTCTTTATATATAAATATACGAATTTTATATTAATCTAACAACTTTATCATTTAATTCAGATATAGTTTTTTTTCTTTTATAATATTGTTTAACTACTTCTTCTAATAAAGGAGCTGTTTTTTTATAGTCTGTATTATGTATCTCATCGAATCTTCTGAATGTCTCTTCTACCGGGTGTCTCATAAATTTAAATTCTTCTTGGTATTTGTTTTGAACAGTCGGAGAGAATGAATCTTTTATACCTTTTATAAATACTTTTAAACTTTCTTTTAAACTATCACTATCATTATACTCTTTTAAATACCCCTCATATAAGCTTATAATTTCATTTTTAATATTATTTTCTAGAAACCCTACGGCAAAATACCATGGTAATACAACTGAATGTAGTCTTATATTATCTCTATTCAGATAATTATTATGAATAAAATCTATAAACTCTTTAGTATGGTATACATTTATAGTAGAAACTGTATAATCTATTTCTACTCTAAAATTAAGATGAGCTTTAGACCTTCTTACTAACTCTTTTAAATTTTTTAGAAATTTATCTGTCTTAAAACCCGGTCTTTGAAATTCTCCTACCTCATTGATACCGTCACAAGAACAGGCAAAATATACAAATTTAAATCTAGTTAACTTATCTAGTATGTCAGTTCCTTTATATTTCAAAGTAGATAAATTAGTATTAATGAGAACTGTTATTTTACTAGCCTGAGAGTCAGTAAATCTATCTAAAAGTTCAAAAGTCTGTGGGTTAATAAAAGGTTCACCTCCAGCTAAATAAATTTTAGATATAGTATCTATGTTTTTTTCTGAAAATTTCTTAATACCGTTTTTATCTGCTATTACAAATTTTTCATTTTTATTAGTATACCCTTTTATTCCGGAAATATATTCCCAGTATTCATACCAGGAAGATGAAAGACCGTGGAAACACATTCTACATGCAAAATTACATAAGTTACTAAGTCTTAAGTCAACATATGTTACTTTATTTACAGTATAGTCCTCATTATATAAATCATCCTTTAAACTTTCTTTTTCGAATTCTTCATTACAAGCTTCTCTATGTACGTTTTTATTTATAAAACAAGCATCACATTCGCTAGGTTCGATTCCTTCTAAAAGTTCTTTACGGATACGTCTATAGGGCTTACTGTTTATAAGTTCGTCAATTGAAGAAAAATCTTTCCAATTTATATTTTCCTTAAACGGCTTTGCTATACAACAAGGAGTTAACTCTCCTGTAGGTTCGACGTATATAGAACCAAACGGCAAATAACAAAAGGTATCTGTGTTTATTTTTTTCAAAGTAATTTACTGTATAGATATAAATATCTAGCGCTTCTTAGTGTCCGTCTCTCCAATTGTTAGCTATCTCTGGTGGTGCTTTTAATATCACACCTGGTAGCTTTGTAGTAGTTTCCATTACTTCTTGTACTATCTTAGAAAACTCATCAGCTTGACTCTCATCAACATTTATTATCAACTGGTCATGCACTTGTGCCTGTACAACAGCATCATAGCCTAGCTCTCTAGCTTTCTTATTTATCTGTAAAGCAGCTCTATTTACTACCGCAGCAGCTAATGATTGTAGTTGGAAGTTAAGACAGTTATTAAGTCCATTCCTATAGTCCCTATAATCTCTCATAACAGTAGTCTTAGCTAATTCTTTAACTCTTGTTAGATAGTCATCTAAGTATACTTGCTGTCTGTCATCGTCAGTAAATTCCTTTTCTAATTTTACAAATCTCTTTAACTGTCTTTTAAGATCTTTAGGTTCTTTTAACTCATTATCGTATAGCTCATAATTAATAGTATTATCAATTGCTATCTTATCCCATAACTCTTCATTAATCTCAGTTAGAAGGTAGTCCGTTCTATCATTCCTTAATCTCCAGTTCATAACATTACATACTCCTTTGCTATCAGTCCCCCATGCTTTTTCTACCTTAGTAACTTTATTTAAATGTCTAACTCTACCTACATAGTTTTTAATTAAACCGTTTTGACGAACTTGTAATCTAGAGTTTTCTCTCCATTTTTTAAGTCCTGGGAATCCATCTAGATAACCACGTATTAGTCCTTCAGCAGTTTTTTGATCTACTCCTAAAGTCATTTTAAGAGCAAATGCTTCCATACCGTACGCAACCCCTAGTGAGTAAGCTTTAGCTTTATTACGTTTAACCGGATCTACTTTCTTAAGATAGTTAGCTGCTTTCTTATCAGCTGATACTCCTGTTAAGTTTTCAGTCTGTATAGCAACGTAAGAATAGAAATCATAATTATTAGCAAATATCTCCTGTAGTTTTTTATCTCCTGATACTGAGGCAAAACAGTGAGGTTCAAGAGATTCATAATCAGCATCAATTACTTTTCTACCGTTACCCGCAATTAAGAATGCTCTTACTATATTAGTATACTTAATTAAGATATCTACATCTTCACCTGGTTCAAGAGGTTTAGGTAGTTGTTGAGCATCCGAACCGTACCTTCCGGAAACAGTACCATTCTGCTTGAAGTAGAAGTAGTATCGACCATTTTCATTTCTATCTCTAAATCTATCAACATACGTAGATTTAATCTTAAGTAATTTATTATAGATTCTTAAGTTTTCAGCCCAATCGTATTTCTTAGATAACTCCTGAACCATCTTCATATCGAATTTATCTCTACCCGACTTTGTATTAGCTCCTGATACTTTAGGAGTTTCTTTAAGATAGTCAAATACTATTTCTCCTAAATGCTTTTTAGATTGAATATTGATATAGTCTCCATCATTAGACTCTCTCCATAGTTCTTTACTAATAAGTTTTACTTCCTCTTTGGGTAACAACTTAATATTGTTAGTTAGTAAAAACTCTTTAACAGGACTGTCATCTAACTCTTCTATATTCTTTTGAGTAATCGAATACTTACCTGTTTTTTCAGATTTAGGTAAAGGTAGTGAATACCTTTCTATAAGCTTTTGAGCCCAAGTACCTTTACTATTAGGTTTATAATTATCAAATGCAGTATTTTCTAACCACGTTTGAGTAGCGTCTAAATCTAATAAAGATTTAATTACTACTGCTTTGTTCTTTTTAAGATCTTCTGATATATCTATGTAAGTTTTTTCGATAAGTTCCATATCAAGATCTACACCACATGCTTCCATAGGAATAGTAACTTCCCTATAGATAGGCATCACCTCATCCTCGAAGAAAAATTTGTCCAACCCTTCATCTCTAAGTTTACCCAAATATAGATTACAAATACGAAGGGTAAGATCAGTATCAGCACTAGCATACTTGCTAAGAATTCCAAGATCAGCTTTGTAAATTTCAAAGGACTCTTTTGTAACACTTCCGCCATTATTTTTTATTGATTCTTTTAGTTCAACTTGTTCTTCGTTAGCAGCTTTTTCTACATCAAGTCCTAACGCCTTTTGGTTCATTATAGCAATAGATTTTAGTCCAAAAGGGTTACCAAAACCAAATGCACCTTCTTCGTACACTGTATGTACTAGAAGTCCAGTATCAACCCAAACATCCTGTAGTAGATTAACACCGAAGTAATTTTTTATAAACTGTATATCAAAAGAAGCATTATGAAAAACTAATTTCTTTCCTTTTAACTTCTCTAATAGATTCTTAGATATGGTTACCGCTGAGGTATTTTTTATAGTCTGTTCCTCTAGTATATCTTTATCAAAATTCCATACAAGAGTCGGTAAATAAAAACCTACTCCTTCATCACCCGATACAGACCAACCAACTACCTTTCCAGTTCTAGGATTAAGACTGGTTGTCTCGGTATCGACAGCTATTATATCTGATTCTTCTATATGTTGAAGCATTAACTTCAACGTCTGTTCATCTTGAACTGTATAATACTTTTTCTCCAATTGCATATCTATTTAGTACAGTCTCTAGGTCCACACAGCCAATCGAAAAACTTATTTTGACTTTCTTGATTAAAGAAAGATTGATTATGCCTGTTACGAGAGTCTATCTTTCTGAACTCATCAGCAGTTACTCCTGCTGCAGATAGATACCTGCTAAGAGTACTAATTTTGATTCCAGTTATCCTAGAAAGTTCAATTTTACTTCTCATGTTTAAGTCGATAGTTCTAGTCTTTTTAGATGTAAGACCAGGAAACATTTTTGTAATAGTATTTTTCATAATTATAACCGTTTATTTATATTAAGATAAGAAAAAATATTCGAAAAAACAACAGCACTAAACAAGTGCCGTTGCTAATTTAAATAACTCTTTATTCACTTTAAGATCTTTCTCAAATGATTTGATCTTTCTAACTTTTCTTACTTTAGCACCTTGCAATGCAGCGTGAAAGTCTCCTTGAGTAATCTTCTCTTGAACTACGTTGAATACTCTCCAAAGGTCATTTCCTTTATCAGCTTCTCTCTTCGGATCAAGAATATCCTCTATAGTCTCATTATCATACTTAAAAGCAGCAGCTTGCTCACTACCAAGCTTTATACCAGCTCTAATTAACATAGCATCTAAAGCAAGTTTATTTTTCTCATCTTGAGTTAAAATTCTATTCTTCATATCATTCATTACCTGAACTCTATTAGGAAGATCGTTAACTGCTTGCTTTACTACTTTTCTCAATTCACCAAAAGTATAACCTTTGTGCTTGATCTTAAACTCACTAAACTGCTCATCTGCAATTACAAGTCCGTTTGAACAAACTAATCTAAATATACCAACGCTAAACTTAAACGCTTGCATACCATCATGAGAATTAGTTAATAAAATTCTAGGATAAGCATCATCGCCATCACCTGAGGTAATCTTAATATCTGGGTTCTGGAAAGCAACCATATGCTTACTAAAGATAGTACCTTCTTTTTTGATACTTTTTCTTTGAGCAACCTCTACAGGTTTCCAACCTAATTTATCTAAATCATCAATAATTTTTTCAGTATTAACGAATAAGTACTTCTTACTAACGTCTGGGTTAGTAGGAGCATCTGCAAACACTAACGGTGCTTGTTCTCTAATTTGATCTTTTGTAAGGTAAGATCCTAAACCGTCCTCGAAACTTAATAGAATATCTGACATAACCTTTGTTTTAATTTATTTATTTATTATTAATATACGAACTTTTTCTTTGTTAGGCAACTATTTTAGTAACTTTATTCTTGTCCAACAGCAACGGTTCCTAACCAACCTACTCTGTTTTTATTTTGTAGACTAAACATTCTAACTGACATATCTCCTCCTCTTCTATTTTTACTGAAGTAGAAAGTTCTATCACCTTCTTTAGTCCATTTCATATGAGCCATACCAGTCATCATATGTTTAAACCTGTTACTACCGGCAAACTCTCCACCTTTAGTAACTTGCTGAATGACTAAGAAAGCAGTGTTAAGTTCTGAATCATTCTCTCCGAGGTTATGACGTTCGAATAGATTTAATAATTCAGTCTCTGCTTTCTTATATGACATCCAACCTTTATGCGTATCCACAACTGAGTTTTGAACCTCTGCCATAGAGTCTATAAGTACTACATCCCATCCTTCAGATAGGATATTTTCCATTACATTTAAGTTATTTTGTTCAGTATAGTCTCCCATAAATAAGATTGGTACATCACCAAACTTAGGGTATCTCTTAACATATCCAAACATATCTATCTGATTCATTTCACCAGAGATAAATAAAACTTTTTTACCTTTTTTCTGAAGGTCTGCTAACATATCTAGCATCACAGTAGTTTTACCAATACCTGGATCTCCTACAATTGCATAGTTAGTACCTTTCATTAAACCTTTCTGTGAAGAAAAGTGAGCGTCAACAACACGTCCTGATTTCATTGGACGGAATACAGAAGGATCAAATTTAATGTCCTTCATCTTAGTAGTAGAAATTTGTAATTTTGTCATAACCTTTATTTTTATTGTTTTAATATACCTTAATATACGAACTATTTCTCAGACTAACAACTTTATTCAAAGTTATTTTAAAGTAATTCTTCCGGAATATCTTTAGGATCTACAGTTATATTAAGTTGATGTTCCATCATACTAATAACTGCTTTCTTTTTAGCTCTATCTCCTGTGAAGTATGCCCAAGATAAAGTTTCTTTTGTAGATTTAATTTGAGATTCTAAATTTATGCAAGACTTTTCAATTAACTCTTGATCATCATCTTCTATTTCAAAGTCAACTCCAAATCTTCCTGCTAAACTTATAAGATTTATAAGATCTTCTTTCTCATAAGAGTCTTTAACTTCATTAAAATCTTCTTCATCTCCTCCTTTGTCTGGGTGAGTATGTTTGGAAAGTTTTTTATAGAGGTCTTTAAGTTTCTTAGGTTTTGGAGGAGTTTTCTTTTTCTCTTCTTCCGGAAGGTCTTTTCTTAGCTCTCCAGTATCTTCGTTTACCCAAAATTCTGATTCTTTTTCAGCAAAGTATCTTCCGAACAATTGAGCCCATTTTTGTGAATATCCTTCACTTTCTTCTACAGTCTCTTCTAATTCGAGTTTTAAGAATTCGTACTTATGGGTTAATTTTTTTAAAAAACGAGACATTAGTATTCACCGTAGAGATCAAATTTCATTGGTTCTACTTCCTCTACTTTTTCTTCAAATGTTTTAATAGCAAATAATTTACCTTTAAGTGGCTCTAATCTGTAATGTCCTTTAAAGCTAGTTTTTCTCATATAAGTAGTGAGAGTCATAACCAGTCCTTCTATGGTAGTACCTTGATCAATTACTAATTCCCAGTTATCTCCGGGAGGTATTCTGGTTGCGATTAATTCGTTTTCTTCTACTATATTTATTTCTGCCATTACTGTCTAAGAGTCTTTGATATAGTATAAATAGGATTAGTGAAGAAGTCTGGTATTAAAAAACTATGAGTAGCCCTTATTGGATTAATATCAATTCCACCTCTTCTTGTATATAGACAGGCAACCATTAATCTTTCAGGATTAAATCTTTCTGTTAAATGAGAGTAAACCATTTCACATATTTCTTCGTGAAAGTGACTTACTGTTCTATGACTAACAATGTATTTTGCTAACGATTCCGGAGTAGGTAAATCTTTACCTTTCAGATAAATGTAAATATCACCCCAATCAGGTTGATTAGTTACTCTACAATTTGATCTTAATAGATTAGAGCTAAATCTAACCTCATCTTGTTTATTTTCATCATCTATATATCCTCCTTCTAGTTGAGAGGAGTCTGATTGGAAAGCAGTAAAATCAATTTCATCTAAATTAGCAATATCAGCAATATCTGCATATCCTGCAAATGATAGTTCTTGTACTTCTTTTTTACTAGCATAAAACGATACTGTAGTATTAGTTTCAAGAAGTTCGTCAAGATCTCTTTTCACTCTTGACTCTATTGCTTTAATACAGTCTTTTGCATTGTCTGCTATCTGAGTCATATTAAATGAGTTCAAATATAATTTTATAGACTTAGATTCTACGTGAAACTCACTATCAGACGGACATACTATCTTAAGGAAACCTGCTACTGGTTGACCTTTAGTAGTAATAGCTGATACTTCATATGCATTCCAGGTATCTACTCCGACAAATTCATCTCCGGTTAAACCGTAACCTTCTCTATTTAGAGATCTTGGTATTTTTACTAATAAATCAGGTGCATATGTATCTTTGTATCCTGCACCACCTACAGTACCTAAATGTTTAGACGCTATGTCTACTACTTCTTGATAATTTTTAACTTCGCTCATGATATAAATTCTAATATTTGATTTAACCTTTGCATAGGAGAACCAGTTACAGTTAAGTAAGGTTGCCTTACGCCTTTTAATTGTTCTTGAAACTCTTTATCTATTTTAACTCTCCAATCTTCATTTACACTTCTTACTCCATCATCTACAGAATCAAACTCTATAGGAAAGTAAACATAATGAGTATATTCGTTTTTAATTCTATCCCATGTATCTCTAACATAATTAAACGTACTCTTATCAATATCCATATACTTAGAATATACTACTACATCCATAAAACATCTATCTAATACTAAATTATACGGTTGTAATAATGCTTCTAGATGAAAAGCTGATATTGCTAATTGAGTAGCATCTGTTCCTTTTTCATTGATAGGAAATCCATAACTACCTACTGTACGAGTAGATTCGTTTACAAATTCATACTTAGGAAGTTTATTCTTAAGTAATTCATAAACAGTAGTCTTACCTGTACTAGATGCTCCAACTAATGCGATTCTCTCTATTCTCATCTAATTTAGTTTTTAAAAAGTCAATCCATAATGTCTGACTAGTATCTCTTAATATAAGAAAAGTTTTATCAAGATCCAACCCTTCTAATATTACTTCTTTACTAGAAATTACTTCTCCTTCATCTACTCCTGCAGTAACGTTATGTATAACACTTCCGCCAGTTTTATACTTACCTTCAAAAGCTCTTACTTGAGGATCTTTCCCTTTTAATTCTGGATATTTAGTGATTAATCCAGGATGTCCATTATACGTTTCAAACTGCCCACATAATTCAGAAGGAAATATTCTTAGCCAACCATGTAAAGTTATTACTGCGTCTTTATAGTAATCTAATATAGAGTAATAGTTTTCTATACTCGGTTTATTAGGAAGAGTAACAAAACCATTTTCTATTATTCTAGGATCTATAGTTCTTAGGTGCTCTGGTCTTTCATTTGTAATTATTCTTGAAGGCCATCTACCTAATTTCTCTGAAAGATCTGCTATTTCAGAACCTGTCTGACTAAAAAACGTTAACCACGGGCGCTTGTCCATTTGTAAACCATCTAAATTTGTTAATATTATTTAAAACCTGATGTAGCTGTTCTTTTGATACATCTTGGTTAATCATCTCAAATAACTTTTGTGATTCCTTATCCCATAGTCCTTCATCACCATATCTTATTCCTTTAATACCGTGAACTACAGGATTGGATGTATCTAATGAGTAGATCCAGTCGTAATTAGAATTCTTATAAAATAAGAACTCTTGAGGTAGCCCGCAACCAAGTAAATGATGTGGTTTCTCAGTGTTAATTACTTTGTCTCTCATTAGATCACCTAATAACTTAATTCTACCTAACATCCAACTAACATACTTGTTAGGATGAGGTACTGATTCTTCATAGTAGGAATAGTCAAACGAAATTGCTATCATATCACAGGGTGATAACTCATCTATAGCTCTATAACACTCTTTTATTTCTTGATATGTTTTACCTTGAACAACTCCTATACTTTTACCAGGAAGATTTTTATATTTCTTAACCCAGCTAGCCATCTGCTTCATAGTCTTTTCAGCATTTTCTAAAGCATCTGGAATAATATACCAAGAAGGTTTTAATTCTTTAATCCAGTAGGAAAATCTTTCAGCATCAAAAGCTTCTTCTAATTCAAATATAGAATTATCAAGAATAACTTCTCTACCGTTTTCAATTGCATCTACAAATAGACTGTAATACTCCTTATCTTCTTCAAATAAGTGTACTAATGCATAATCATAATCTGTAAACTCTTGTAAATTTTTAAATATACTCTTAGGAGATTCGTGAGCTATCTTAATCATTCTGTAAATCTGTATAACCTTTATTAAAATCTTTTAGAGCATCAGTTAACTTTTGACCAGCATTCATTGCTTCTAATACAGCTTTTATTGCTATATCAGCAGGTACATATTGTTTCCCTTCTATCTCTACTACATGTTCGTCTAATTTTATCATATAATTGTATTTGATTGATATACTTTTGCTAATTCCCTATCTGAGAAAAACTGTGAAAGATCAGGTCTAAAGTACTTTACAGATTTCATTACCTTTCTGTCTCTAGTTCTATAAACCACATACTTATCACCTACCTGCTCCCAGTGGCAATCTTCTTGCTGTTCTTTTGATCTTAACTCTACTGTTTTATCTGCTTCTTCTTCAGTAGAACAAGATTTAGACATATTAGAAGCTTGAACTTCCTCATATGCTGGTAATATCTTATCTTTTAACCCGTGTAACATAGTACCGTTACCGATTGATACATATGCTATATCGCATAATGCATCTAATATCTCTATTATATTACCTTGTTCACATGCTCTTTTATATTCTTCTAATTCCTCTAATATAAAATCATATACAAATTTCCAGTCTTTCTCTTCTGGAATCGTAGGTTCGTAATTATTAGGTTTGCCAAATGTAGCGTTGAACTCCTCAACTTCGTCTACAAATGGTACGTTTATTTTTTTGCTCATATTATTCCTTCCATTGATAATGAATATAGTAAATTTCTAGTATCTTTCCAACTCTTTACGTTAAAAAATTCATTTCCTTGTAACTCTCTCTTAGAATTTTCAAGTAATACTGGGTAATCATTTCCTCCTTCTTCTAATTTATCTCCAAAAAACGTAAAATTGCCTTCTATATCATCTATTACCTGTGCCTTATCTTTTCCTAGAGGGTAGATATCAATACTTATTTGTCCTCCTACTGATGCATCAATACCTGGGAATGTTTCTTTTATTTCTTTTGCAAATTTTAATCTTTCGTCTCTTTCATTATCCCATTCAAAATAGTTTTCTCTTTGCTCTTGATCACAGTTTCTACCTACAATAGAAAAATTTACTAATCCTACTCTTTCTTCTATATGATTACCAAACCTATGCGGGTATTCAGATCTCTCTAAAAACTGTTCTAGTTGAAACCTAATATCTATTGGTAACTCCCAGTGGTTGTCTTTTAACAACTCTCCTTTTGACCAAACTTGATTACCGCAGCATTGGTAAGCTCTATCAGCTTTCGTCCATATCTCTTCACCGACTTGTTCTATAGTTTTAGCTTTATCACTACCTGTAATTAACCAAACTTTCTTATATTTCATAAAATTTAAGAAAAAACTTTCAAAATCTTTATCAATACGTGATCTTGAAGGAGTTAATGTACCGTCTATGTCAAAGATATAAATCATACTCTATTGTAATCGTCTTTTATTCTTACTATATCGTCTTCTCCAAAATACGTTCCAGTTTGTACTTCTATAAACTGAGCTAGTTCCATAGTATCGTTAAATGCTCTGTGTTTAGCTCCTTGAGGAATAGTTAATGAATCACCGGAAAATAATTCATGTAAAACATCGTCTAATATAACTGATAATTTACCTTCAATACAAGTCCAAACTTCTGCTCTTTTATTATGGTATTGATAAGAAAGTTTACCACCAGGAGCTACAGTTATTCTCTTAACTTTAGTAGTTTCTGAGTCTAGTAAGACTTCGTACATACCCCAGGGTCTGCTTTCTGCTTCGTATTTCATAATGTAAAGTTTTTATACATAAAAAGATCAGCAATTAAACAATCAACATACTCATGTATATCCTTATCTTTTGTTTTCAATTTAATTTCTACTAATCTCTGTATTAACTCTTCTCCTGACATATCTAAGTTCTACATTTACCTGCTAATTCGATATTCTTATAAAACTCTGCTTTTGCAGAATCTTCATTTAAGAAAGCCCCAGTTAATTTAGCTGTTTGCATAGAAGCTCCTCCATGCTTTACTCCTCTACATGATACACATGCATGAGTTGCATTAACTTGAACTGCTACTCCTAAATTACCTTCACATATCTTATCTACAGCATTATGTATTGCTACAGTTAGCTGTTCTTGTATTGCACCTCTTCTACCAAACTGCTCTACTATTCTATTTAATTTAGATAACCCTACTACCTTCCCATCTTCTGAAGCTATATAAGCAATACTTACTGTACCTCTAATAGCTTGGTGGTGATGAGAACACATAGACGTTACAGGTATGTTACTCTCTTGTACTATACCGTCGTAACCGTCTGATGGAAATGCTGTAATACGATCTAGGGGAGCATATCTACCTGCCCATAAATCATTAACGTAGGCTTTAGCTACTCTCATTGGAGTATCCGCTGAATTAGGATCTTCTGCATAATTACATCCTAGAGCAGTTAAGAAATCAGCATATGCTTTAGCTGCTCCGATTATGATCATCTGCTTTTCTTCTTCAGTTAACCTTGCTTCAGGTCCTTCTATTTCTTGTTTCTTTGCTAATTGACTTGATACCCCGTTAGCAAAACCGGGACGAACTAACTCTGTTCCTTCTATAAACTTCTTTGGCATTCTTGATTGTTTTTATTGAGGTTCTACGACTCACTATTAATACTATTATATAATATACGAACTTATTTCTATTTATCCAAATAATCTTGTAAAGTTTTAGAATCTTCTCTCTCCCATGGAAAAACTAACCAACTTTCGTCTTCAATTCTATCACAATAAAAATCAGGAAAGAATATAGTAGAGTGTCTAACTGTTAAAGTAGCAGTTTGGAAACCAAACGTTTCAGCTTTTAATAATGTTTCCCCACTATCACTGATATCATCTACTACAAGTACTTTTTGTCTAGCACTATTAGTCATTTCTAAACATTCATTATAAGGTTTAAATTTTTTATTCATGTAATGCGATAACATTACAGCGGGAACTAATCCTCCTCTTGGTACTCCTGTTACGTATTCAATTTTTGTACTTGAACTAAGGATTGTTTCACCTAATTCCATGATTACCTTATCTAGCCATTCCCAACTATAGAAAACTTTTTCTTTCATATACTATAATATAAGAAAAAAAAAGGGGAGCAACAACTCCCCTCTTAATTTAATTTAGATTTTTTTAAAATCTATACTTCAATGAAGCATTCCATGTTCTACCAAATCCGAACCAAACGTAATTTCTTGTATCAATTCCGTTCCATGTAGTTGAATCTGCTGTTGCATGTATATTACTATTAGACTCTGCAATATAAAGAGTGTCAAATAAATTATTAATATTTGCTCTAAAAGATAGTCTTTGTCCTAATTTTACTGTTGCTCCAAAGTCTACTAAACCGTATGATGGAAGCTCTAACGCTCCTGCATTACCTGGTTCTGTAAATGCTGAGTCAGTAATAGAATAGTCAGCATATAGACCGTCTACAAATCTGTAGTCAAGGTCAAAGCTAAGGTTACTACCTAATTTTTGGTCTAAACCTAAGTAAGCAACAAATTGTGCTGCATCACCTACTTTAGCTCCTTTTGTATATAGAGTTCCAGTACCTACTTGATTTTGGTTATCGTCAAATAGTGCTGCTGTAAAGTCTTTACTATATCTCCAATCACCGATTGAAAGCATACCTCTTACTTTAGTAGAAGATGTTGGGAACCAACTACCTTCAAATTCTATACCATTGTGTTGTACATCAATATCCTTAAATTGAGCGTAACCATCTACACCTTGTTGGTTAGTAAGAGATCTTGTTACAAATCTATTACCCCAGTTAGTAGCATATACGTTTACATTAAACTTAAAGTTACCTCCGATATATCCATATCCAAATTCTAGTGATTTTATTTCCTCATTCTGTAAATCAGGATTCACTGCATTTGCATAGTTAGGGAATACCGCATCAAAGTTAGGTTGTCTTGAGATTAAACCAGCGTTGAAAAATACATTAGACTTTTCATCTAGATTAATATTAGCTCCACCTTTTAAATAACCACCAGTAACATTTTTAGTTTCTGATTTGAAGTTACCTGGTTGATCCATATAATCTATTCTCTGGAATGACTGATTAGATGATCCCATCTGTAGAACAGCGGTAATCTTATCACCACTATATTCCATTAGTGAGTTAAATCCTTGCCAACCAACTTTACCTACATTGAAGTAGTCAATTTTAGGACCTCTAATACCTGTGTCCTTAAATGGATTAGCTTCAATTGTAGATTCGATTATCTGTCCTGCTGAGTTTTTGTTTCCAGTAGAATAGTAACCGTCTAATCCCATTAGGTTGTTTAAAGCTCTATAATGGTATCCTGTATAGTTTCTAAGATCAACTCCTAAAGAGTATCTCATTTTACCTTTAGTAATATTAAGGTTTGAGATAGCACCTACCCAGTCATGTGAATTCATAGAAGCTCTTCTAATTAAAGCAGCTCTATTTACACCATCATCTTTAAACCCATTAGATCCTATTTTTAGACCTTGGTATCTTGAAATGTTTCCTGTGTAAGCATCTGTATTTGCTTGATTATAGTTCACTAATGCATCATAATTAATAAATCCATCAGCGTTTCTTGAACCTCTACCGTTTTCTAGGTAGTGTTGAGTTAAATCTTTTCTGAAAGGAAGAATATCAGTTTCCGAGTTGTAGTAATTTCTACCTCTTGGCCCTGTTCCACCACCTCTACCGGCTGAAGCATATAATGACGTATTTAATTCTACGTTATTATTAATTTCCCAGTCCCAGTTAAGAGTTGCTAGGGGTTTGTTATAGAAGTTTCTTCTCATTGAGAATTCTTCTCCATCTAACGTACCTCCATTTGAGTTCCATCTTGGATCG
>Ga0222715_10003007_pt1 | contig 15189 bp, 20 predicted proteins | sample C33_9DmetaG_FD_165056 | JGI IMG/M metagenome (GOLD analysis project Ga0222715, IMG submission 165056) | Estuarine water microbial communities from San Francisco Bay, California, United States - C33_9D | ecosystem: Environmental > Aquatic > Marine > Unclassified | place: USA: California...
TATAAAGTTGTAAACGATAAATCTAGAGATCCTAAAGATTTTATGTCAGCTAATACTGATAATAGAATGATAAAAATAAACGAGGCTATAGGTGAGTATAACTCAGTATATCCCAGATATGGATTTGATCCTATAAGCTATGACACAACACTTCCTGACAAAGTAATGCGTGAAGGACTAAACAGATTTGTAGCAAGAATAACTGGTGGGATAATAACTAATCTTGAGCAAGCTGAATCTAAGCCGCTTTTAGCTGCAGAAAAACTTAGAAGGGCTAGACGTTTTCTTGGTATGTACTTCCCTGGTGGCTACATAACAGACGAAGAAATGAAACAAAAATTAGAAAGCACACAAGATGCTATAAATCAGAAGTTTGAAGAAGTAAAAGAACAACGAAAGCAGGAGATGGGCGAAAGACTAAAAAGCGATGGAACAGAAATAGACTGGTACCGATAAAAGAAACCCCCTAGTTTTCACTAGGGGGTCAACACAAGGAAATGAAAAACAGAAGGAGCGACTCTAATGTTTTCATTCAGTTGTACTGGAGGAGGTGTACAACTAGTCAATAGTATACTTATAATTTCCACACCCGTAAACCCCTGACTCCATCTTCTATAACCACCTTAAATAAAACCTTATATTTCAAGCGGTTAGTAACTTCAAGTATGCTACGTTTGGCTTGCACTGGGTTCAAACAGGGTATAAAAAACGACGTACCCCGCTTAAATTTGGCCCAATCAATCTCATACTGCACTTTCTCTATTATCATCTTCTACGTGCATAATGGTCTGTGCTAGCTCACTTTCCTTCATATCAAAATGCAGGCAGTTCACAGGCAGGGTAGTTATCTTCATGCCCTTAGATAGTCGCTTATTCATACTACCTAGAAAATACCCTTCCCCTTGTAGCACTTTTAGTGTGTCCTTGTAGTGTATCTGGTGGTCAGCGCAGTATTTCTTAAAGTGTTTGCTAGCTATAAATACATGGTTTGTATCTGGTTCCATGCGGATAAGTAGCTCCCCACGTGGCTCCATCTTAGGCATAGCTTTCATTTTACTACGTTGATCTACGCCGTCATCCACAACCAATGTGTTATTGATATAGGTATTTAAATAGTCACCAATTATTGCAACCCCGCTACTGGCCGGTGGTCTAACATCGTGGCGTAAGTCTTGGATCATGTTAGAAGCCCAGTCGTACAATCGCTTTATATCCCAATCTATTAGACCTGTTTTACGAGCGATTAATCCACCTGCTATATTTGCTGCAACTATTGCAGACCAGAACCTTTCCCGCTGGGTAAGTTTTAATTCGCTATCTATCTTCTTTTGAATAGACTCTACCGCCTGTTTAACTTCTTCTAGGTTGTTAACCAGATACGTTAGATAGATCTCACCAGCATGCCCATAGTTCTTCATCAGATCTACGCTAAACGCCTGCTTGCCTTCTTCCACATTAATGACCACATCAGGGGCAATCGTATACTCAATAATACGCATGAGTTCACCGTCGGCTGAATCTTTAAACGCCGCAACTTTGTCATAAGAAGATACGTTAGCTGTAATAAGCCCCAGCAACTGCCACAAAGCGATGTTACGTCGTAGCTCCGCGTTGCTAGTCAGACGGTCTTTGCCTTTGCCCTGAGATATACCATAGACAAAATCTGAGAACACTTTGCCCGGCATGTTGGTAACTTCATCCTGCGTATAACATAGGTTATTTAATATACCCATCTTCATATACAGAGCGTTCAGAGTATCTTTTGGCTGACCACATAGGCGCTTCGGGTCTCCATATACACTGTTAACCATATATAAAATAGTAGATTTACCTGTGCCAGACTCAGCATTGACCAAACTGATTAGCGCCCCACTCTGCCCAGTAAATTTGAAAATAGGCGAACCGAACGCACTCAAGGCGGCAAACGCTCTGGACTCCATACCCTCTCTGCCATAAAGAGCAAATATTTCTTTCCACCGCTCCAACGTTCCAGCCTTGTGTAAATGTGCGGATAGATTCTCTGTTATTTGGGAAGGAGGACTGTGATAAATACCATCTGCCGTTATCTCCCGATCACCCAAAATAAATTTGCTGTCGTTGTCAGCCCATCCAAATTGTGTCCTCATAATTTCTGCCTTTTTTAAATACTGTAAATTTTTAGTTGATATTGCTATGTACATAGCTACTGCGTCCGCTTTCTTTTTGCCTAGGGATATAACTCCATGCCTAGATAATTCAGAAGCCAGATCGGATAGCTTCGACATCATTGCCGCTTCAATAGTAAATTGACGTATTCCATCAGCAGGTAGGTGTACCTTGATAACCACCATATCCCCACGTTCTGGGTCACGCATTCGTTTAACTACATAGAGGTCGTGCTCATAGATACATATAGGATCTTCATCTTCTACACTTATATAAACGCCACCACTTTTGCCCCTAAAATACGGCTCTGGGTATTTAGGAATAACATGGACTTTATCTTCTTCCCCGCTATCCTCTCCGCTCACTACTACGGTGTTATCTTCCTCATTCGCTTCTAGGATTTCTCTGCCTAGATTGATAGGGGATTTAATCTTACCTTTGTGTGGGCATCCTTCGCATCCACCAGAGTTATGCTTTTCAAACTCAGCGCAACCATGTGGCCCTTTGATATGCTCAATCTTTTCCTCTGTGGTAGCAGGATCATAATCGGGGTGGTCTTTAGATAGCTTGTGAATAGCTACATCTTTATCTTCACAAAACTTAGCGATAGATAAAGCATTAAACCATCTAGGCTCCGACAGGGTTGCACGTTCTTGATAACAACTCAACAACTGCCTACACCCATCTTCGCCACGTACCATTATCTTTTTAAAGCTGGAGACGTAGTTAGCAGATAGAGCTTTTGCCATCTCTGACATCTCTCTTTTCGGCGCGGCTACGGCATCCTCTTTTACACCTAATATGGTACGTAGTTCTGAAACAGGTGTAGGCTCTGCGGTTTCTAAAACTACTACTTCTTTAGGTGGGTTATCTTTAAAGTTAAAAGTTCCTGGTATTCTAAGAACCCTAGCGGCGTCGGTCGTTACTGCTGGGTCGGCATAAAAGTTATGGATTACACATAGTTGTTTCAGTCTATCGGCAATCGGACTCCATTCCTCTTTTGTTATCTCTTCGACCAAAGGCCAGTAGGCGTGTATACCACGTCCAGAATCAACAACAATCGGATTCGGTAATCCTATCTTTTCGCAGAAATCTCTAAGTGCTTGCAGTCCGGTGGCTTGATCTATATAACCACTTGGTCTTTCAGTTTTAGGATTTACTACGGCTTTAGACTCTCCGCAATCTATGTCTACCCAAAAAGATTTGAGTAAGTGGACATTGCTTTTGGTTCTGCTTTCATTTGTTGAAAACTTAGCAACCCCAAAATATATATTCCAATTATCAGTAAGAAGATCCTCGACAATTCTATCTACCTCCTCTTTAGTTTGAACTAAATACTGTCGTGGTTTTGCTTCTTCCTCTTTTATACCTAACACGCAAGACCACCCTGTGGACGGCTGTACTGTATTAAGTAAATCCATAAGTCGCTCTCTTACTTTTATTTTGAGTTAATAAAGTTTTTTACACTCTCAGCTACAGTCTTTTGGGGGGCAGTAAATCCAATAAACCAGTTGTAAATAGTTTGTCTACTGACCCCAAGAGAATTGGCGATCTCGGAAACTGGTATATTTTGTTTGATACACAGTTTTCCGAGACGCACCCCTAACAGCTTCTGGTTAGCTTTTTTATTTAGCTCTATTAACCTTATGCTGTATCCGTACCCCATTATTCATTCAACCATTCGTCTACGATAGCAGCAGCATCTTTCTTAGGTTTGATTACTTCTTCTGCTTTCTTTGACTGGCGGACTTGAGGCTCCTCCACAACTGCATCTTCCTCTTCATCCTCTGGCTCTTCAGCCCGTTGAACTTTAGGTAGCTTCTTGACTCCATCTGCTTGCGCTACCGTAATTACGGTGTACATCTTGGTCTCTGGTTTGGTTCTAGCATCTTCTACCAAAGAGTATTCATCATCAGAGATATGACGTACTGGAGTAAATACTAGCTCCATCGTATCTGCATTTGGGTCAAATGCTACGTTGGTAATTACGTTATCTATAGATTCGCCGTTAGCTACAAGGTACTTCACGTAAGACTCAAACGGATGCACGTTACCAACTCCCTTACCAAATAAAGATTTTGCTGGGATATTAAGCTGGTATACATCTCCGCTATCGTCACCCTCTAAAAGAACTGAGATACGTCTTTGGAATCTACAAGCACGACCGCCATTCTCGCCAGAGTTCTTAGCGTTCTGAGGGCAAATCAAACAGTTAGCCGCTTGCTTATCAGCTGCCGTTTCTTCTGGTTTATCACCTAGATTCGACCAGCAGTTAGGTAGAGTGGCTTCCTTGTTAGGATCAAACTTACTCTTGTAATAGATACGAGATACATTAGGTAGCGCATGAACGATAATCACGTTAAGTTCACCACGTACTGCGTTACCTATTTGCTCTCCATTCATGATACGTTTGAACGTACCATTTGGCTGTACCTGAATACGTCTATTGGTAACAGATGTGTTTCTAAGAAAGCTCTTTGATAATTCACTAAGCTCTCTCTTTTTAGTGCTAACTACTGCATTTTTGTCTTTAAAGATTGCTACATTTCCCATAAGTCCTCCTTACGATTGAGATGGTTTACGCACAGATATTGTGTATTCGCTATTGACGTTTAAGCCAGTAGGTAATTTATCTGGGTTTTCTTCCAGAAACTGCTTCATATTGCCGTTATGAATCCTAGCTTGTAGTAAGTGCATTGCATCATTCTCTTTAATAAAGGTATGCAAAGACTCCCAGTCGCTAGTCCAAAACGTGGTGTTCACTCTTCGTGACACCGTGCCTTCTTTTGTTTTAATACTAGTTAAGTCGTGTTCATTACAAAACTCCAAAAGTTTGTCACTAATAATTTTTTGTTTCTCTTTGAGATTGTTAATCTCTTCCTCGTACTGCGCTTTCTTTTCAGCTATTGCATCACGTATTTTCTTGTACGCGGCAACATACTTTTCTGGTTCAAATTTGTCATCCATTTGGGGATGCCCTCTTCCACAGAAATTCTTGGGTTGGTTGCGCCCCCATACGTCTGAGTTCAAATTCTGTGTAACGTCTTTTATTTTCGCTCATGAATTCTGGCCCAACGTATTCAACTATTCCACCGTTAGCCCGTGCGTAAGTAGGTACAAATATCACGTACCCCAACTTAAAACACTTCGTCCATTCTTTTTCTATAGAATTAGTAGAATTAGATTTAAGAAGTTTTTTTTCTTGCAGTCGCTTCTCTTCCAAAGTACGAATAGGCTTTAGTAGTCTGCCCATAATGTTCTCCTTGTGTTGTAGGAAATTACAAGTATACCAGACTGTTTGACAAAGTCAAATGTTATTCTGATATTTCTTGTCGGTAAAGATCTATTATTTTTGAGTGAGTACCGATTTTGTTTTGAAGCATGTCGTACAATCTGGTTTCTACGTCGCTCCCTTTGATATGTACGACAGTCATTGGATTCTTTTGCCCCGGCCTGTCTATACGTGCATTAGCCTGAAGATAGGTTTCTACACTAGTAACTGGGGCATACCATATGATGGTGTTAGCGGCGGTCAAAGTAAGTCCATGTGATGCCGCTTGAGGTTGAATGATAAGAACGTGTGGGTCTGTTTGCGTTTGAAATCTTTTAATTATGTCAGACCTTTTATTTAATGTAACCGCGCCGTTGATTACATCGCAAGTAATCTTATTTTTTTCCAGCGCCACTTTTAGTAATTCTATAGTGTGTGTAAATGGTACAAAGACTAGCACCTTGTTAGATGACTCTTGTATAACTTCTAGTATCACATTGATTCTATTAGATACATCAAACTCTACAACTTCTTTAGTATCCGAATAGACTGCACCACCTGATATCTGAAGCAACTTATTTAAGTTTGTTGCCGCATTGACCGCAGAAACTTGTTCGCCACCCGCTTCTATAATCATTTGTTTCTTTAGCTGGGTGTAATACTTTTGTTGCTGTGGGGTAAGCGGAGCTTCTCGTTCTACATAGGTAACATCTGGTAAGTCGAGACATTGTGCTTTCTCAAAACGAATGGCTGGTTGTAATACCTTATGCACTATGTCTTTTGCTGTGTTTTTAGGAATCCATTTAAACTGCGACACTTTAAACATTACTTGATCTCTAAACTGACCAAAGTATTTTGGAGTTCCGTTAGGGTTGACTAGACGTGCCAAACCGAAAGCATCTATAGGAGATTGAGCTGCTGGCGTACCAGTAAGCATCCACAACCACTCTGATTTAGAGACTAGCTCTTTTAATATTTTCCAACGGTTAGTCTGTGGATTTTTATATGCGTTGGCTTCATCAACTACAATGAGATCAAACCCACCATCCATTAGTTCTTCTTTAACAACTCCAACACCATCGAAGTTTATGATTACAAAGTCTGCCTTTGCTTTGATGACTTTCTTTCTGGTACTGGCTTCACCATGAGCCACGCTACAACTACGGTGCATAGCAAATTTAAATAAATCCTCTTGCCATGCTGACTTCATAATTGATAGGGGGCAAATGACCAGCACTCGCTTGATAAACCCTAACTTCATCAGGTAATCAGCCGCCCATATAACAGATGCTGTCTTACCAGTACCTTGCTCGTTAAAGCAAAATGCTTTCTTGTGTAGAGTTAAAAACGATGCGGTATCACGTTGATGACTATATGGCGCAAACTTACCTGTCCATTCATAGTCTCTTTTTATTGGTGACGGTACGTTTTTCATGCGCAGACTAGCTAGCGCTTGGGCCTCCTCGAAGTCCCACTTAACGGCTACGTTAAAGATATCCCCCTCCTGATCTATTACTCTGCTTTTTTGTATTCGCTCTGTTACTGCTTCTGGCCTTCTAGTTCTTACAAGTAATGCTTTATCGTTTATTATTTCCACGCCTTCGCCTCTCTCGTGGGCTAGTTTCTGATACTAGACCCTTCTTGCTGTTCCTGTCGAAAGAGCGGTTTGCAGATGCTGTGGTAACTCTAGTGCCATCACCGTTGTTTCCACCTTTTGATATAGCTTTGTTGTGTGCTATATCGTTGCCGTCGCCCTTACTAACTCTTCCCCTTTTCAAAGCCTTGCGCCGAGCCGCATTACGCATAGCTCGGTTTTTCTTTTGTTCTTCCGTACCCTGATAGGTGTCGTATTCTTTCCGGTAATTTCTAGCCATAATCCTATCCTCAATTTTTAGGGTTATGTTCACATGATACCACAGGACAGAATCTACACAATGGGCCAGTAACAGCGTTCCAAACGTCTGTTTTTTCAGCCATTTCTAGCCTATCTAATTGGGGATTAAATGTAGATAAGTACTTATCCATATGCTCTCTGTAATGGTCTTTCTTTATAACCTCATTACTTACCAAAAATATTAACGCCGATCTAACCTTATCCACCTGCGGGAAGTAAACGAATAACGCACCAGCAACTAAGTCCAACTGTTTAACGTCCGCATACTTGGCATTTTTGCTAGTCTTGTAGTCTACAGAATAGGCCGTATCACCATCTATAATTACTAAGTCTGCTATCCCACGCCACCACACACCGCCATCAAAGAACCCACAAGACTCATATATACCATCAGTCTTTTTTAGACCCATTCTAAATTCGGTATGTTTCTCCCCTTCTCTAGCTCCTAGATGCTCAATAACCTGACGCATATAGGCAAATTTTTCTGGTATTTCTACACCATTTTTTATGTACTCTTCGGCCGCAGTATGTACCTGTTGGCCATATAGGGTAGCTTCGCTACCAGTATCTTTTACGTCTTTTAGTACCTTTAAGTGGTAATACTTCTTAGGGCATTGCTCGAAAGTTTTAATAGATGAGTAAGACCATGCTGTAGACATACTTAACCTTGTGTTTAAGAATTAAGAGTGTTATAGCATAAATTATTTAAAAATAAAGACTTTTCCGACTTATGGCACTTTTTTATCTACAGCTCCCCTATTCAAGCTCTTCCACTTTTTGTATCAACTTATCTAGGTAGTGAGCGGCTTTACGCAAATCCTCTACCCCATTTTTCTCCCAACATCTAGCTACGTATTTAATAATGTTGCCCCTAAGATACCCAATAAATTCTTCGTTGGACATCCAAGATTCCATAGCCTTCCACGGTTGAACGCCCATATTTAAATAGTGATCCCCACCCACTTGTTTTCTATCTGAATTGTTCATTTAATGTTCCCCCCTGATTTAAGAATATCGCCTTGGTAAATATATGACCCCATATGTTGTAGCTTTATGAATGGATGGGCATACACCTTGCCACCATGCTTACGCCATAGTTCACAAAAATGGTAGTCCTCAGATAGCAATGCCCCAGTACGGTCAATGCTTGTAGCAAAAAACTCATGGGTTAGTGGCTTTACATATTCGTCAGTAACAGGATCTTTAAATGTAGACGTTCTATAAGTAGGTACATGGGGGCCCAACTTCTCAAATACACTACGTTTGATTAGCATGAAGCCAGTACCACCATGCCTTACTTCAAGAACTCCATTCTCATCTGTCTCAACAAATCCCTCTTCGTTATGCACCATGTTGAAAACAAAAGCCCCAGCATGGTCATGTATATCAGGCTTACCTTCTTGCACCGCTTTATTTATGCTTGACCAATTTATTTCTTTCTTGGGGTAAATACCACAAACAATATCTTTTTCTGCCAGTAATAAAGCAGGGATAGCGTCATGTGGAAAATGAATATCAGCATCAATGAACATAAGATAATCAAATTCTTTTTCTAGGAACATCCTAGCCAGTTCATTCCTAGCCCTTGTGATAAGACTTTCGTTCATCATATGAGCGTAGTACGTAGGTACTTTAAGGTTGCGTAGCATCATCATGGTTTTGATTAGGCTAGCTGTATATTCTCCACTACACAGACCCCCATACATGGGAGTAGCAATCATAATTGACGGTCTTTTATCTTCTTCCATTAAACTTTCCTCTGAATAATTAATTGATACCCAATCTTCACTATGTTTATCTTCGACTCAAACAACGTGGTGAATAAATCAATAGCGATCTTCGGGCGTTGCATTTGGGGTATACGGAAGTCCCAGAGGTAGTCATCGAACACCATAACTCCACCTTCCCTCAGTAGTCCAAATGCCATACAAGCATCCGTCATAACATCTGCCGCTTGGTGTGAACCATCTATATAAATGAAGTCAAACTTACCAGCCATACTACCTACTAAACTAGCCATAGCTTCATAGCTGGTCGCCTTCTTTTTAATTACGCTGACGGTAGAGTTCTTAAAATTAGCTGTGGCTATGTTGGCATCGAACCGCTTTTCAACTTCTACCATGTCAATGCCTTGCGCTTTGTGTTCTTCTCCACCTTCCCAAGTATCTACACAATAGATGGCACCGTGTCTGTCGATTGCATTTTCTATTAACCAGACAGCCGACCTACCCTCAAAAGAACCTATCTCAAGAAAGTTTACCTTACGGTCTTTGGGTGTCTTGCTGAACAAATCTTCCCATACTGGAATCGCCCATTTAAACCAGTCGGTTGTAAATTCATACTCGCTTACCTCTTCCACTTTTCCTCCTCGCATTTGACTGCGTTCCACATCAACTTCATGTCCACCATCGCATTCATTGCGGCTCTTTCTGCTAGATGGTAATTTCTGTTGTTCATATGATCTTCTACTTCTTTAATACGTTTCTTTACGTCTATACAATAAAAGCTGTAATCCAAATTTGCATCATGTCCATCACTCATTTGCAGTCTCCATAAGATTTACCTACACCAGATTCACAATCGAGAGGAAGCTCTTGTGCCCATGCGGGTCGCATCCTCATTGTCTTTTCCACGAAAGCCCTAGCTTCTTCCTCTTCTTCTTTAGGTACGATACAAGCCACAGCATCATGCACAGTCATTACAACTTTGTATCGCTTCGCTATCTCTAGCATCTGCTCACCAATCACAATGCGAGCCAATGCCTGACATACATTCTCAATAACTTTCCCACCGTATATTCTGTTAGGTACAGTCATCTTGCCACGTCGTGTGTCGTAGACTATTTCTTCCTTTCCATCTTCGTTCTGCTCTTTACGTATATTCGGATACTGTATATACAGCCCATTTGGTAAGCGTATGCCTTTGCCACCCTCTACGTACAAAACCCCATCTCTACCTAATAGCATACCTTCTTCATTCATCATAGCCTCTAATGCCTTACCAGCATTTCGCCACAACTGTGGTATCCATTGGTACTCGTCTCTATAAACAGAAATAATCCTCTGACACTCATCTTCTGGTAGTTCTACACCAAAGTTCTTCAACTGAGCCTGAAACTTTCTAGCCCCCATGCCATAACCAGCACCAAGAATTGTAGTCTTACCAACAAACCTCTCATCTTTAGTGATATCTTCAACTGGCTTACCATATATTGAGCTAGCCATAATCTTGTAGACATCCTCACCCTTGTCGAACGCATCTACCAAATCATTCTGCTCTGCCAACCACGCAAGAGTTCGAGCTTCAATCTGAGATGAATCGCAGTCAATCATCCTGTATCCGAACGGAGCGCATATCGCATCTTTAAGTGCTGAATTACGTGGAAGATTTTGCATATTAACTTTGTCATCACCGCCCCATCGCCCAGTATGAGCCGCATAATAACGTAGTGGTATTGGTAGAGTTCCTCTCATTGCTATGTTTATAAACCGTTCGGTTCTGGTTTCTTCGATGGTGGACTTTATTCCTAACCTAGCAGATACAAGTGCTTGGACTTCTTCATTCTCGTGATCTAGTAGTGCACGGAAATCCTCATCGGTTTTTGAAAATGCGTAGGTTTCTTTTCCCGTAGTGGAGCTAATCTTGGTAGGTGGAATAACCCCATGACTTTTGAGCAGTTCCGCAAACTTGGGGTTACTCATTATGGCTTTCTTATCAGCTTCGATCTTAGCCATAAGGTCTTGCTTCTTCTTTTGCACCCCTTGTAGGTGGGCATCGAGTACATCAACATCCAACTCTAACGCGGGTTCGCTGAACATCTTTATGGTTAGATCAATAAGTTTAAGTTCCGTAACGTTTAGTTTGGGTAGTAGTACCTCAAATAGTTTTTCAGTCAACTCTACATCATTTACGCAATACTCCCCGTACCGAGCAAGTTCTTCGTCAGTAAAATCTATACGCCGTTTGCCTAGCGCATTCATTACTTCCGTACCCTTTACACCCAATCCGTAATATTCCGCTAGTGCTTTAAGACTTCCACCTACTTCAATACTGTGAATAGCCCTAGACATCGACAGCGTGTCAGCTACTTTCTTCGGTTTGATACCGAATACCCACGACAGAATAGCCATATCGAACATAGCATTGTGGGCTACCACCAACGAATTGTCCCAATCAAACTCTCTTAAAAAAGCCATAGTTTTATCTTTAGTTCCACTAAAAAACCGACTTATGGCACTTTTTTCTTTTACACATACACCAATAACTTCAAAATCAGGGTGGCGTATGTATTCTTCGGTGGTTAGCTTTGACAGAGAATATTGCTTGTCGTAGTACGTCTCAAAATCTAACGTTAAAATATTCAAAATTATCTCCAATATGGCCCCATAGCCCATGCAACCATAGTTCGTCTTATTCCTTGCGTAACTGGTAAAACTTCGTGGTCAAAAAAACTTGGAAAAATGACTGCGCTTCCCTGTTCTAACTTTAAACGTTTAGATTCATCATCCCTATATATAACTAATTCACCACCAGCATAAGTTCTAGGGTCGCTAAGAAAAACTATAACTGTTAGTTTGCGATCAGTCGCTGTATTGCATTTGTGTAGGAAAGAATCACTATGCCTAGAGTAGTGCCCATTTTCATTAGCATAGTATTCTGAATATTGAGTTTCTATCCTGTTTACTAGATCAAAACCAAATGCCTGTGCATTAGCTGTTACTGCTAAATTAGACATTGTATTGACCACGTCAAGATCACTTACATCTGCGTTTATTTTACTACTACGAATATCAACGTTATGCACCGTAGTTACTTCCCCACCAATAGTAGCTGGTTTAAGATTATGTCTATACCTCTCTATCCATTCGTCGCAAATATTGGGTGGTATAGTTCCTTCTGAAAAACTCCAAATAGCAGCTAACATAAATTTAGATTAGTCCTTGTCTTAATAGATTTGCTTCCACTTCTGGGCGGTAAGAATCAAAGTAACTTCTTCCTCTGTGTCCCCTACTTTGTACGTAATGTAGAAATACTTGTGCATAATAATCAGAAGCGGGGGGTAGCCATTTGTCTCTAGCATGAGCCGCAATACACCCAAGATATAAAATTGCATCACCCACATTTAAGTCTACGCTAACAATAGTTTGATCGGCTTTTTGAATTAGAAAAGGCCATTGAGCGCCCCCGTATAGGTTAACGGATAAACTTATCTCACAACTGTCTCTATCTGTATGTGGTAGTAGCTCGGCTTCTGGAAAATATATTCTCCCGTATGTATAAGTAGGTAAAACTATTGTGCCCGCTAATTCAGAAACCTCTGGAGTTTTTTCACACAACAACTCTAAAAAATAAAGAAAGTTATGAACACACGCTGATTTTTCAACCTGGGTATCACCCTGTAATCCACGTTCGATAACAAAATGATGAAGTTCTCTTGCTAAATAATAAGCGCGTTCTTTAGGGATAAAATTTTTAACAACTACGTACCAATTATTTTGTAATTCTTTATTCATAGCTTCCTCGCTACTATCATCACTAGATTTCAGGGTTAACTTTTTACTAGATCACATTTGTGATCTGACGAATTTATAAGCTCAAACATAACTCTTTTACCAAAGCTATCTTCTTGTATCTCTAACAACTTATTGTAAAGAGCGGATGTTTCCTCATCCGATAAAAAGCCTAGGCGATCTTCTTCACCATTAACTTTATTTAATAGAGCCTGAATAAACCAATCCCACTTTTTAATACGTTCCAACCTACCAGTGGGTTCAGCCATTGTGTAGTATTCAAATTCTTCGGGATGGCTAGACATCCGCTTGAGCAACATCTTTACGCTGTTACGCATATCCATTCAGGTATATGTTTATTAGTCCACTTGTGTAAGTGGGCCTTACCCTTACGGTAGTACTCTCGATATGAATCCACATAGTTACCGATCTTATACTCGTCAGGCATACACAACGGCGGATCGACCCAACCATTATCAGGTACGTGGTTATACATAGCGTAAGCTAGTCGGGGTAAAAGAGATGCAGACTTATGCTCCCTCATGTATCTAATTCTATATTCCGTAGCCAAAGCAACTGAATGTTCCCAGCACCACTCGTAATGTTTACGTGAATCACCCACCCATATTGTCATCGGATGTTTAACATGAGCATCCTTGTATATATGCTCAGACTCATAGCCATTTCTACGGGCGGCGGTAGACATCATCTGACAACACTCCAACAGCATCTTGACCACATGCTTATCTGCTAAATCCATAGCCGCCATAACAGGGTCTTGGTTTACAAAAAATAAGTTCATTCCACACCCCCAGATACGTCAGTACCAGTAATCTCCCAATCAGTTATGTAGGTTGTAGCACCTACTTGTTTTTCTGTCAGGGTGTTCTCAAGGTTCTCATCGTAGGTAGAATCCACAAGGCGATTAAACTCATCCATCACCGCATTTTCTACTTGATCTTGTGATGGGTCTAAGTCTACCGAATCAACAACTACTTCTATTTCATATATTTCAGTAACTTCGATTTTCGCTCTTACTGTGTGGTGATAAATCATACTCGCTCCTTATATCATTTCCTCTATTAAAATACGTACATGCTCTATGTTGTCCTCATTCACAACTAGAGCAGTGCCCTTTGCTTCTCTTATCAAACCCAACTCTCGTTCCTGCAAAGCTGTGGGTTTGTTGTTACCAGCCTTACATTCAACAGCAAAAAAGTTTCCATTGAAACAGCACACGATATCAGGTACTCCACTCCTACCCATACCATAGGTAGCCGGAAAGAAATAGTAAACCCCATATTGCTTGAGTAGTTTGACCACCCTATCCTTCACCTTCTTCTCTGGTGTACTCGCCATTATAACATCCCCCTTGACTTTGTCAAAGTTTATCAACGTACTTTTCTACTAGCTCCCGAATCTTTAAAGAGTAGTTAGGTAATGTACGTAACTTAGTAAGCACATCTACTGGTACTCGTAGTGTTAGGTGCGCCATCGCTGGCTTGATGTTCTTAGCCCCCTTGGTTCTCATATGCCCCCCAGTCTTTTAGTAAATAAAACGAATTGTCAGTATGTTTGAAACCTAAGTCCAAAATAGCAGAGCCGTTCTGCATAAGTTTCATCTTGCCAATATCCATACGCATGGCACTAGGTAGTTCTGAAAATGTTTTGGTTTGGATACCACTACTATTAGTTACATTACCTATTATGTAGTTTCCAACTCCATCTATCCTGATAAAACATCCTTGTCCCGCACGGATACCCTCTCGCATATTATTTGCTACTGCTTTTTTGAATATGCTATCAAGTACAGATTTTCCTTTGTCCTCACCCAGAAGCGCACATGTTGATTGCTCCAAAAAATCGTAATGATTTAGTGCCATGTACTGTGTAATGTTCTCCAACTCATAGCTATGGTAACTAGTGCGAGTATTACTTACCTCTGAGGATAGCTCCGTTTTCTGTTTATCCCAAAGCTTCTCTAGGTCTTTAGGTTTTAACCATGTTATGGCAGAAGTAACAGCTGAATCCAAAGATTTTGCTCTAACTGTTTTACCAACAGAATAAGGTGATCTGGTTCTAGTTAAATGAGAATCCACTTCAAACTTAAAAGCTTTATTTTCCTTGTTATAAGTAAGCATCCCCATGTACTCACCGCTAGATTCAGGTAGCTCGCTATAAGCTGATATTATTCTTGCTTTAAGTCCGCCTTGATGTTCTCTAGTCCCATGTGCACTAGACCTAACCATAAACGAAATGGCATCAGTAGCATCTAGTATTCCATCTACCCAAGAGTAAAGTTCAGGTTCTAAAGTACAGGTATCTGTATCAGCCCACCTGGTGTGAGATGTATCAAAATTAATATCTTT
>Ga0222715_10003011_pt1 | contig 15181 bp, 15 predicted proteins | sample C33_9DmetaG_FD_165056 | JGI IMG/M metagenome (GOLD analysis project Ga0222715, IMG submission 165056) | Estuarine water microbial communities from San Francisco Bay, California, United States - C33_9D | ecosystem: Environmental > Aquatic > Marine > Unclassified | place: USA: California...
AAACGAATGTTTTATGACTGAGAAAAAAATTGCTCTTGTAAAAAATGAATCTATTGGTAAAATGGCTTATGAAATGGGTCTTAATAAATGGTATATTATGTCATCCAATGCCGAAGAAAAAAAGACTAGAACTAACTTAAAAAAACTAGGTTGTTTATTTGAAGCATTTTTAGGTGCTTTGTTTCTAGATTTCAATAAAATTCAAATTAACGACGAACACGGATGGTTTTCTGAAACTTTTGTAACTGGACCAGGGTTTCAAATAGCTCAAACTTTTGTTGAAAATGTTTTTGATAGTCATGTTAATTGGATTGATCTTCTACAAAAAGATGAAAATTATAAAAATAGATTACAAGTTGTTCTACAAAAAGCATTTAAAGTTACTCCTATCTATAGTGAGATTAGTGAATGGGATGAAGAAGAAGGTTATCATATGGGTGTATTCTTATGTGTAGGACAACATTCGCACGGTTTAACTAGAAATGATGCTTTAACATTTGATAATTTAAAATATGAAACTCATAATAATAGTCTTGTTCCGTTTTATTCTCTTAATCCTCTAGAAAATATATCATACTATCTAGAAAATATGAATGAAAAATTATGGTTATTCTTGGGTGAATCTAAACATAAAATTAAAAAGAAAGCAGAACAAGCTGCTTGTAAAATTGGATATGAATTATTAAACAGTCAATAAAAATTCTTCTGAACTTGAATATTTCATTACTATTTTCGATTCTATTGCCTTAATTGCTGGTGATGTGGTCGTATCTTTTAATTTACTTTTTTTTAACATTCTTTTTAGTTGTTTTCTTTTTGGTGTATCCGGTTTTTTTGGACTTCCTGGCTTAATTGGAGCAAAAGAAGAAATTTGTAGTTCTTTTATACTTTCCATTTTAATTATAATATAAAACTTTTTTATGATTTTACTTTATATACATGTCTTTACTTTTAGACAAATTTAAAACTAAAAAAACTCCTTCTAAATTACAATCAATTAAAATTAAAATGCAGGGAAGACAAGTAGGAACACCAGATGACCCAGTTGATATTTCTATTTTTGAAAGAAGAATTGCCGGTAGATTTAATAAACCTTCTGTTTCTAAAATGAAACCTCGTGAATTTAAAGATGATGATAAGATTATTAAACAATTACCTAAAAAACTTGGTAGAACTAAAAAATTAATTACTGGTAAATCTTCTAAAAAACAACCAAAAAAATTACAAAATTTTGCGATGCCATTTTTCAAAGTTAGAAAAGAACTTATTAAAATTAAAGATGGTGATGGTAAGCTACTGGTAGATAGATTGCCAGAACCTCAATATGAAAATTTTGATATAAATCCTCCTAGTTATTATAAATCTAATAGGGATTATTTTACTAATTTTATTAATTCTGTTTTCGGTAATGAATATGCCGACCAAATTAAATCGGATAAACAACAAGCATCTTGTGATGATTTCAAAAGTAAAGGTAATTTTTCATTGCTTACCCATCAAAAAATTGTTCGTGATTATATTAATTTACATAGTCCTTATAGAGGTCTATTATTATATCATGGTTTAGGTGCTGGCAAAACTTGTTCTTCTATTGCTATTGCTGAAGGTATTAAGGCTTCCAATACTGTTGTTGTTATGACACCAGCTTCATTACAAATGAATTATATTAAAGAATTAAAGAAATGCGGCGACCCTCTATATAAAGATAATCAATTTTGGGAATTTATTAAAACAGAAGATGAAAATGGAACTATTGATAAAGATTTAGAAAAAGCGTTATCATCTGTCTTACATTTAAGTCCAGGATACATTCGTGCTAATAAAGGTGCTTGGCTTGTTGATAAAACAAAACCTTCAAATTTTAATGATAAACATCAACGAGATAGAGCCAGTATTACAGACCAAATCAATAATATGATTAGACATAAATATCAATTTATTAACTATAATGGTATTAATAATGCCAGATTACAAGGTTATGAAACTGAATCTAAAAAACTTCACGGGCGTAAAAATATTTTTGACAATAAAATTGTTATTATTGATGAAGCTCATAATTTTGTTAGTAGGGTGGTTAATAAAATTGACAAAGATAAGAAAAGAGAAACCATTACTATGAAATTATATGATTACCTTTTAGATGCTAATAATTGTAGAGTTGTTTTACTTACAGGTACTCCTGTTGTAAATTACCCCAACGAAATCGGTATTCTATTTAATATTCTTAGGGGATATATTAAAACTTTCCATTTTAATCTTGATACTTCCAATACAAGTAAAGTAGATGAAAATAGAATCATTAATATTTTCAAAAAAAATGGTTATGTTGATTATATTTTTTATTCTCCCAACCAAGATAATCTTTTAAAAATTACTAGAAATCCTTACGGTTTTGTTAATTATGTTTCCAAAGAACAATATAATGGTCTTATTAAAAATAAACGTGGTAAAATTGATGATGATGCTTTTGAAGAATCTGTTGTTGAACTTTTGAAAAAAAATAGTATTTTAGTTCGCGATAAACCAAAAATTGAAGCTAATTTAGCTTTACCCGATACTTTCAAAACTTTTAATAGTAAATTCGTTGATATGCTTACTAAAAAATTAAAAAATAAATTAATGTTTAGTAGACGTATTCTTGGTCTTACTTCTTATTTTAGAAGCGCTCAAGAAGCTTTACTTCCTAGATTTAATCCTGATACTGATATTGACGATACTCCTATTGAAATGAGTGATTATCAATTAGCAAAATATGAAGAGGCTAGAATGACTGAAAGAAGCCAAGACAAATCTAAACAACCTAAAAAACAAGCCACTACTAAAAGAGCAATTGATAAAGAAAAAAAAGATGCGGCTAATCAACTTTATGCTGATAATCCCGGCACATACAGAGTTTTTTCTAGACTTTATTGTAATTTTGTTTTTCCAGAAGGTATTCGAAGACCCCTTCCTTCTGATTTTTCTGCTGTTAAAAGTATTGATAAATCTGTAATCGATGGTTTATCTATAGAACAACGAAAAGAAAGTGCTGATGGACGATTTGATGCCGATGATGCTATAAAAGCTAATACTGATGCTAAAAAAGCCGTTGCTCGTGAATATACCAAATCTATTAATACTGCATTAACTCAATTAAAAGAAAATTCTTCCAAATACCTTGACATGAATAAATCTAAACGTTTACTTCAATATAGTCCTAAATTTGCTAAGGTCGTTCAGAGATTAAGCGACCATAGACATAGAGGTTGCCATTTAATTTATTCTGATTTTAGAACTCTTGAAGGTATAGGTATTCTTTCTATGGTTTTAGAAGCTCAATCTGGTATTCCTTGGTCTAGATTTAAAATCGCAAAAGATACTGACGGCACTTGGAAAGTTAATATGAGCGAAGAAGACTTACAAAAAAACTGCTACGCTTTATATACTGGAACTGAAGATGATGAAGAAAAAGAAATCGTTCGTAAAATTTTTAATAGTCAATGGGATGAAGTTCCAAAAACTATCATTCAAACACTCGAAGACAATGGTTTCGATAAAGAGAAAAATTTATATGGTGATGTTATTAAAACTCTTATGATTACTAGTAGCGGTTCTGAAGGTATTGACCTTAAAAATGTCCGTTTCGTTCATATTCTTGACCCTTATTGGCACCCTGTTAGAACTGAACAAGTTATTGGACGTGCTAGAAGAATTTGTAGTCATCATTTATTACCCGAAGCTCTTAGAACGGTTAAGGTTTATTTATATATTATGACCTTCTCCCAAAAACAAAAAGAAAATCAATTAACTAGTGAATCCATGAGACACGATAAATCACCTGACCCTGAAGAACCCGAACGTGTTGTTACTACCGACGAATATCTTTATACCAAATCTAACTTGAAATCTAAAATTAACAAAGAAATTCTTAATGTTATAAAAAGCACTGCAATTGATTGTGCTTTATATAAGGATGGGCGTAAAAAAGAAAAAATTGTTTGTTATAATTATGGTTCTCTTGATAAAAAATCTTTCCATTCCGTTCCTAATTATAAAAAGGAATTATTAGATAAACAATGGATGAGCCAAAGAAAGAAAATTACTAAAAAACTTGGTTATATTAAAATTCCAAAAGGAGAATTTTATATCATTCTTAATAATCCAGATGACCCTGAAGATAAGTCTGGTATTCTTATCGATAAAGATTTATGGGATGTTAGAAAAACACAAGTCCCTGTTATGCAGGCTGTTAATGACCCTGAAAATCCTGGTAGTATGAAATTTATCTCTCTCTAATCTTCTAACATAGCTGTTATTTCCGTATCTTCTTTATTTAATTTACTTATTATTTTTTCTTGGTTTTCTAATACTTTTTTTAATAAATTTATTATTTCATTATTTTCATTTGATGATTGAACCCGTTTCGGTTTTAATTTTGATAATAAATTTACTACCTCTTGTCTCTCATCTTTCGGTGCTTCTAAATTAAACGTCACTTTCTTTTGTGGTTTATCTGATGTCTCTACCGGTTTTAACCATTCTTCCGCTTTTTTATCACCCGTATTATTCAATATTAACTGTAATTCCTTTTCTCTATCCGCTAATGATTGTTTCATTAGAACCTCTAAATTTTGTGATGGAACATCTTGTTCTTTCTCTTCAAATGTAACTTGATTTGGCATTGGCTTACTAATCAATGTTTTAAATGCTTCTTCCCTACTTTTTAATTTCATTGTAAAATCACTATCTTTTTGTATTCTCAAATCTTTCGAATCTAGTGTCTTTAATTCTGTTGTTCCTTGAGAATATTGTTGAACTTGTTGTTCTTCTCTTTTAGGTTCTTCTTTTTTTTGATTTATTGCTTCTGCCATTTGTTGCGAATAATAAAAACATTCTTCTAATATTTTTTTATTTATTTCTTGTATGTTATTGTATTCTAATCTATTACTATTATAATTTATACATAATGTATCAAAAAATGTTTGAAATTGTGTATCTATCGTATTTATACCGTTTGAACCACATAGTTCTAATAACATCTGTTTATTTGCATGATTTAATACCGACATTATGTAAATAAACTAAAATATTTTTAATTATATTTTATTGAAATATATATTTCTTAATTTTTTCATAAATTTATCATCTATTCTTTTTGTTTCTATTTTATTAAATGAACTCCCTTTTAATAATTCTATTATAAAAAATAAACAATACATTCCACATTCACTATTAGACCATTGATGTCTTTTTTTATTTTCTATGTATTTATATCTTTTACCAAATGCCTCCGATTGTTTCTGTAATCTTTCCCCCAATACTTTTATTTCTTTTGGGGCATCATCTGCATAACTATCAAAATAATATATTGATTTCTTTTTACAATCTATAAACATAGCCACCCAATGACTTCCCGGTTCGGTATGTTTATCTGTATTAAATATTATACCTATTTTATCTTTACCTTTTGACGTTAATTCTTTTAAAGATATTTTACATAGTTCTTCCCACACACATTCTCCATATAATTTATGTGTATCAAAATCTACTGGCGATGGCCCCATAAATTCAAAATTTTTATATGTTCTTTCATATTGTTTCATGACATCCAATATATCTATACTTGTCAACCATTCTGTTGGTTTTCTTTTCCAAGATTTCGGTTGTTCTGGTGCAAATGTATTATCTATTACACTTTTTGGTAGTTTTTGATTTATCCAATTCTTTTTCAACCAGCACGATTCTCTTTCACATGTATCTGCCATATGCGAACTTAAAAAATCCCATATTGTTTTGGGATCATTTGTTGTTATTTTTACATCATTATGTCTAGCATTCCATATATTTTTTAATTTATACAATGATGCTTTTGTATAACAAGTAAACTTTAATATTTCTCCATCTTTTTTTGGAGAACATTTATCGCTTAATATTTCTTTTATATTTTGTATTCTTTTTGTATATCTTCTTTTCTTTCTCCTTTTAGTCTTGCGTTTTCTTCTTTTCCTTGTTTTTTTACGCCTTTTTCTTTTTCTTGTTTTTTTTGGACGACCTCCAAATAATTGTTTTAATCCATCTATTAATTCTTTTGGATTTACTCCTATATTTTCCTTTATTTTTATTTCTGGATTTAATAATTTTCTATTTATTGGACCCATTTATATATTATTAAGATTTCTTTTTCTTCTTCTTCTTTACTCCTTTGTTTTTTAACTCTTCCGTTTTTAAATCTATCTTTTTTTGTGTTGGTGTTTTTATTTTATCATTTTTCTTCTTCGTTTTTACTATAGCAAAATTTTTTATAGTATCATTTTTTTTATTCTTTAAATCTTTCATCATTAATTTATCACTATCCATTGATATAAATTCTTTTTCTTTCAGGTTCTTTTTCTTTTTTTCCTCTAAATCTTCAAATTCTTTTTGTAATATTTCCGCCTCGTCTTCATATTTAAATGATTTTATTGCTGTTTCAGCAAACGCAGTGAAACTTTCATTTATTATATTTGAACTTTTACCTCCTCTTAGCAAATCTTTCGTTAATTGTAATATTCTTTTTCTATAAAATTTTATATCTTTTTTATCTAACTTTTTTTCTTTTTCTTCATCTTTTTCATCTATCATTCTTCTTGCGCTATTATTTGTAAAATACATCAAATCAATCTTATTTGTCGCCATTATATATCATATTTATAATATTATTACATCATCTCCGCATCTATGATATATACTTTCTCTCCATACTTTATTCTCTTTATTTATTTCACAAGCAGCCAATTTTACAACTATTGCTTTTTTTTTTAAATGTTCTTCTATTTTATTAAACTTTAAATCACAAGTTCCACAATGATCTACATTTGCTAGATCGATTTTACGTTCTACATTATTATAATTCCATCGTCCCAATCTAATTGGTTTTGTTCGCTTGAATATTCTTGTTAAAAACATCTTTTCTATATAAATTCAATTATTTCTTTAATTCAATTTATATTTATTCTAATTTTATATTCTTTGTTTGTTGTCTTGTATGATTTGCAAAAAAGTTATTTCCTATTCCACATTTATTTGGATTATGCGGTGCTTGTTTTTCTAAAGGTGTTTCTTCATATAACGGTACGTGTTTCAAATTAAATAAATCACTGCTTGTATCTGGTATATACATACCCTGTGCATTCCCTTTTTGTATTGGATGTATTGTATTTCTTAAACGTGTCTCTATATCTATATTATTACAATATCCACTCAATGGTGCTTTTTGACCCGGATTAAAGGTTTTTTCTACATCAAACCCGTGTTGCACTAAAGGAACAGTTGATTTTGTTCTACAATCGAATACTGGCATTGTTTGTTCTCTTGTTCCTACTGCTCTAAATTCAAAATATGGTTCTAGACTTTTCGGTGGAACAATCCTAGCAAATAATCTATCATTTAATTCATCTGTCAAATATTGTTGACATATATATGCGTCATGTTGTGCGTTTGTCATTGATATATTATTCCAATATTTTTTTTAATTAATAATTAATTAAAATATATAAAAACAATTACCATAATTATATAAAATTATGTGCGGTATTTTTGCTCTTATTAATAACACATTTGAGAACCCTATTATTAAAGAAGCTTTTAATAAAGGTCGTTTGCGAGGACCTGAATATAGTAATTTATGTTTTGGTAAAGTTGATGCTTCTGTTGCTTTCGGTTTCCATCGTCTTGCTATTAATGGAATTGATGATATTTCTAACCAACCTCTTATTTATGGAAATTGTTCTTTAATTTGTAATGGTGAGATTTATAATTTCAGACAATTAGCAAAAGATATGAAAATTAAACTTAATACTAATTCCGACTGTGAAATTATTATTCATTTATACACTAAATATGGAATTGCACAAACTCTTAGCATGCTTGATGGTGTTTTTTCTTTTGTTTTAATGGATTACAAAAAAAACCTTATTTATGTTGCTAGAGACCCTTATGGTGTGCGACCTCTATTTATTGCAAAAAATAACAATCAATTCTTCGGGTTCGCTTCTCTTATGAAACAACTTGTTAAATTAGATAATTCCCTCGATATTTCTCAATTTCCCCCCGGTAATTTTTTGGAATTTAAAGGTGAATATAACGACAATACAACTAATTATGTTTCTGGACCATTTATTTCTTTTTCTTCTGTTAATAGTATTTCTATTGATACTACTATAAATACAGAACAACGTGCTTTACAACGCATACGTTCTTCTCTCGAACACGCTGTTAAAAAACGTGTTTATAATACTGAAAGAGATATTGCTTGTCTATTGTCTGGTGGTTTAGATAGTAGTCTTGTTGCTTCTCTCGTTTCAAAATATTATAAAAAAAATCCTCATAATAAAAACAAAAAACTTCATACTTGGTCTATCGGCTTAGAAGGTTCAGAAGACCTCTGTAAAGCTCAAGAAGTAGCTAATTTTATTGATTCGCATCACCACAGTATTGTTGTTACTGAAGATGACCTTCTTGAAGCCATTGATAAAGTTATTTATCATACCGAAACTTATGATACTACTAGTGTTAGAGCTAGTGTTCCTAACTGGCTTATTTCAAAACACATTAAGGAGTTTGAGAAAACGTCGGATGCTAAAGTTATTTTTAATGGTGACGGCAGCGATGAAGTAGCTGGCGGATACCTTTACTTCCATTATATTCAAGACCCTCTTGATTTTGATAAAGAATGTAAAAGATTGCTTTCTGATATTCATTTTTTTGATGTTTTAAGATCTGACCGTTCTATTTCCTCTCACGGTTTAGAAGCCAGAACCCCTTTTTTAGATAGAGGTTTCGTTCAATCTTATCTTTCTATTCCTCCTTTCTTCCGTTGTCATACTGCCAACAAACTTTGTGAAAAATTTTTAATTAGAAGAGCTTTTGATGATGGTAAAACCCTCCCTAAGAGTGTTCTTTGGAGAACTAAAGAAGCTTTCAGCGACGGCGTTAGTAAACAAACTAATTCTTGGCATGATATTATTAAAAAATTTGTTAAAAATAAAATTTTTACTGGTGAAAATTACCCTGAAAAAGACGAAGATATTATTAAATGTTTAATTCAAAAACATAATATTGTTGATAATCCTCCAAAAACACTAGAACAATTATTTTACAGAATTATTTTTGAAAAATATTTCCCTAACAAAGGCAATACTATTCCTTATTTTTGGATGCCCAAGTTTACAAACGCTGAAGATGCTAGTGCTCGCTCTCTTGATATTTATAGTGTTCGCAACAATTAATATTATTTTACTTGTATAATATAAATGGATTCATTAGAAAAATTATTTATATTATTAAATTATTCTTGGTATATATTATTTGGTTTAGCTTATTTTGACATTTGGCAACCCGCTAAAATTTATTTATCTACCGTCACTTTCTATTTCAAAATTTTTGTTACTTTATTTATTATTTACTTTTTTAATCCTTATAAATCTATCAAATTCAATAATTTTCATCGTAGAATGATTTTTACTGCTGGAACTTTCCTTTTATTATCTGAAGGACTAATGTATATTTTCAATAAAATGTCTCAAGATGCTATTAATGTTTCTAAAAAAGTTGCCGATACTGCTATTTCGGCTACTAAGATCGTTTTTTAAGTGTATTTCTTTTACTCGATCGTCTCTTTCTTGTTTTATTATTTGAATCTATAAATTTCTTCACTTGCGGATATACTGGTGGAACTTTTGCTTGTTTAAAATTTATCATTTCTCTCATATAAAAACTTTTTTTTATACTTGATATTAATTTCATCTCTATCAATTGATTACTATATTTTGTTTTTTTTACCATTATATCTTTTATCTTTGATTTCATTAATGTATTTACTAGTTTTTCAAATTTTTCGTCATATCTATATTTCTTTACTAATAAATATGTGACTTTATCTACTCTCATTCGTTCATGATCTAAATCATCTAAAAATAAAATCTTGTAATTTTTTGATAATTTTCCACATCTTAATAAATCATCATATGTTTTATTATGTGTTGTTCGGTTTGGTTCATATATTTCTTTCCCTACTTTCCACGCCGGTATTACTTTATCAAATAATTTATAATTTATCTTTTTTTCTATGTATTTTCTTATATTCATTACCCACGATTTTGGACCGATGTTATTCGTATATATTAACACTTTTAATTCTTTATTTCTCTTCTTTTGCTTCTTAAGGTAATTAAAAATTTTAAACATATCTTGTCTAAATACGTGTGGATATACATCTAAAAAATCAAAAAATTCTTGTAATTTCATTTCACGTCCTAATACATCTTCTACCGCTTCCATTACTACTGCTATTTGCGTAAAAAATCCTATCGTCTTATCCAAATCAAATACTACTGCTTGTCTCCTCTTCATTAATATATATTGAGATTATTTTTCAAGATTTGATAATACCGATAATAATATATGTTCTTCTCTTGTTAATTTTTGAAATATTTCACATTCATCATATTTTATTTGAAATACTCTTCCTCTATTTCTACATTGAACGTGTAATCCATTATTTAATATTAATATATCACTTACAAATGCTCCGTTTCTTAATTTTAAATCATCTGGATTTTTTAATGAAATCCACCTTATAAAACGGCCATCTTGTATATCAGATACATCACTACAATACCTATATTCCTTTAGTTTTTTATTATATTCTTTTAATCTTTCACGTGGCAATCCTATCCGTTGTAATATATCATTTTTATATGCCTGAACCTTATTATACGTTAGATTGGTAATAGACGGTGTTGTTAGTTTCTCGGTTGCCTCTAATATCTGGTCAATGTCCAATAAACTCATTTATATAAACTTGTTATTATTTTAAATATTTTTTACAAATAACCTAGAAAAAAGCACCGTATGCATACTCTTACTGACCCTAAATTTATTTTTTTTAATTTGTTATGATATTATGCTAATAAACTAAAATACCCTCCTGACTGAGACAGACTGACTTTTTGACCTGTAAAATTCTCTATTACCATATATGATGTTATTTTTGAATATTTTTTTTGCGAAAAAAAACGCCTGACTGACCGCTGCATAAATTTTTTTACGAAAAAGTGCTATTACCATATATCATAACATTTCAACCAATTTTCAAAACGCCTCATTGTCTTGTAGGTATTTTTTAAATTACAAAAATTATGACTATAACCATAACCCTAGCTATTTTGAATTTCTGTACTTTTATATATTTCTCTATTTTTGTCCAATATGAAATTGTTCAGAGTAGTAGAGATTTCATTTTGGACATTTTTTTTGAAATATCGAAATGTCCAAAATCGATATCATGGGTATAGAATATATCGTCGAAATTGCACGTTTTTAGTTTTTACATTGTTGAGACTGATTACCTAGCAAAAAAAAGTTGAATGATTTTTTGAAAATTTTCAATTGCTGAAAAAAAGGCACGAAATTATAATTAAAATAAAAACAATTTAGGTAAAATCTAAGCATATATATATAAATGAGTGGAGTAAATTTCGCCCGTATCTCAAAACCGGTAGAATTTTATAAACAACAAAATGGTTCATATTTTTGTCAATCTTGTGATTATATTACGTCTTATAAAAAAGATTTTAATCGTCATTTAAAGTCTAAAAAACATCTACGCGGCGGTGCTATGTGTAAAGGTGATTTAACGTGTCAAACGTGTAATAAACAATATAAACATTACACCAGTTATGCTCGTCATATTGCGAAATGTTCTAAAAAAAGGCAAAAAATAAGTCAAAATGGGCAAAAATGTAGCATCGTGATCGAAGATACAAAAGAGAAATCCGAAACAATTTTGTTAAAACAAAAAATAAAATTATTAGAACAAGAGCTAAAACAGAAAGAAGTAAAAGACCTAAAAAAAGAATTAGAGCATAAGAATAAAATACTAGAAAAAACGGAAAAAATGGTAGAAATATTAAAGGAAGGAAAGACGATTAACAATAACAATTATAACAATTGTAATAATAAAAACCTTACCGTAAATGTTTATTTATCAGAACATTGTAAAAACGCAATGAATCTAACAGACTTTGTAAATCAAATCCAAGTTCAATTGGAAGATGTAATGTATCAAAAAGATTTTGGAGCGACAGCAGGTATACAAAACATATTAACAAAACAACTAGAAAATTTAGATCCAACAGATAGACCAATACATTGTACGGATGAAAAGAGAATGCAATTTTATGTAAAAGATGAAGGTAAATGGGAGAAAGATACAGGTGATAAAGCAGCGAAAGATATAAGAACGAAAATAAAAGATAAAAGCATAATGGCAATGAAAGAGTGGGAAGACGCAAATCCAACATTTCCAAATAACCCAAAGTTGGCGGAAGAATATAATAAAATAGTAAGTGGAATATTGGAAGGATATGGAGATAAAAAGAAATTTGATAAACAAATACAAGAAGTAAAAAAGAGAATAGCAAGATATGTATCAATAAAGGATGCTATAGAACAAAAAGAGAAATTACAAGATAAATAATTATTAAATTAAAAATAATTATTTATTTAAAAGCATATATAGGTAGCTTTTTTCTTTTTAAGACTAGTAAAAATATTTTTACTGATAGTATCTCTCTGCTTTTTTTTAAGATTTTCTCCTACTAAAATAATTTTGAAATCTTTATTTTGAAAAACAGTATCATTATCGTTGTTTTGTATAAATTTATTAAAATTAAAGAAATCATTACCATTGAAATGATGTGGTTTGTATTCAGTAAATTTTTTTTCATAAATATAATAACAATGATTTTCTTTATCAAGAAGGACGAATTTATGATGGTCTAATACGTGTAATTCGCACCATTTGCGTAGTATATATTTTGGATTTTTTTTTATGTCGGCGTGTTCTAAGTCTTGTAGTTGTATTTTTTCAAGGTTCATATTTTATAATATTAGAAAATATGAAATTAAAAAGCACTAAATGCACCGAAACCATCGTTTGCTGCTAAAGGTTCGTTTTGAAAGGTCATTTGTTGAGGTTGTGCTTGAAAACCTTGTTGAACTTGTTGGGGAGGACTGCTTGATTGTGGTGCGGTCATTTGTTGAAATTGTTCTACATATCCGTTGCCATTTTGAGGTTTATGTGTAGGGACGGTTGGAGGAAGAACACCATTGGAAATAGGCTGAGAAACACTAACAATATTAGTATTTTTGTTATTTTGGTTATTTTTTTTAGATTTTTTTGGTTCTTCTTTACCTTCCCATGCTATTTTTGCTCTTTTAAATAACTCTTTGGATTTTTTACAAATTTTGGAGTTGAAAAGAATAAAAGCAACTACTAGTGTTAATAAACTTAAATTATCATAAGCTCTACCACTTTGAGTAGGGAAATAACTTATAATTCTATGTAATAAATAGATGACACCAAGAATAAGTAAAGAGTGTCCGGCGACTTCAATTACCAATTCAATGTGTCCTTTTTTTTCATTAAGTGGAGGGATAATATCATCGATTAAATTATCTAAAAACATAAGAGGGATGACAATCATAACTAAATATTGGACTAAATTAAATAACTCATTTTTGTTGTCATTGTTTAAAGAAAATACGTGATCGACAAAACCACCTCCTTGTTGAACTTTATTAGATGTTGGTGCGGCTTCACTTGAGGCTTCCATATGATTTATAAGAAGAATAAAAAAATGAGTATAAAGATATTATTTCTAAAGTAATTAATAATGTTTACGTTTAAAAATATGTCTATGCTAAAACATCCAGAAAAGTATTATTTGGATTTGCTGCAACATACGCTGGTTTCAGGTAAAAGGGAAGTAAGAAGGAATGGTGAAGTAATAACACATATAGGAGGAGCATTAAGGTTTGATTTAAATAATAACGTAATGCCAATACTGACAACAAAAAAAATGGCGTGGAAATCGTGTTTAAAAGAATTATTATGGTTTATAAATGGAGATACGAATAATAGAACTTTACAAAATCAAGGAGTAAAAATCTGGAATAAAAATGCATCAAAAAAATTTTTAGAATCTCGGGGTCTAAGGTATGAAGAAAATGATTTGGGTCCGGTATATGGTCATCAATGGAGGCATTTTAATGCGACGTATTATACAAGTAAATTTAATTACAGTGGAATGGGAGTGGATCAATTAAATTTACTTGTAAATAAATTAAAAGACGAAGAAGATAGAACATCAAGGAGGCTATTAATGACTGCATGGAACCCGTGTCAATTAAATGAGATGGCATTACCGCCGTGTCATGTAATGTCGCAATATCATGTAACAGATGGAAATAAATTAAGTTGTACTGTTTATCAAAGGAGTGCTGATTTAGGGTTAGGATTACCTTTTAATATATCAAGTTATGCTTTTTTAACACATTTATTGGCACATCATTGTAATTTAGAAGCAAATGAACTGATAATGTTTATAGGGAATTGTCATATATATGATGACCATGAAGAAGCATTGAAAAAACAGATAGATAGAGAGCCGTTATTATTTCCTAATATAGAAATATGTGAATTAAGAGAAAAAATGGAAGATTATAAATATACGGATTTTAAAATTCATAAATATGAGTCATATGATAAAATAAATATGGATATGCGTGAATAACTTAAATATAAATTATTAAATAAAGATATATGAGTAGATTTGATAGAAGATTAAAAGGTTCTGGTTTAAGACCAGGACAATCAACCTGTAATTTAAGAAGTTCTCAACCACAAATGTTGTCATCACGAACGGGTAATTATGCTGCTTCGCAAGGAATGAAATATTCGCAAGTAGTCCCACAAGCAAGACCGGTAGATCAGTCAGGCCAAATAAAACCAGATGTAGCGATAATGACAGAAGAAGAGTTAGAACAAAAAACAAGACAATTGGAACAATATAGATTAACAGCACCTACACAAGCATTAAAGCTAATAACAGGACATGAAATTAGAATAAATAAATTAGAATGGATAAATGCAATGTGTGAAAAAATGTGTAAAGAAGAAGAAGAACAGAATAAATTACAACCAATTGCAGGTGTAGTTCCATCGGCACCAATGCCTCAAGAATTGAGTGCGTCACCGTTAAAAAACGAAAAAGGTAAACAAATGGCGACACAAGAATATGTAAAAACAAGTTTACATTTTTTTAAACTAAAAGAACTGGAACCATTAGCAAAAAAAGTAAATGAAGAAAAACCACCATTA
>Ga0222715_10003012_pt1 | contig 15176 bp, 14 predicted proteins | sample C33_9DmetaG_FD_165056 | JGI IMG/M metagenome (GOLD analysis project Ga0222715, IMG submission 165056) | Estuarine water microbial communities from San Francisco Bay, California, United States - C33_9D | ecosystem: Environmental > Aquatic > Marine > Unclassified | place: USA: California...
CGTGCCGCCAAATTATTGCGGATTTACCTGTAATTCCTACAGACCCCAAAGGCACAGACGATATTGATCCGCGCTTTGCGTCAGACCACTCCTACGATTCCATACGCTACGGAATCATGTCGCGGCCACGTGGTTCATCGCCGTTTGATGATTGGGGTGGGGAAAATTCTAAAATGGGCGCCAAGACAAGTTGGGTGCCTGCTAGCATAAGATTTGGGTACTAGTTACAATTCGATATTTAAGGAAGTAAGCACTATGGCTTTAATGTCAAGGGGGAATGCACCCCAACAGCCTATAGACGCGGAATCAGCGGATTCTTCGTACTTGCCAGATTCTACAAGTACAGCAGGCGATGAAGATTTTTATGCGCTGACCGATTGGATTGAATCGAAATACAATAAATCAGACACGTGGCGCCAGCAGGATGAAGACCGCTGGCTAAAGGCATACCGTAACTACAGGGGCTTGTACGGCCCTGATGTGCGTTTTACAAGCGAAGAAAAGTCACAGGCGTTTATCAAGGTAACTAAAACCAAGGTACTGGCAGCCTATGCACAGATTGTCGATGTCCTTTTTGCAGGATCGAAGTTTCCGATTGCTATTGAAACTCCTAATTTTCCAATTGGCGCAGAAGATTCGGTGTATTTTGATCCAAAGGAAGTACAAGCGCCAAAGAAATCGGCCCGAAAATCAACAATTGCGCGGCCAGAACTCAATGAACGGCTTGGAGTTTACAGAACTACTCTGGAAAGAATAGAAGGTGACGCCCTAAAACAAGGGCCGGGCCTGACACCAACGGCATTTACGTTTGAGCCAGCCAAGGACACGGCGCGGCGCATGGAAAAAATGATCCATGACCAGCTAGATGAAAGCAATGCTAGCACGCATTTGCGCAATACTGTGTTTGATATGGCGCTTTTTGGCACTGGCATCCTAAAAGGGCCGTTTGCGTACGATAGGGAATACCCTAAGTGGGATGAAAACGGCGAATATGCGCCGGAATTTAGGACTATTCCTAAAATAGAAACTGTGTCTATCTGGAATTTTTATCCAGATCCAGACGCCAAGAGCATGGAAGAAGCCGAATATGTAATCGAACGGCACCGCATGAGCAGATCGCAGATGCGCGGCCTAAAGAATCGGCCATTTTTTAGGGAAGACGCCATTGAAAACGCCATCGACAAGGGCGTCAACTACACACAGAAGTACTGGGAAGAAGCCCTAGAAGATCAGCAGACTACGTACCAGATAAATCGCTACGAAGTCCTAGAATATTGGGGCGTAATGGACAAAGAATTGGCAGAATTAGCCGATTTGGACATTCCTACAGAATTTCGCGACAAGGATCAGATACAAGTCAACGCATGGATCTGTAACGGCGAAGTATTGCGCCTTGTACTTAATCCTTTTACGCCTAGTCGCATTCCGTATCATGCGGTTCCGTACGAAGTAAACCCCTATTCCTTCTTTGGCGTAGGCTTGGCCGAAAATATGGAAGACACCCAAGAAATTATGAATGGGTTCATGCGCATGGCAGTAGACAATGCGGCGCTGTCTTCCAATCTACTAATCGAAATAGACGAAACAAACCTAGTTCCGGGCCAAAGCCTTGATGTCTATCCGGGCAAAGTCTTTAGGCGGCAAGCTGGGGCGCCGGGCCAAGCTATTTTTGGTACCAAGTTCCCTAATGTGACCAATGAATGCTTGATGATGTTTGACAAGGCGCGGCAACTTACAGATGAAGCTACCGGAATGCCTTCGTATGCGCATGGTATTGGTGGTGTTATGGGCGTTGGGCGCACGGCGTCAGGTATGTCCATGCTGATGGGTGCTGCGGCCCAAAACATTAAGGCTATTGTACGAAATGTAGACGATTATTTGCTGGGGCCGTTGGCCAAGGCGCTTTTTGCGTTTAATATGCAATTTAACTTTGACAAGGAATTTACAGAAGGTGCCTTTGAAATTTCAGCAAAAGGCACAGAATCCTTGATGCGCAACGAAGTGCGATCCCAGCGGCTTCTTCAGTTCATGCAAATGACGGCCAATCCGCTAATGACGCCGTTTGTCAAGTATGACTACATTTTGCGCGAACTGGCGGCATCTATGGACTTAGACGAAGACAAAATTCTGAATGATCCGCGTGAAGCGGCCATTCAAGCTACTATGATGGCCAATATTGTGGCTATGATGCCACAGCAGCCACAACAGCCACAACAGCCTGCTGGCGGCGTACAAGGTGGCCCAATGGCGCCAGAAGCGGCAGTGCCGCCTGTGCCGCAAGAAGCTGGGTTTACTGGCGGTGGCGGTGGAAGTCCTCAAGCGGCGGCAGCAAACGTACAAGCGGCAGCGGCAGGACCACAAGGATTACCTATTTAATAAATAATTATGGCGTCAGCTACAAAAACTAAGCCCGCTCTGTGGAAGAAGATTGTGTCGCAAGTCAAGTCTGGGTCAAAGGGCGGTGACGCAGGCGAATGGTCGGCGCGTAAGGCGCAGCTTGCTACCAAAAAATACAAGGACGCAGGCGGCGGCTACAAAGGCAAGAAGTCTTCTGACAATTCTTTATCTAAGTGGACTAAGCAAGAATGGCGTACGTCAGACGGAACTAAGAGCGAAGGCAAAAAAAGATATTTACCAGATAAGGCATGGGATTCTTTGTCGAAGGGCGAAAAGGCGGCAGCCAATCGCACAAAAAAGGCTGGGAACAGTCAGGGCAAGCAGCATGTGCCGCTGCCTAAAAAAATAAGCAAGAAAGTAGCCAAACACAGATAACAATAGCACAGAGGGGGGCTTTGTACGATGACGCAGAAAGATTGGCGCGACCTGTTGCCGTTAGTCAACAATGAAGATTTTTACCAGTTAATTCAGATGTATGCCAAGGAGCGCATAGAAACTTTGCGCAACCAGTTGGAAATGACGAAGGGCGAAGATAATTTTTCGCTTGTACAAGGTAAGCTTTTGGAAGCTAGGCTTTTATTGTTATTGCGCGAAACGGTAATTCAGAATGCCAAGTAAAAAATTACAAACAAAAGAGGATTGATGGAAGCTACTGGTGACATGACAACCCAAGGCCGCGAAGTATTTAGGGAAGGCGAAGTACAATATTCTGAAAAGACCGTTACTTTTCAAATGAAAGACGGCAAGTGGGTTACAATTCCTTCTGTGGATAAAGAAGGCAATGAAATGCCGCAGGAAGCCCTAGAAAAATTTGTGGAGGAAAATGGCCCAGTAGATCCAGTTACAGGCGCAGAATTACCTACGTTTGATAGCGTAGAGCAAGCCACTGAGTACGCTGTACAAAGAAGCCAAGACCTAATGCCCCCAATGCCTACAACGCCTGCAGAAATGTATCATGGCGGCTTGATGGGCGGCAAAGAAGGTGCAGGCGAATGTGGCTGTGCGTCTTGCCAAATGAAAAAGATGATGAACTATGTACAAGAAGATATGTCTAGCATGTTCGCGCCACTTTCCGGCATGGGCATGGTGGGTATCGACCCTGTTTCGGGCAACGAAGTTCCGGCGGGTTCTGGCCCAGATAATGTTAGAGATGATATCCCTGCTGTGCTTAGTGATGGTGAGTATGTTGTACCTGCAGATGTTGTACGCTATCACGGGCTAAAGCACTTGGAACAGATGCGCCAAGAAGCCAAGATGGGCTTGATGGCCATGATGATGGAAGGGCAAATTCAAACCATTGAAGAAGAGGAGGAAGCATACAGCAAATCGGCTATGGAAGGCGAACAGGAAGTGGAACTATCCGAAGAAGACGCCGAAGATGGCGAAGGATACGAAACTTACGAAACGCCGGAAGGAGTAGAAGTGGATCAGCCAGAAGTAAAAGTTACTTCAAGCGGCATGATGATGTTTAAGCCAGTAAAGAAACTGGCTTTTATGCGAACCTAACATAACAAAACTATTTATAGATATAGATATGGCTAAATACCAGAACGCTTACAGACAAGAAGAAAATGTCGGCACTGACACTACATATTCGCAGGATGTGGCAGTAGCTGAAGCAAATGACCAAGATAGCGAAGATGCTACCTTTAAAAAGCGCTACGGCGATTTGCGGCGCCACATGCAGCAAAGCATGGCGCAAAAAGACCAAGAACTTGCGCAAATGCGGGCGCAACTAGATTCTGCGACACGCAAGCAGATCAAGTTCCCTAAGACCGAACAAGAAGTTGCAGAATGGGCTGCGCGGTACCCTGACGTAGCCAAAATTATTGACACGATTGCTCAGAAGCGGGCGCAAGAAGTGCTGCAAGTAGGCGAACAAAAACTACAGCGTGTGCAGCAACTGGAATTGCAATTGGCGCGTGACAAGGCCGAAGCCCAACTAATTAAGTTGCATCCAGACTTTAACGAAATCCGCGAAGATTCCGCATTCCATGATTGGGTGGCGCAACAGCCGCAATGGGTGCAGGATTCTTTGTACAAGAATCAAACGGATGCTATGGCAGCCGCTAGGGCCATTGACTTGTACAAGAGCGACACCAAAAAGAAGCCTGTGCGCAAATCGGCTGCGGCCAATAGCGTAGGGCGTACATCTTCTTCAATTGCGCCAAATACTGGGCGGGCAAAGTTTAGGGAAAGCCAAGTAGAACGTATGTCTGCGCAGGAATACGAACAAAATGAAGAAGCAATTATGTCTTCAATTAGGGAAGGTTCGTTTGAATACGACTTGACAGGAAGTGCTAGATAATCTAAATAATTAAGATTATACGCATTTGTTTGTTTTTTTTATTGCTGGACAGCCGCGCCTTTGGGCGCCCTACCTGCTAGCAATGTTGTACGAAAAGAAGATTGCAGGGAAATTTCTAGTTACCTGTATGACTCTTAGCCCCTGCCTGCAGTAGCACTTAGCGCTTTCCACGCTACTGCAAGCTAGCCTACCTAAGATTGCTGCAGCCCTAGTAATCCATCATTCTTCCTAATCAGTGTAGTTCTAATGGCAACGTCAGTGCCATTCTAAACAATTAGATTGAATCAAAAGAGGTTACTATGGCTTTTCCAGCCGCATCGGGATGGAATAACTTAAATAGTGCAAACGGTAATTTTTCTCCGGTCATTTACAGCCAGAAAGTCCAAAAGGCTTTCCGCAAGTCTTCTGTAGTAGAAGATGTGACCAACACCGATTATATGGGCGAAATCGCTAACTATGGCGACAGTGTCCGTATTATCAAGGAACCAGAAATTACAGTAAGTACCTACCAAAGAGGTACTGTACTAGCCAAAACAGACTTGGCAGACGCTGATTTTACAATGGTCATCGACCAAGCGAACTATTACATGTTCAAGATTGATGACATTGAAGCTGCGCACAGCCATGTAAACTTCATGGACTTGGCTACAGATCGTGCCGCATACCGATTGCGCGACACCTTTGACTCCGAAGTCCTAGGGTATTTGGCTGGTTATGTGTATGACGCAGCCAACAGCCGCTGGATTGTACGCACTGCTACCAATGGTACTAAAGCAGACACTGCGGCAGGCGTAGACGAATTGTTGGCCGCCAACAAGCTGTCTATTACTAACTTTGGTGGGACAGCAGTCGCTGGTACTACTGGAACTTTTGTACCTGCCGTCACAGGTGCGCAGACCAGTGCGCTAACTTCTATTCCAGTAGCTGCAGGCGGTGGAAATAGTGGTGTTACTTCGCCGCTAGAAATCCTAAACCGTATGGGACGCTTGATGGACACAGCTAACGTAGATTCTGCAGATCGTTGGTTTGTGGCTGACCCAGTGTTCTACGAAGTCTTGATGGACGAAAATTCTAAGTTCGTTGATCGTGACTTTGGTGGCGGTTCAGAAATCCGCAATGGGCGCGTAGGCGAAGGTTTGATTAGAGGATTTAGAGTATACAAATCCAACAATCTAGCTTTTGTAGGTACTGGCCCCGGAACAACTGCCAGCACAGGTTCCAGATTGAACTTTGGCGTGCTAGTAGCTGGCCATCAGTCTGCTGTATCAACTGCCCAGCAGTTGTCCAAGACTGAGTCCTACCGTGACCCAGACAGCTTCGCTGACATTGTACGCGGTATGCAATTGTATGGGCGCAAGATCCTGCGACCAGAAGCAATTGTAACTGCCAACTACAACTTGGCGTAAGTTTCCTTTCTTCTTTCTTGGTCAGGCTACTTTTTTCTGGTAGAAGTAGCTTGGCTAGCCCCCTGTCTTTACGCCCCTCTAAAGATGGGGGGGTCACTTCACTCCAAGGCTTTGTATGGCTGGGTCTACGTACTTAAATCTTACAAATCAATTGCTGCGGCGCTTAAACGAAGTAGAAGTTGTAGATGTAGATTTTGCGGACGTACAAGGCGTACAAGCATTGGCCAAAGATGCTATCTTGGCGGCCCTCCGCTACATCAATCAAAACGAATACGAATGGCCCTTTAATGCCGCAAACACCAATCAAGTATTAAGTGTTGCCGTAAAGGAATATAGTTGGATTGCCAACTTTAAAGTAGTCGATTGGAATTCATTTCAGCTACAAAAAGATGACGCCCTAGGCATAGGGTATAGTACCTTGCGCTACATTGAACGCGATGAATACTACGCGCGGTACAGGGATGTAGATTTTGAGTCAGGCGCCACAGGCGGCGGCGTACCACTGTTTGTATTTCCGGCACACGGTTCAGGATTTGGCGTGTCGCCTTCGCCAGACAAAGCGTACACTGTAAATTATAGATTTTATTTAAGTTCGGACTTCCTAGTAAATCATTACGATACTACGCGCATTCCTACGCAATACGACTCAGTTATTATAGATGGCGCCTTGTACCATATGTATATGTTTAGGGATAACAATGAGGCGGCCAGTATTACTTTGAATGTGTTTCAGCAAGGCATAAAGAATATGCAAGGCTTGCTTATCAATCAGTACGACCATATTACGGACACTAGGGTATTAGCGCCCAAGCGCACTAGTTCCGTAGCGTTTTTTTAGTAGGGTAGTATAGCGCGTTATGCCTGACAGAATTCAATCCTACAAAGTAGTTTGTGCTGGCGGCTTAAACTCAAATGAAAACCATTTGGAGTTGTCAGACAATCAGCCGGGCGCAGCTACGCGCCTTGTCAATTATGAGGTTAGTCTGTATGGCGGATACCGCCGCATTGAAGGTTTTACAGAATACAATAGTAGTTATCCAGAAGTAGGCGCAGGTTTAGCAGAAGGGCCAGTACTATGTACGGCCATCTTTAAAAGTGATACGCAAGGCACCATAGTCATTGCGGCCCGAAAAGACATTGGCGCAGCCACATACAGCTTTTATAGGCATGTACCTAATGCCGCATGGGTAAAATATGATTTGACTGCTGCCGCATTAGGTCATGCTTCCGATATTGTGCGTGCCACTACAGACGGTGTAGGTACGGTCAACAAGATCCGATTTACTAAATTTAACTTTGGGTCTTCTTTAACTGGAGTGGCAGGCGCATCTACAAACCTAATTGTTTTTGTAGATGGCGTTAATCATGCGATTATTACGGATGGTGTCCACTGGGACTTACTCAAGTCCACAGGGAATGGCACGCCGCATACGCCCGGTGGTGCTGCGGTACTAAACAAACCATCCTTGGTAGATAATTTTGAAAACCATTTGTTTTTGGGCGGCGACAGAACCGCCGAATCAGTGGTGGCCCATTCTGCGCCAAACAATGCCATAAACTTTAACGTAAATGATGGCGCAGGGCAGTTATCGGCAGGATTTGACGTTGTCCAATTTAAGCCTTTCCGCGACAACCTTTTTGTCTTTGGCGAAAACGCCATCAAGAAAGCATCGCCAGATACTACGTCAGGCTTTGTACTGGATAACGTAACGGCCAACGTAGGCTGTATTGCTAGGGATAGTGTAGTAGAAATTGGGGGCGACCTAGTCTTTTTGTCGCCGGATGGATTCCGCCCTGTGGCTGGTACAAGCCGCATTGGTGACGTAGAAATAGAATCCATTTCCAAAAATATTCAGCAGTTGCTGACGGATTTACCTATTACGTATGACCTAGACAATTTAAATGCCGTAGTGCTGCGATCCAAGTCCCAAGTACGATATTTTATTGGCGATGATTCGCGCACAGTAGACGCCAGTGTAGGCATTATAGGTGGGTTGCGTTCCGCAGATCAGCGGCTAGGCTGGGAATTTGGCGAACTACTTGGTATACGCGCATCTTGCTGCGATTCGGCGTATGTCAGCGGGGTAGAACTTGTACTGCACGGTGACTATGACGGCAAGGTGTACAAGCAGGAATCCGGCAAAAGTTTTAATGGCGCCGATATAGTTGCAATTTACACTACGCCGTACTTTGACTTTGGCGACACAGAAACGCGCAAGGTTTTTAGAAAAGTAAACACGTTTGTGCGGGCCGAAGGGCCAATAACCATGAATATGTCCCTTACATACGATTGGGACGATCCTAGAGTCACTAGACCATCTACCTATACCCAAGATTCAGCAGGCGCCCCAGTAAAGTACAACACGCTAGGGATTATTTATGCAGGCACCAACGTAAACTATGGCGGCACAGACAAACCGATTATTGTTACGCCCATTCAAGGTAGTGGATACGCTGTCCAGCTTACGTACGTGACGCTTGGTGTGTTTGATCCGTATTCTATTCAAGGAATGGTTTTTGAGTTTTCTGTGGCAGGACGTAGATAAGGACTAAGGCAAACAATGGCAGGATACACTAGACAATCTGTAGCAGATATCATTAACGGCGCAAATATTACTGCGCCGCCACTTAATTCTGAATTTAACCAGTTACAGGCCGCTTTTGCTGCCAGCACTGGGCATTCGCATGATGGCACTACGGGCAATGCGCCCCTAATCAATCTGGCTACTTCTGTCAGTGGGTACTTGCCTGCGGCCAATGGTGGGTCAGGCGGCCTAAATAATCTTACAGCAACTGCCAATCCTACTATTACAAATGATACTGATTCGGGCTATGCAGTAGGATCTGTATGGATCAATATCAGCACAGATGAATGCTTTGTCTGTACGGATGCTACAGCAGGGGCGGCCATCTGGCAAAAAACTGTATTTGAATACTCCAACTCCATTAAGCCTTTAGCCACTAATACAGTTGATCTTGGTACATCCAGCCTTAAATACAAAGACCTTTATATTGATGGTACAGGCTATCTTGACGCCTTGAGCGTGTCTGGTGCATCTACATTTACTGGGACAGTGACTACTGGCAATATTAGCCAGACTTCTGGTACGGCTACATTTGCGACAGTAGATGTAAATGGTGGCGCAATTGATGGTACAACCATTGGCGCAACAACGCCTAGTACTATTGTAGGTACGACCATTACAGCCAATACTGGGTTTACCGGAAATCTTACCGGAAATGTCACATACACTTCTGGTACGCCAACTTCCACATTCTACAACGTAACCGTCAATGGCACGCTGAATGCGCCCAACAGTAATATTACTGGGAACATTACCGCTACCACAGGTACGTCCACATTCAATAATCTGACGATTACTGGCACGTTGGACATGGATGCCAATACGGCGTCCACCATTACTGGACTAAGTGCGCCAACCAGCAGTACAGATGCGGCCACAAAAGCCTATGTAGATACTAGCATTTCAAATCTTATAGATTCGGCGCCGGGCGCACTAGATACGCTTAACGAATTGGCGGCAGCCTTAAATGACGATGCTACTTTTTACGATAAAGTAGTATTGAAAACTGGCAGCACCATGACCGGAACCTTGGACATGGGCGCCCAAAAGATTACTACTACGTACACGCCAGTTAATGGAGTAGACCTAACTACCAAAACCTATACAGACACTACGTTCTTAAAGTTGGCTGGCGGCACAATGACGGGCGGCATTACGATGGGGTCCAATGTAATTACGGCCACATATACGCCGACTAACACGGGCGACCTGACTACAAAGACGTATGTCGATGGTATTCTAGGTTCCGCTACGGCTGCGGCTGCATCTGCGGCGGCAGCGGCTATTTCAGAATCTAATGCGGCTGCGTCTGAATTAGCTGCGGCTACTTCAGAGTCTAACGCTGCCACATCCGAACTAAACGCTTCTGGTTCGGCGTCTAATGCGTCTATATCGGCCACCAACGCCGCTTCTTCAGAAAGTAATGCCCTAACCTACAAGAACGCCACAGAAGCCGCCTACGACAGTTTTGACGATAGATACTTGGGCGCCAAGGCGTCAGCGCCATCCGTAGACAATGATGGCAACGCGCTAATAGATGGCGCCTTGTATTGGGACACAACGTTAAATGCAATGCGTGTGTACGACTTGGGCGGCACGGCATGGGTTACAATTGCGGATGCAGATGATGTCGCTATTGTGGCGACCAACATTACGGACGTAAATACTTTTGCGGCGCGTTATCGGATTGGTTCGGCTGACCCAACTACATCATTGGATGCTGGCGATTTGTTCTACAATACGACTAGTACGCAGTTAAAGGTTTATAATGGGGCGGCATGGGAAGTAGGAGTATCGGCAGGATCTGGTACACTGCAAGCCGCAAACAATTTAAGTGATGTGGCCAATGTGGCTACGGCGCGCACAAATTTAGATGTAGATCAAGCTGGGACGGCCCTAGCCCTTTCTATAGCATTAGGATAAATACGGTAAACTATGGCAAATACATTCAAGAATTCGGTCACTGCGTCTGTAGGTACATCAGCGACTGATGTATATACTGCGCCTGCCTTAACCACAACTACTGTGATTGGCGCAGCCGTATCCAATCGGACAGCATCGGCTATTAGTGTTGATGCGACTGTGACGGACACAAGCGGCAGTGTTACGGCGTACTTGGTAAAGGCGGCACCTGTGACTGCAGGAGGTGCGCTTGTACTGATTGGCGGCGACCAAAAAGTAGTTTTGGAAACAGGCGATAAGATTACGGTGACTAGCGATACGGCGTCATCGGCGGATGTAGTAATTTCAGTACTGGAGCAAACCTAATGGCTTATATAGGAAGACAACCTGCGGCTGCGCCACTTACGTCCGCAGACATTACAAATGGCATTATTGTAAATGATGATATTGCTGCTGGGGCTGCCATAGAACAAACTAAGCTAGCCACCTTATCTATTACAGATAGCAATATTGCTGACGGTGCTTTGGCGCAAGCAAAGATCAGTGGATTGAGTACAGCATTGAGTGGTAAACAGCCGTTGGACGCTGGGCTAACTTCGATCAGTGGCCTAACCACAGACACTGACAAAATGATCTACACCACTGCGTCCGATACTTATGCCGTGGCGGATCTGACAACTGCAGGACGGGCGCTATTGGATGATGCGGATGCAGCGGCCCAACGAACAACATTGGGTGTATCCAACTTTGCGGATCTGACGGCAGACCAGACATTTACAGCAGCAAATCGTGGGACTATTACGGCAGTAACGCCAGCCGCATCGGTAACATTCGATCTGACCACAACAAATAATTTTTCATTGACCCTAGTTAGTGGAAGTGCCGACCCAACGCTTAACTTTTCAACGCTAACATCTGCGATGGTAGGGCAGTCTGGGAATATTTATCTGGATAACGTTTCTGGTGGAACACAAAAAACAATTAGCAAAGCATCGAACATTCTGATGACTTCTGCAGAATTTAATGCACTCAGTCAAACGGCAGGTAAGTATTGGCTAAGTTATTTTGTAGTAAACACTACCAATGTGGTTGTAACAGCATCAGCCGCTCTTAGCTAACAAGGTCAGGTAAAAGACGATGAGTATTATACAAGGCACAGCAAAAAGTGGCGGAACAGTAGCGGCTAGCTTCTACGACTACCCGATAGGGGATAGCTTACGGTTTGATGGGTCTAGTTATTTGAGTAAAAGCTACACTACTAGTGCTACTGATGGAAAAAAAGGTACTTGGTCGCTTTTTGCAAAAATTACAGATTTTTCCGATACACGAAGGTGTTTATTAGGATCATATGCAAGTCCGGGGTATGACTCTTCAATTGAATTAGGAGCAACTGCATCAGTAGGTGCTGGTTATATAAATTCAATATACTATTCTTTTGGCAGAACAAATCCTGCTACATTTCAGACTAATGAAAAATTAAGGGATGCTAGTGCTTGGTATCATTTAGTATTTGTTTGGGACACAACTATACCGGATACTTATTGCTATATTAACGGCAATATCGCATCAAAAGTTAATACAACTCAGCCTGTTCAAGATGAATTAAGTAGGTTTTTTGGGAATGGATTTACAACTTATATTGGTTCCAATTCATCTGGAAATAGTCAATTCTTCAAAGGCTATCTAGCGAACATCCAATTCATAGACGGGCAAGCACTAGATCCGTACTTTTTTGGCGAATTTAAAGACAATATTTGGGTTCCTTATAACGCATTTTCAACTGCTGGTTCTGGTACAGCAACAGCATCTGATGGGGATACAGCAACAGACAGTTACGGCACAAACGGATTTCATTTAGACTTTGCGGATTCATCTAACATTGGTAATGACGTATCCGGTAATAATAACGATTGGACAGTAAACTAATATGGCATTTTCTACACACGATATTGTACCAGACAGTCCAACAAATAATTTTGCTACGATGAATCCCTTAGTTGATAAAATAATTGGAAACCCAAAGGTGGACACGATTTCTGAGGGAAATTTAATTGTAAGACAAGCAGCTTCTTTTTACGCTGCAATTGGGTCAACAATATCAATACCAAAATCTGGAAAATGGTATGCTGAATGTAATTTTAAAAGTGTTGCTGGAACACTGTTAAATAGTGCCTTTGGGATAGGTTGTGAAGTAGGTTCATATAATCATTATATATATGACACTCCTTACGCAGGGACAGGAATTATAATTAAATGGAATGATGGCACAGAAACTTCAACTGAAAATGTTGGGATTGCTACAGCAGGTGATATTCTAAGTATTTATATTGATGCAGATTCTGGAATTGCTCAGATTAAAAAGAATAATATAGATGTTTCTACTCCATACACAATGAGCAGTGCAGATATAAATTATTATATCATATATGTGGGGTGGGGGCATTCTGGTGATGGTTGTATTTACAACTTCGGTCAAGACCCCTCCTTTGGTGGAAGCAAATCCCCAACCACCACTTATACTGACGCTAACGGCATTGGCGCATTCTATTACCAACCACCAACTGGTGCACTAGCACTCTGCACAGCAAACCTGCCTGACTTTACCCTAGATGTTACTGGTGATACTCCGCAGCATTACTTCAAAGCGGTGTTGTATACGGGTAATGGTTCTACGCAGAGCATTACTGGTGTTGGATTTCAACCAGATTTTGTGTGGTCTAAACCCAGAAGCGCAGGATTTAATATTGTTAGAGATTCTGTTAGAGGATCAACCTACAGACTAATTACAGATGGTACTTATGCAGAATTGTCTGACTCTAATTATGGGACATTTTCTTCAGATGGATTTAATCTTGGCGCTGAAAACAATATTAACGCGAATACTGTTAACTACATCGCTTGGTGCTTTCGTGCCGGAGGTGCGCCTAGTGGATCAACATCAACAACTGGATCTGCTAAACGAATAAATACAAGCGGCACACAAGACGATACCAGTTGTAGTGCATTAGCCACTGCAGCAACAAATGCTGGTGCTAGTAATGTAATCACACCTACTTTAATGAGCATCAATCAAGCTGCAGGGTTTAGTATTATCAAATACAACACAGGTCAAACTGGACACTTGACGGGGGGGCCATACAGCATTCCGCATGGACTTGGCGCAGAACCAAAATTTATCATCATCAAAAGTATAAGTAATGCGTACGACTGGTTGGCTTATCATAGATCAGTAGGAAATGTTAACTATACTCAATTAAATGCCAGTAATGTTTTCGCTTTATCAGATTCCAACACATACTCTGGGTCAAATACTGAATATGTTGTAAATATTGGCGGAACAGTGGTTATAGCTGCTGATGGTGACTACATAATGTATAGTTGGTCACCAGTAGAAGGCTACAGTAAGTTCGGTTCCTACGTTGGCAACGGGTCAGCCGATGGGCCGTTTGTACACTGTGGATTCCGTCCTGCGTTTGTGATGGTTAAAAATACTGATACAACTAGTACAAATTGGATGATTTGGGATAATGCAAGAGATGCGCATAATGTGACTGATTCAATATTGCGTGCTAATACGTCAGATATTGAAAATGACGGTACTTGGAAAATAGATTTTCTTAGCAATGGATTTAAAATTCGTACTGTTAGTAGTGACCACGTTAACAGTACAAGCGGTGATACCTACATCTTCATGGCCTTCAGTGAACAACCTTTCAAATTTAGCAATGCACGTTAATAGAAAAATTAAGGACTAAACTATGTGGACTTATAACGGCACTACGATTCGTGTTGGACGATCTTGGACAGACTCCAATGACATTACCCATCCATCCGTATGGAATCGGTGGACACCAGAATTTAAAACGTCACTTGGAATGGTTTGGGTAGAACCTCCTGCACCACCAGATCCGTATGATGAACGGTTTTATTGGAGTGCTAATAATCCAAAATCCTTGGACGATGTAAACGTAACGGATGTAGACGGTAATCCAGTATTAGACATGGACGGTAATCAGCAGGTTCAGCAGGGACTGAAAAGCCAATGGATTAGCCGCACCAAACAGACCGCAGGAAGCCTACTTAGCGCCACCGATTGGTATGTTGTACGGAAGGCCGAAACCAGCACCGCAGTGCCGCAAGCAGTACTAGACTATAGGGCTTCTGTACGGGCCGCATCCAATTCAATTGAATCCGCCATCAATGGCTGCACAACCTTACAAGAATTCATGGCGCTATTTGTTGTGCCTACAGATGCAGAAGGCAACCCCACAGGTAAATCCGTAATTAACGGTTGGCCAAACGCCCTTTAACTAATTAACTAATTAACTAATTACGTAAAAGGAAGGCCAGCAGTGCCGGAAAACTTTGTAAGTATAATTAGCGATTTAGGCGGCACAATGGCCTCCTTGGCCTTTGCTGGGTATTTGATTGTGTACTTGCTAAAAGGCTTCGCTGAAGAGCGAAAAATCCACCTGGACAAGGACAGCCGCAATGATGATGAATTGCGCAATTTGATGCGCGAATCCAATGCGGCCCTTATTTCTACAATGCGCGAAACCAACAGTATATTGGCCGAAA
>Ga0222715_10003013_pt1 | contig 15175 bp, 26 predicted proteins | sample C33_9DmetaG_FD_165056 | JGI IMG/M metagenome (GOLD analysis project Ga0222715, IMG submission 165056) | Estuarine water microbial communities from San Francisco Bay, California, United States - C33_9D | ecosystem: Environmental > Aquatic > Marine > Unclassified | place: USA: California...
CAGACGGGACAGCCGCATCAAGGCCGGTCACTTCCTTACCGCCGTCACCAGTACCGTCGCTATAGACGGACTCAGCCAGCTTATTCGCCATCGTGCTTTCCGCCACGTTCATACGGGCTTCAAGCAGGTCGATGAACTGTTCACGACCAGCGTTCTGCAACATTTCCAAGCCGCTCATAACGACCGGGCAAGCAAGCTGCTTAATGTTGTATTCCGCTGCGCTGATAACGTCAGCCGCTGCAACCGGCAGCAGGTCATAGCCGCTATAAAAACCGGCGTTGCCGTTCTGCTGGAACGACAATTCTTGGAAAATCACGTTACCGCCGCCAAACGGCTTCACGTTGCCACGGTTATTAAGCCGAGCAAGCAAAGCGTTGTTTTTGGTTACGTTGTCAGCAATCTGACGGGTACGCGACTGAATAGTTGTCGCAATAATGTCCGTTACGGACGTATTCGCAAAAGCCATCTTATTTCTCCATGATCTATCGCCCGCTCAATCGGGCGGTTGAAAAACACACATCGTTCATGCAGCAGAACGAGCGGTCCGATCATGTTCGACGCCATAAGGCGCAGATGGCATAACGTCCCCGACGATAAGCAAATGGGACTGGCGTCTTTTGCTTAGTGTCGCTGCACGTTGTTGAAATTGTTAGATATTCTACATAAGCAGATTGTGATGGTTTATTAATGTTAAGCGTTCTTTCGATGGCACTTAATTATTAACAAATTCACAAAAGCAGTAAAAAACTAACAATTACAATTAGTTAGCAAAACAATGTTTTGCTTTAACAAACATACGCTTATCTTGAATGTGATGCAATAGCCGATTCAATAGCCGATCTAACATCCACAGCGGCCCTCTGAGGCGCAGAGATAGCCGGAGCGCCAGATACACTTACCGCCGCAGACTTTGCTTTCTGAGCCGCCCCAGTCAGTTTATTGGCATCAACACTTTTGCCACGCTGTTGCAAAATTGACCTAATCTTAGGATTGGCAATACAAGCCTGTTGATAAGCCTCTTGCAACGTCAATTCACGGCCTCGACGCTGTGCAACCTCCATCAAGTCAGCCATATCCTCGCGCACATCTTCGGCAAATTCAGCGTTCTGCAAAAAACCTTGAACCTCGGTAGCCGCTTCCTGCGTCAACCTTTCCTGCTGCATATGTTGGGCTTGCTGAAACTGGTTCATAAAGTTCTGAACAGGCGCAAGCTGTTGTTGCAGCATATTCCGCATTTGAGCAGATTGAGCATCTTCTTGCGGAATTTCGCCAACAAGCGCCGAATCCAACTGCTCAATAAACGCTTTTCCAAAACGACCAACACCAAACTGATTAACAATACCAGCCACCATTTGCGCTACATCGCCAGAAGTGCCAGTGCGCAGCCTAGCCGCCGTTGCCATAAGATTATCCACGGCTTGCAACGGATTGCTGTTTTCAGCCTTAATAAACATTTCATACGGCTGAATAACACGGTTGAATTGCTCAACCATTTTCCGCGCTTCGTTGCTTTCTTTTAGTGTGTTTTGAATGTCGCGCTCGCGGCGCATAACTTCATTTTTTATTTCTGTTGGAAGCGACGCCCAATGTTCTCTTACTTCAGGTTTCCAAGAAACAGGAGCTTTTTCAATTTGTTTTGGTTCAGATTTAGGACCGGGTTTTATTGCAGTTTGGTCAACAGAACTTTCCGCTTGATTTGCAATGTTAGTATTATCTGTTTTTGCAAACTTATCTTGCTCATCTTGTAATTTTTCTGTTTGTTCATTGTTGACAACATCTTCTGTAGGTTCAGATACAGGTTGCTCAACAACAGCTTCATTTGATGAAGTCTGCACTTCTTCTTCTTGCGGGATAGCAGATTCTAAAGCATCCCTAATTGTGGTGGGTTCATTAGTCATTTTTATTTATTCTCCAGTTGGTGAATTACGCGCCTAATGTGATCGCGTGTAATAGTTCCGCCTTTTTGATAATAGTTTTCTCGTTCTTGTTGTCGTTTAGTCCACGTTTGTTTGTAATCATCCACTGTAGTTAATCCATGCCGCTTCATATATTCGCGGTGCTTTTTGCGCGTACCAATATCTGTGCCGTCAGTTGCACGTAATCCTTCATAATGCGCGTCAGAAACCACAATATTGTTTCTTAGAGTTTTTTCCCTTGGTTCTACTTCAACAACTTTTTCTAATTTCTTGTCATAAATAAAAACACGTTTCATTTATTTCTTCCTTAAAGCCTCGGCTTGCATAGCTTGTTTCAGCATCTTTGTGCCTGTATCGGCTTTGTTAAAATCTTTAGCAACGCTTTGAGAAACGCCAGATTTCTTAGCAAACGCAGGGTCATGAGCCGCAGCCGCCATAAGACGCGCTTGCGCTGGTGATTTACTTGGCATTTTTGTATTCTTCTTTTATATCAACATAAGAAGATTCATCTTCCATTTCAGAGTCATCGTTTTCTGACTCCATTTCCATTTCGGACATATCCGGTTCTTCGTAATCATCAGGCATACGCGACAATTGGCGAAGAATCTCAGCGTAAATTTGCATTTTAGCTTTCATATATCACCTACCATTTAACTTTGTTTGCCCAATAAGCAGCAGACATTTTTCCTTTGGCAATGTTGCTGGCATGACGCGCCTTAAATGCTTCTCGACGCTTTCTATATGATTCTGACTCTACTTCTTTCTTAGGAGAACCGCTAACACCTTGTTGCCCAAAACGAATAAGTTTTATTTGTTCACCTTGTTTAGCCAAAACAGCATGAGATTTTTCTGGATGAGATGGTGTGCGTTTAGGATTGTTAAAACCACCAAAATATTTACGCAAAGCTTTAATTCTTGATGAGTATTTATCCATGACTAATTTGTAAACACGCCTACAGCCAATAATTCAGCATCTGCGCTAGTAGAAACCGCCCAACCACCATTTTTAGAAATCATGTTCATCTCAATGCTAAAAACTCCTTTTTCTACTCCGTTTGGGAGAAGCAAATGAGTCAGGTCGCCGTCATGTATATAAATATCTGAGCTGTTATTTGCTGTTAATGTCACCACCAAACGGTGCAAATAATCTCCTAATTGCCCATCATTGCCTAATGGGTATTCAGTTTCTTCTCCAGAAACGTGAACGTAAGCATATCTATATGGCTCTGGAACTCCTGACATGATTACCTCACAATCGGCGGAAGATTTTGATTAGGCTGCATTGCAGCCCTCGTCATTGCGTTCATTTGCAACACTTTGGCTTGCGTATCTACTTGTGTTTCTTGAGCGTTGGCTTCGCGCTCTCTTGCTTTTGCGATTTCGGACGCCGTTTTTGCTTGCTGCTCTGGGCTTGGTTGTGGCGGCCCTGGCTGATTTTGCTGGAGTTGGGCAACGGCTTGGTCAATGACTCCTTCAATCTCAGCGGAGACTCTGAACTTGGCAACGGCCCATTGCATAAGTTTAAGGAAGTACGGAGCCGCGCCAGGAACTGCTTGAGCCATTGGAGACACTTGGCTGATAAACGCGCCAAGCCCTTGCATAAATTGGACAGCACTATCGCGCTCTGCCGCATAATCAAGCGCAGCCATTGAATCAGCTTCGACATTTATTCTGTACTCCGCTAAGCGTTCATCCTTAATAAGCTGAATGGCCGGACCAGCAAATTGCACGTCTGGTGTGCGAATTACATTTGACCGTTCGGCAATCGTTTCAGGCTGCCAATGCTTGCTGATAATTTCAGCTTTAATCCGCAGCAGGTTAGTAATCCACTCAGCAATATAGAACTGACTTAATTGCACTCGCGTAGAGCCAAATTGCGCTTTGATTTGCTGTGCTGTAGCCGTTTCACTAGCGCGGGTGCTGCCACGCATAATGTCGGAAATGCCAAGCACTTCATAAATTTGAACCGTCTTATCCTGACGATACTGCCGCAACTGGTTAATGGCATTTACAACCTGATCAATCGGAACCCAATCAACCTTGCCCCTTACGCCACCGGCCTCGGCAAACATGGCCCAGTTATCAACCGGGATAAGCTGGTTTTCAGCAGCCTGATTAAACATGCGCTGAATACCCTCATGGTTCTTGTCATAAACGCCGACAACCTTTGCCGCCCTGGTCAGCCAAGTAATGCGGGTATTGATTTCATCTAATTCGTTAAACTGATCCTGCGCGAAAATGTAATCAGCGCGAGGAATAAAATTGCTGCTAGTGACATTCGCAGCAAGAGGCTTTGGACACGGGAAAAACGAATCAAGCTGAAGCGGGTCGTCCTTAATATCAAGGATAATGTCGGAGCCCTTGGCGTACCAATAAACCTTCTTATCTTCCTTGCACCAAATCTCAAACACTTGCGCCTTAGACCAAGGATCGTATTTTGGCGTTTGTGCGTTTGTCTCGCTTGTCTCCCTTGAGAACAACGGAACCATCTTGCCAATCTGTTCACCAAATCTTTGAACCAACTGGTCGCGGGTCATGTAAACGCGCCGCGCTACCCACCGCACTTCATCCCATACACGCGCAGGAGAATAGAAAAAGTCTTTCCAATAAATATAATCAATCGGCGCATCTTCATTGACAATGCGCTCATAAGTGCTGGCCGGTACAAGTTCTTCGCCGGTAATAGGGTCAATTTCCGCCGGGATTTCCTCAATCTGAGTTTCTACCTCATAACGCATCCATGATTGCCCCATGCCGACAATCAGCCAATCCTCAATCCCCTGCCGAATAGCCGAATCCCATGACGAAACATTGTCGTCAAACGCTTTGTTCAAAATACGCTGTACAATTAAACCGGCAACACGCGCTACATCGTCATCAGCATCCAAAAAAGAACGCGCCACCGACGATCTCGGAGGACGCGCATAAAGCAAACTCAACAATACCTTAGTGGACGACCAAAACAGATTTACCCGGCTTTCTTCCTTGTGCCACTCATCACGCCGGTCCAAATATCTGCGCGTAATGCGGTCGCCATCATCTTGAAACTTCATCATCTCTTTTTTCGAAGCCTCAATCTCAGCGCTCCACCGCTGCGCTTGACCAGCAGGAGTGTCAGCAAAGTCCATATTGGACTCAATCTTGTTTTGGATTTCCATTAACCAACCCTTCCGCCGCCGCGCGGCTGACAATCCCAAATATCCTCTAAATTAAACGTGTACATATTCTTAGGCGTATAAGCACTCGACTGCGTACTTTGCGGTTTACTATTTCCCGTAGGCTTACAACTCAACGCAAAGTACCTAAACGCATCCGCCGCATGACTGTGCTGGTCGTGCTTTGGCTTATTCCTGTACGTCTGCGTCCTTTCGTCCCATTCCCTCTTATACGCCCTTAAATGCTCTAAGCCATCATAAACAACTTTCTCATCAAACCAGCACTTTGGCAGTATAATACGCGCCGCCTCAATACCATCCTGCAAAGATAGCTCAGGTACAAGCCTTGGCGTAATACCCTCCTTCAGAAACTGCTCAATCATGCTCTTGCCAGTCTGAAGGCTCTTGGCCTTCGCATCATGCGGCAAATAAATGTTATTAACCTTATATGGCCTAGACTTAACCCATTCAATATAATGACTAATAGGCTGATTATCGGCCTCGTAAAAATCACAAATCTTGTAGCCGTCAGGCTGCGTCTGCCAACCCCACCAACTGCAACTGTCCGTGTAGCCAAGATCAGCCACCAAATCGACGCCAAAATCAGGGCTTGGCGGAAATGCGCCAACCCGCCCCTGCTCATACGCCTCTCCCACCAACTTGGCGTAATACGCCCCAGGCAATGCCGCATCAAAACTAATCTCATATTCAGTCGCATACGTTTCTTCAGTCATCTGCGCCCGCGCATCCCGCAACTCGTCAGGATGCAAAATATTCGTCTTACTAGCCGGTAACTCCATCAACATATGCGTCCCAGGATTCAGCCGCGCTTCCTCCCGCATCTGCCAAAAAAAGTTCTTACCCGCAGGAGTTCCCGCAAATATCGCCCACCCGCGCCGATCCGATAACGCAGGACGCAATACCGAATACCAAGCACTCGGCCTAATCAGCCCAACCTCATCCAAAACAACCCCGTCAAAATACATCCCGCGCCACGCATCAGGATGATCCGCCCCGCCCACATAAATTCGACTAACCCCCTTGTTACTATTGAACATTGTAATATGAAGCTCAGTCTCATTCGGCTGCGAAGCCCATAACGGCTTGCTCAAATCCTTCAAATAACTCCACGCCACCTTCTTTGCCTGATCCCGAAATGGCGCAAGGTAAGCAAACTGCGGCTTTGGGTGCTGACAATTCATTGAACTAATTACCAAATCCGCGCACATCGCTACCGTCTTGCCAGCGCGGCGGTGCGCTACCATCACAGCCCAACGCCTGTCCCGCCTGTGCAATGGCAGGAAAATATCTCGCGGTGCGTATTCGTTAATGTCCATTATTTGGCAACACTTTTTTTGGGGTATGGTGGATGGGGGTGGCCTATATTTATATTAACCCCCCCACCCCCGGCGCGATGGGGGGTAGGGGGCAGGATTTCTTGGCCCCCTAGCCTACCCCTAGCCTAACCCATTGATTTGTCTACATTTTTCCAGTCGTCCGTGGTGGTGTTTTCGATTGCGTGAACGGTCTCGTCCGCCCCCCCGCCGTCCGCCCCCCCGCCGGTCGGAGCATTATCGATCGTAAGGCCGTCGATCGGTCGCTCGCCGAGCCAGCCCAAATTGATCTGAATTGACTGGACCGTTGCGTCGACTTTGAGTGGGAGGGCGGCCTTAACCATCCCGGCAAAGATCTGCCGGTCGGCAATCCCACCGCTTGCGCGCTCGAGTAACCACGCCGTCAACCCCTTTTCGCCAGCGCGTGTCGTGACTTCACGCGCGGCGGTTTCGACTGCTGCGCGAATGTTGGCGGTAACCTTGTTTTGAGAACCCTTCGGGCGGCCGGGGCCGGGCGGCATGTCGGGATTTCCCCAGCCCTTTAGGGGCTTTCCCGTGACCTTTGAAAGCCTAACCGGCTTTCCCGTTTTCGTCGCTGTTTCTTTAACGCTTTCCATGCCTCAATTTTTCGCACTCCTCGAATTTATACGCAAGCACAAAAACGCGCCCTCAGTTTTCACGCTGGGCTGCCGTATCACATCGCCATTTTCCAAAAAAATAAACTGGCCAACAATCATCATCTCCCCCCCTTCGGGGGGGGGGAGAGATGTTGTTTATTTTGGCAATGTCTCATTTATTCAAATGTAATGCCTTGTTATTAAACAGTTATTCGCTGTTGTTTTTCTGTTTACGCAAGCAGCTTTCAAATGTTATTCGCCGTTTCCGAAATGTGTACCGCAATGCACACAAGCATTTTTTGGCGTTTTATAAGGGTTTTTTTTGCTCTTAAAAACAGCGTTGCTATTACCCTTTTATTACCAACACCTTATCTACATTGTGCGCCGCACAATAAATCATTTTCCAACATTACAGTCATGTAATGCGCAAACCGCTTGCGTTGTTCATTTATGCTCTATATAAACAACTTGTTAGCACAACCCATGAAAGGAATACGCAACAATGACCACATACAAATACATTCAAGATCCCGGTCACGGATGGATCGAAGTTCCGGTTTCTGAAATCCGCGCTTTGGGCCTGAAGCCCTCGCACTGTTCCTACAAAAAAGGCCGTTATGTCTATTTAGAAGAAGATTGCGACGCCTTGGCGTGGATCAACGCCCGTGCTGCGGCTGGCCGTCCAGTGAACCGGGACGACTTGGTGGAGATCCACACCAATCATGACAGTCCCGTTCGTGACATGGCCCGGTGCTAAGCAACCGGCTTGAAAATAAACCGGGGAAGGCAGAACGTCTTCCCCGTTCGCTTTAACCCTTTGAGGAATACAGCAAATGGAATTATGGGACATAGAGACACCAATCAAAGAAATAGAAGGCTTGGATATTGATATCCCAGCATGGATTGAACAGGACATTTCGCCGAATGACGTTGCCGCGATATGTCATGGCGGATGCGCGTCCGGCGCTTACATGCCAGCCGTTACATATCACAACGCGCTCAAAGTCATGTCCGAAGATGGCGACGATGTGTTGCAATACATTGAAGATGCATTAGGCGAATTGCCCGAACCGCCTAAAAATACCTCTTGGTCCGGCATGGCGTGTTTTTACCTGTCATGCGCGGTTGAATTGTGGGCGTCCTCAGTTGAGAGCGAGCTGGAATCCTTTGAGATAGACGAAGCCGCTTGAGGGTTTAGCAGGTAGCTGGTCCCTGTGGCCGGTTACAAGGTGAATCTTTACCACATGAAAGGGAAACCAATGATTATATTTGCTCACATATCAGGCGGGACATTCAAGAAAGTATCTGCTCGCCAACAGGTCGCGCCTGGTCTTTTCGCTAACGTGCGGACTAATCAACCCATCGTTAGTCCTGAAACCCTAGCACATGAACAAGCCGCCGCTAGGAGTCAAACAATCACGGCAGACGGACTCCCTGAGCTTTGCTATGCGGCCGCTATTACGCAACCAATAGGGCAACGCGTTGCACTCATTAAACGCGGCGAGTCCGGTTATTATCCGAGTCAATACGACAATGAGCATTTAAGCCTTGAGGATGTGACTCAGTTAGTTGAGCACTTAAACAAGCAGTTGAGAGTCTCGCAGATACAAGCGCGAGCCATGCTCAATGGTTCAATGTTCGGCTGGAATGTTGCGGCCGCTGATCCTAAGCACATCGGGGTGTGCAGGTAGCACCCTTCGGGGTGTGCAGCAAGATCTAACCTACCATAACGCAGGCATTTAGCCAATTATAAAGGGAATTATTATGAACACTTTAATCGAAACATACCAGCACCTAGGGCAAACAATAGAACTGCACATAGACGATTGTGGCGACCATGAGTGCCCTTTGGAACATGATAATGATGGTGTCCGCTTTGTTACCTTTGAACGAAATAGCACACTTTCAAACTACCATGACTTTTCGAGTCCAGAGGATGCGGCGGTGTGGGCAAACGGAAACGGATTCGAATTATTTAACCTTTTCAAGTACGAACATGGACGCGTTGCCTATTCTATCACGGGCTTTGGTTGCCCTTGGGACTCGGGGCAGGTTGGCTATATTCTAGTAAGAACGGCGGACTATTGCCACGAAAACAGCCCCACAACATCCAAAATCGCGCAAGGCATGGCCGATATTGTCACAACTTGGTGCAATGGCGATTATTGCGGATTCGTTGTCCAGGATTCACACTCGAATAATGTAGATTCTTGTTGGGGCTTTGAGAGCGTAGAGGATTGCAAGGCAGAAGCCGAGTCCACCGCAAAACACTACGCAAAAGAAGCCCGCAAAGCGCACCAAAGGCAGGCAATGGCGTTTGTTAGAAATAGAGTCCCGCTAGCACATAGAGTTTTTACTTAGGTTTTCGCGTATTGCCGGGTGCTTGCGCCCGGTAGTGCGAGTCAACTTAATCAATAGAAAGGGAATATCATGACATTTGAAACCTTTACCGCTCCGGCCTATTGGGCTTGCTACCTCATAAACGGTGACGCTTCCGGTATGAAAGACAACGAAATTAAACAAGCCGATGATTGGCAACGCTCTAACAATATTCACATTATTGACGTTGTGCGCGACGAAACCGGCGAGGCTGAAGAGCCCCGTTTTAGTGGGGACGTGCCATTTTATGCCCCCCAGGTGGATTTCAAGGGCGGGGATGTTATCGATTATGTTTGTGAACTATTAAAGTAATGAGGGCATAGCAGGTAGCACCCTTCGGGGTGTTACTTGGTGAATCCTCACCGCTAAAAGGGAATATTATGGACAAAAGATATACAGTAGAGCGGGAATGGTGTGGCGAGTCTAAGCCTATGTGGGTTGCCCGGTTTTGTGGGGATTGGCTTGGCAAGGGTGAAATGAAACCAGACGGCGTAATGATCTGCCTCGCCCATGCCGATAAACGCAAAAGGGAATTAAGCCATGAAACGTGAACGCTTGCCAATGCTTGCTATATTAACCAAGTATCATTTGCCTATAGGTGCAAAACCTGGGCGTATATCAGCTTGGAGTCATGACGCTAAAATGCTCTTTTCTCCGGCCGAAAACACAAAATCCAATCACATGAAGGCCGCGCAGTCATTTATGAAAGTGCATGGAATAAATGGCAATTATGTCCAGGTGCAGTTGCCCGAAGGTGGTGCTGAGTTCGTAGTAATTACAGGGTGTAAACAATGAAACAAGTTTTTGTAGCAATATGTGAGGGTGTGTCGCTGGTCGCACTACTTGGCATAATTTACTTTTATCTGATGGTATTTGCAGCATGACACGCACAACTCCAGATTTTTATGTACTTGATGAGATGCGCCGTTGCATTGCGCTGCATCTTCAAAAAGCGCTGAAAGAGTGCGAGATACTTAGTCGCGACTTACATCACTTAAACCCAATTACTGTAACAGCTGAAATTGCAAAGCAATTTGATCCTGCTGATGAAGGATTAATACAAGATTGTTTTTCGGATGCTTTTTGGGGTGCAATAAGATCATTGCAAGAGGATGGTTTTGACGAACCGTTTACACGCTCTACTCTGCCAAGCGGCTTGTCTAAGGTATAAATATGATTTATAGCAATTCTGGACCGCTTCCTTTTCACCTGGACATTTACGCAGACAGCACTTTTTTTGCGCGTGAGCCGTCTGGTTTCTGGCCGGTGCGTTGGTTTGGCTTAGTTAGTCGGTACGGCTTGGCTTGGGGGTGTAACGTAATGCTCGAAAATGGTGCGATATATCGCAACCTACCGCCGCATGGCTTGGCGTTTAAGCCTGATCCTGATGCCTGGACAATACAGCAAGCGCAAAGGTGGGATTGTTATGGCCCACAATTCAGCGCGTTGGTTTATCCGGCGCTGGATGGTTTGGATTGTGTTACGTCTGAAGGATATGAAGGTGCATATTTATTCACCGTTGCGCCGATGAATGATGCTTTTAGCCGTGATCCGCGCCAAAGTAAAGAATTCACATTTATACACCTAAATAATGGCCGTTTGACTATTCAACCAACTGACAAAGTAATTTTTAGAGACAAGTCTTTTACAACAACAAATGAATGGCCCAAAAATCTTAAAAGACAAACTGAAGATTGGCGTTGTGAATGAAAAGTATAAATTTACGCTACGCAACGACTTGCAGGTGTGGCGTGTATTTATTCAAAGGTGCGGCGGCTGTGTATGCGCCTGGCCGTGGAGTTGTAGGCTGTTATGACTGTTCCAAAGATAAGATACGAGGATTTGCTAGACAGCCATCGCTTACTTGTAAAAAAAGCGCGGAGATTAAGCGAAATCAAAAAGTCGCAAAATCAGAAAATAAAAGCGCAAGAACATGAAATTGAATTTTTAAGACAAACAATCGCAGAACTTGGATGTTCTATTTTTTGGAAAAAAGATTTGAATTAACGCGCACACACCCGTCGAATCCCCTTGGCTCCGCTGGCCGGTGCGGAAGTGCGCGAACCGGCCACTTAATTACATCTAAAAAAGGTGAATCAAATGACGGCATTTATTAACTCAGACATAGGCTCAATCTCCGGCATGGTGGCCGGGGTTATCTCGGGCGGGTTGATTGGCTTTATTTTTATTATTCAGTGGCTTGGCCGGTGATTACCCTTATTAGCCCAATCGAAAAAGCCATTTAAGCGGTTTGTCCCTGGGATGTTCCAACTCGAAATGTTTGACCCTGAGTTAGATCAGCAATCCTCTTGCGGTGAGACTTGCGAGATTGGGGCTGACGAATGACCCCCCTCGCCCTCACTGAAGCCCTGCGCACCATATCCCTAGACACCACGGCCACCCGCGACGAGCGGCTTTACCGGGCCTTGGTGCGCGTTTTATCGGTAATTGAAAAGACACACCCCGAGGCGGTTAAAATACTCTCAGCAATGTTGGAGGCTGACCGTGGCTGAAATGGTGCAGATAAAGGAAAATGAAAGACTGATGAAAAATGATCGTTTTGTAATGTGTATGAAGTGTAAACACGCTGTATGGCCCCAATATAGCCTTGGCGAGTGCCATCATCCAGACGTTGCTGATGCGCTGACGACTGAAGCGCGGAATACTGACGGCGTGTGTGGACCAATTGGAAAATTGTACGAGGAAAAAAATGAACGATTTGAGTCCTGAAATTAAAGCTTATATGGCGACAATTGGTAAAACTGGCGGTAAATCTGGCACTGGTAAGTCGAAAGTGCGCGGTGATGCAGACTATTATCGCAAGATAGTTGCGAAACGGTGGGCAAACGCAAGTGGCAAGAAAAAAGAAAAATAAATTACCGCCAGTGCGGCGGTTTGAGGTGGGCGCTTCACTTCATAACGAGACATTTTTGCTTAATTTAGGTTATAAAATAACCAAGACAATGAGATACATAAAAGTTGAAACTGCAAAAAAAACATTTTTCTTGCAACAATCTGAGTTTTATAAATTTGTCGATAAAATCCGTGTTGAAAATGGTTATGAGCCAATCATAAAGCCTCGGTCATAATAATATATTTGTCGTCTATTGTGTGCCGGATTAGTTTTAATTCTTGTAGCTTCTTCAGCGAACGCATTGCCATCACATAAGCAGACTTTTCGTTTTTTGAGCGTTTGGCAATTATCGCTTTCACTTCGTCTTTGGTTACAGCATCATTTAGTGTAATAAAATCCAATACCAGTTGATCCGTCTCGCCCAAAGTTGTTTTGCCTGTTTTAAGCTGCTCAACGATACTTATATATTTTGCAGCAAGCGAAGTAATGCTGTCGCCATCATCATCTGTCCAAAGCGGTTGTGATTCCAGATTAAATGATTGCGAAGATATTTTATCGCCGTCCTTCTGTTTCGTGACTTCAATAGACGCACACAATTCAGCTTCTTTGCGTACAGCCAGCAGAAAATCCACGTTAGCTGTAAACGCGCTGGAGCCTCTAGGTCTGCCGCTGTTATCGTTTGAATGTCCAATATGGTGAATGACAATCACTGTTGCGCCAAATGGTTCGCGCAGGTGTGTGTTTACTTGTCTGAAATACTCGGATACGTCTGTTGCAGCGTTTTCGTCGCCAAAGAATGTTTGGCTAAACGTGTCCACAATAATCAAAGACGGCTTTTCAGATAGCGCGTCTATGTCTTTACGCAATGATTTAAGACTTGCTTCATCTGTCAGTACGAGCGGCGTAGCACAGGTCCAAAAATTAGACGGCAATGCGCGGTTGTTTAGTTTGTGCCAAGCTGCAATGCGCCGGTAAATACCAGCACCGCCTTCGCTGGCTACATAAACGACAGGACCGCTTTTTGTTTTGCGATTGATCCAGTTAATCGCATGGGCAACGTGTAATCCAAGGTCAATAGCGATGAATGATTTGTAAGCGCCGGACGCGCCAAACAGAACGCCTATGCTATCAAGCGGCACCATTCCTTTTACAAGCCATTTGATGGCTTTTGACCGGCTTTCCAGCGTGTTTATATCAAGCAACAAGCCTGTTTCTGGTATAGGCTGATATTTTGGCTCGGGCGCGAACTTTTGAGCGCCAGTGACCATACGAGGGATTTCGTCGTAGCGTGACTGCCACCTGGCGACTTCAGCAACGTCTTGCGGCTTTACCGCAAGCATGAGGCCGCGCAAATGCTCGACAACTGCGCCGGGGTTCAATCCTGCACTAATTAGCTTGCTTGATAGTTTTAGCAGCGGGTCGTGATAGCTGCGATCTCTCGGCTCATCCTGCGCCAAGGCTGATATAAGTTCAGCATGGCTTGAGCCGGTGACTTGTTTAATATTCTCTTTTATTGTTGACGGTTTATTGCGTAGGGATTCCAGGTCTATGCCAAAAGCAGCGCAAGCATCTGCAAGCGAGTATTTATCTGCCAGATTAGCTTGTATGACTTTGACTTGCCACGCGCCACTTTCGCGTGGCTTGGTATTTGAGGCTGACGGCAACCGCATATAACGAACAGCGTTGTTGCCTGATTTGTCGGCTTTGATAAATCCCTTGTCTGCGAGTTCAGACATAACGGCATCAACAAGCGCCAGATTTGTTGCGTCTGCATCGGCTTCGTCAATCAGTATGCCAGCTTGATAATTCTGTGGGCTTGTTTCAAATATCCAAGACACCTGACCGTTTATGTCGTCTAGCTGTACGTCATCTACACCGAGAGCAGCCAGCCGCGCAAAATGGTTCTTAGAGCGCTTAAACGATCCGCTTTCATCTAAGCCAGAAAGGACGCTGGGGCTAAAATAGGCGTTTTGATTGGCGACTATATCAATCAGACTAGCTTGATTTTCCTTGTGCTGATACATACGTCCAGACCATTGACCTTGCGTAGCTTGGCCTGGGTTGGATGCAAAGTGTGCAACCCACAAATATTGATCTGCGTCTGCGCCACCGAGTGCAGACAAAAACTCACTATTTTTCATATCTGGCCTACCTAATATGCGTTAGGTCAGAGACAGTAAGTTTAATTTTATTCAGCTTGCAATGTTCAAGTATGCGCGACCAATGCTCTTGCGGAATCAATCCAGCCTTGGTTTTTTTGCGAGGTAACAGCCACCTACTTACAGCACTAGGCGCAATATCTAGTATGCGAGCCGTTGCCCGTACACCGCCTAATGTAATAATGACTGAATATGCTGGTTCGCGTTTATGTTTGATTTGTTTCATTTCTGCAAACCCCTGTTGTGGTGGAGAATGAAAGTTATTTATGTGTCGTAAAATAGTCAACACTAAAAAAATCAGGTGTTGCATTTTATAAAACACTCAAATAATGTCACCGCGCTATAACAAAAGAGGTGAACATGAACATGATCGAATTAATTACAGCGTGGCACAACGCGAAACGTGCAGAGACAGAAGCGAACGAAAAACGCAACGAAATAGAACGTCAGATTCTGAAACTAATCACGGTAAAAGAAGAAGGCCGCAGCGTGACAATGTTGACCAACACAACGCGCTGTATTGCAACAAGTAAGTTAAATTACAAAGCAGACTTGAAGTTGCTGCAACAGTTGACTCAAAGCTGGCCTGAGTATGAACGTCCCATAAAAACAAAGGTTGAGGCCGACGAGTCTCGATTAAAGCAGATCAGGCATGAACGTCCTGACCTGTGGAAAAAACTGGCACAAGCTATAACGCTGAAGCCATACAAAACCCACATCACATTGGAGAAAGTCGATGGCGTTTGATCTAAACAGCATCA
>Ga0222715_10003014_pt1 | contig 15174 bp, 11 predicted proteins | sample C33_9DmetaG_FD_165056 | JGI IMG/M metagenome (GOLD analysis project Ga0222715, IMG submission 165056) | Estuarine water microbial communities from San Francisco Bay, California, United States - C33_9D | ecosystem: Environmental > Aquatic > Marine > Unclassified | place: USA: California...
TCGATCAATCATCCTGTAACCAAGATTACTCATGCCTGAGGGGGTTTTGCCCAAGCTTTGTATCGATAGAGGGCGGATCGCCGAAAAAGAAATATTTGTCGAGGGATTATCAAGAGCAAATTCCAACGCTCCCAGCGCCAGTATTACCCATGGAAAATGGCGCTCCCTATAACATTTTTATTACCGGTATCGGCGGCACCGGTGTGATTACGGTTGGTGCATTAATCGGAATGGCCGCACACCTCGAGAAAAAAGGGGTGTCTGTTTTAGATATGACCGGTATGTCACAGAAAAATGGTGCGGTGACTTCGCATGTAAGAATCTCGCAGCAACCGAATCAACTTCGCGCGCAGCGTATTGCCACAGGGGAAGCGGACCTAATACTCGGATGCGATATGCTCACTGCCGGTAGCCAGGATGCTATTTCCAAAACACGCACCGGCAGAACCACTGCGATTATCAACACTCACGATCAACCCACTGGCGCATTCGCGCAAGATCGCGACTGGAATTTTCCGATGAGTGAAGTGCAGTCCCTCATCAACGAAGCCGTAGCGGATAAAGCGACGTTTCTCAACGCAACTCGTATGGCCACAAATCTCATGGGTGATGCTATTGCAACAAATTTATTTATGCTGGGCCTTGCTTTCCAGAAAGGGCTTATTCCACTAACCGAAGCATCACTTTTGAAAGCGATTGAGCTTAATGGTGTGGCAGTTGAAGCCAACAAGAAAGCATTCCAGTGGGGACGCTTCGCGGCGATTGACCAAAGTGCCGTCGCGCGTATTGCCGAACCCACTCAGCCGGTTTCTTTCACGAAACTCGAATCTTTGAAAGCGATTGTGAGCGATCGCGTTAAGCGATTAACCGATTATCAAAGCGGAGAGTACGCAGAAAAATACCGCTCACGCGTTGAAGAGGTACTTGGCAAACTGGAAGGTAGAGATGTCCGCGATCAGCTTGGGAAAACTTTTGCCAAGAACCTCTTCAAGGTCATGGCCTATAAAGATGAGTACGAAGTTGCTCGCATGCATAGCGATCCGGTTTTTCTACAAAAAGTACGCGAAGCATTTGATGGCGACTTCTCACTCAAATTTAATCTTGCACCACCGCTGATTTCGTCAATTGATGAAAACGGATACCTCCGCAAACGAGAATTTGGATCTTGGGTTCAGGTTGTGTTTAAAGTGCTCGCGAAACTAAAGCGAGTTCGCGGATCCGCGTTTGACATCTTCGGATACACCGAGGAGCGTAGATTGGAGCGTCGCTTGATTCTCGACTATATCGAGCTTGCAAACGAGGCGGTTTCCGCGCTAAAAGAAAAGAACTACGAGATCGTAAAAAAACTCTTGGCACTCCCCGAAGAGGTGAAGGGCTTCGGACATGTAAAATTGGCTGCAATCGAGCGTTTTTACGATCAAAAATCAGCACTCCGGCAACAGTTACTAGCCGAGGGCTGGGAAAAAGCTGCCTGAAGCCAGTAGTAAACGTTATTTATTTTTAGTGCAGGCTGAATCATAATGGATGATTATGCTCAAAAAGCCTGCCAAAGAAGCTTTGTGGAGAAACTAAAAGCATGACGAATCTGAACGATAGCCCGATTGTCGAACGACCCAATATCAAAGCGAATGTGCGATTTGTCACGGCGGCAAGTCTATTTGATGGTCATGACGCCTCAATCAACATTATTCGCCGAATGCTTCAAGGCACTGGTTCGGAAGTTATTCATTTAGGCCATAACCGATCAGTTGAAGAAATCGTTACCGCTGCTATTCAAGAGGATGCACATGGTATCGCCGTTAGTTCTTACCAAGGCGGTCATATCGAATACTTCAAATATATGATCGACCTACTTCGAGAGCGCGGAGCAGGCCACGTGAAAGTCTTTGGTGGTGGTGGTGGCGTGATCGTTGCCTCAGAAATTAAAGAGCTACACGACTATGGCGTCTCCCGCATTTACTCTCCAGAAGACGGTGCGAGCATGGGCCTACAGGGCATGATCGACGATATGGTCGCGCGTGCAGCTCAAGCAGAAAAACCTCCCGTTACAGAGAGCGTGGACAACATCACGACAACAAACCATCCACTTCTCGCACGGATTATTTCATCGATAGAGCTTGCAACACTCCCCGAAGATCTTCATAAAAATATTCTCAAAAAATCGGATACGCAAAAAAATATTCCGGTGCTTGGGATCACCGGCACAGGCGGAGCAGGAAAATCATCACTGACCGATGAACTCATTCGCCGATTCCGTTTAGACCAAAAAGATAATCTGCAAATCGCCGTTATTGCGATTGACCCTTCTCGCAGAAAAACTGGTGGCGCACTTTTGGGTGACCGCATTCGCATGAACGCACTTAGCAGCGAAAAAATTTATATGCGCTCCCTTGCGACTCGCGGTGGCGGGAGTGAGATCGCTGCATGTCTACCCGATGCGATCGCCGCTTGTAAGTGCGCAGGATTTGATCTCATTGTCGTGGAAACCTCTGGGATCGGCCAGGGAGACGCCGCAATCGTTCCCTACGTCGATGTGTCACTTTATGTGATGACGCCTGAATATGGCGCCGCTAGCCAGCTCGAAAAAATCGACATGCTGGACTTCGCCGACTACGTTGCGATCAATAAATTTGACCGCCGCGGCGCAGAAGATGCACTTCGCGATGTTTCGAAACAATACCAGCGTAACCATCAATTATTTTCACAAGCGCCTGATGCTATGCCAGTATTCGGCACGACTGCTTCGCGATTTAACGACGACGGCGTCACTGCGCTCTACCACGCATTAGCTGAGGCGTTAGGGAAGCATGGTTTGAAACGTGGTGAGAGTCACCTTCCTTTGATTGATGTCAAGTCATCTACAAAAGTTTCGAGCGTGGTGCCGCCTGATCGAGTTCGGTACCTTGCAGATATTTCCACATCGGTTCGATCTTACAAACAGGATGCGATCGAACAATCGCGAGTCGCGAGACAACGACAGCAGATTAGCTCCGTTAAGAAAATGCTTGTGGACGAGTGTGGGGAAGAAGTTGCAAACCTGGATCAACTGGCGAGCAAACGTGACTCCAAGCTTACCGTGGACTCGAAAAAATTATTGGCAGACTGGCCAGACCTCAAAAAAGCGTACTCAGGTGATGAGCACGTGGTAAAAATACGCGACAAAGAAATTCGTACACAACTTAAGCGCGAATCACTCTCTGGAACATTGATCCCACGGGTATCGCTTCCAAACTTTGAGGATGAAGGCGAGTTACTCAAATGGCTCTTGCTTGAGAATGTTCCCGGCGCATTCCCTTACACAGGCGGAGTGTTTCCATTTAAGCGAGAAAACGAAGATCCCACTCGCATGTTTGCGGGCGAAGGAGATCCGTTCCGAACAAATAAACGTTTTCATTTACTCTCAAAAGATATGCCAGCAAAGCGGCTTTCAACCGCTTTTGACTCGGTAACGCTTTATGGATTCGACCCAGATCTGCGGCCAGATATTTACGGCAAAGTTGGAAACTCCGGAGTATCGATTGCAACACTCGAGGACATGAAGGTCCTCTACTCTGGTTTTGATTTGTGCGCACCGAATAACAGTGTCTCGATGACAATCAATGGACCAGCGCCGACTATCCTCGCAATGTTTATGAACACTGCGATCGATCAGCAAGTTGACAAGTTCAAAGAGGAAAATTCAAGAGAACCAAATCAAAGCGAATATCAGGCGATCAAGAAACAAACGCTTGAGACTGTTCGCGGAACCGTTCAGGCAGACATTCTGAAAGAGGATCAAGGCCAGAACACCTGCATATTCTCGACCGAGTTTAGCTTGAAGGTAATGGGAGATATCCAGGAATACTTCATCGCGAACAAAGTTCGCAACTTTTACTCAGTCTCCATATCTGGTTATCACATCGCGGAAGCAGGAGCGAATCCAATTTCACAACTCGCGTTCACGCTTAGTAACGGCTTTACATTTGTCGAAGCGTACCTTGCTCGCGGAATGCATATCGATGACTTTGCACCTAATTTAAGTTTCTTCTTCAGCAACGGGATGGATCCCGAATACTCTGTACTTGGCCGAGTCGCAAGAAGAATTTGGGCGGTCGCAATGCGCGAACGATACGGCGCGAACGAAAGATCACAGAAACTGAAATATCACTGCCAAACGTCCGGACGGTCACTTCACGCCCAGGAAATAGACTTCAACGATATTCGAACGACGTTGCAAGCACTGATCGCAACGTACGACAACGCGAATTCTCTCCACACCAACGCATACGATGAGGCGATCACTACACCGACTGAAGAAAGTGTACGTCGCGCAATGGCAATCCAGCTCATCATCAATCGCGAGTGGGGGCTTGCTAAGAATGAAAACTCCAATCAAGGAAGTTTCGTTATTGAGGAGCTCACGGATTTAGTCGAAGAAGCTGTTCTCAAAGAGTTTGAAGCAATCTCCGAGCGTGGCGGTGTGCTAGGAGCGATGGAACTTGGGTACCAGAGAGGAAAAATCCAGGAGGAGTCGCTTTACTACGAGCACAAGAAACATGATGGTAGCTACCCACTTATTGGCGTGAATACCTTCAGAAACCCAAAGGGCAATGCAGTCCCAGAAACCCTTGAGCTAATTCGCTCATCTGACGAAGAGAAACAGTCACAACTGAAGCGACTCAAGGATTTTCAGACGACAAATTCCAATGACTCTGAAGCGATGGTAGAAAAACTCAAAGCAGCAGTCATTGCGGACTCAAATGTTTTTGAAGTCTTAATGGACGCGGTTCGAGTCTGCTCACTCGGACAAATCACGCACACGCTTTTTGAGGTCGGCGGGCAGTACCGTCGGTCAATGTAACGTCACCGACTAACAAATCGGGGGGTAATGCCACACTCTCACGCTGCCGCCTTTAATGCTCGGAGCGCTTTGAATGATTCACGAGTTGCAACGTACTCCGGACGAGGTGACAAGCCATACTTGGGTTCTTCAAGCGAATTTTCAACGCTGTTATAAACAAAGAATAAATTTCTCCTGTCAAAAGGCGAAATATTACTATTCGACCCATGCATGGTATTGCAGTCAAAAAACACAACTGAACCCGCCTTTGCTTTAATCGTTTTGATGCCGCACTGTTTCGCTAAGAATCTCAAACTATCATCGTCTGGAACGCCATATTCCTGTTTTTTCAACGACTCTTTGTAATGGTTATCCGGTGTTTCACCAACACAACTAATAAAGTATTTTTGGGAGCCCGGCATAAGCATTAGAGGGCCATTAGTATCATCATTATCTGTTAACAGCACTGAGCAGCTTATCGCTCTCATTGCGGGCATACCATCCTCTACGTGCCAAGTTTCAAAGTCCGAGTGCCAATAAAACTCTTTTCCTCTAAATCCAGGTTTTAAATTTGCACGAGATTGATGGACATAGACGTCAGACCCCAAAATGGTTCGGGCTAAGTCTAAAAGTCTAGGGTATCTAACCAATCGATCTACAAGATCACTTAACATGTGTACCCTGAAAATTGACCGAACATTATTTGATCCTGGTTCTAAAAAAGATTCATCCCGCTTTTTTATATCCTCAGTCGCAGCAAGCGACTGAATTTCAGTATCCCAAGATGAAACCTCTTCTTCAGAAAAAAGATCCTCGATGAGAGCATAACCGTCACGGGCGAAACCATGAACAATCGATTTTGTTGGCTCGTTAGCAATAGCTTCAAGATTGGAATATACAACAGGCTCTCGTCTCGAAATAATCGCCGAATCCTTATTTGTTCGAGATCGATAGTTATCTGAAATAGGTGCCATAATTTTTTCTACTTTCTTTGTTGCTAATTAATCAACAATTGGATAAACGCCGTGTTCGTCATGAACCTCTCTGCCAGTCAAAGGAGGGTTGAACACACAGATCATCTTCATTTCCGTTTTAGCACGCAGGTAGTGATTGTCATGCTCATTTAAGGCGTAAAGTACTCCCGGCTTAATCGGATAAATTTTTCCATCAGGAATCGTTTCAACTTCGCCCTCACCCTGGATACAAAAAACGGACTCCAAATGGTTCTGATACCAAATATGCGTTTCTGTGCCGGCGAAGATGGTGGTTTCGTGGACCGAGTAACCCATCCCATCTTTTTTGAGGATGATTCGTTTGCTCTGCCACGTATCAGTTACAACATCGTCTTCAGTTCCGTCAATATCTCTTATGTCTCGCACGATCATGATGATCTCCCTGCTGACATAAGCGGACGAACATTTTCTTTTTTTCGACCGCTCACACCCAGCTCTTGTGCCACACAAGATTCGATGGTCAACAATCCTTCACGCAATAACTCATCTGATATCGTTAGTGGCGCAAGAATTTTTAACACATCATCTTTTGATCCGGACGTTTCTATCACTACACCATGTTTGAACGCTGCACTAGCAATCGCATGTATGAGCTTTGGGTCCTCCGAGTGCAACCCTCGCATCATCCCTCGCCCCCTAACGGAAAAATTACCTTCTGGGTAGATCTCAGAAATGTGACGTAACCATGATTCGATAATCGCACCTTTACGCTCGATATCATCTTGGAAAATATCGTCATCCCAAAACTTTCTTAGTGTTTCCGTTGCAGTTACAAACGCTAGGTTGTTTCCGCGAAATGTTCCATTGTGCGCGCCAACATCCCATACATCATGTTCTGGCTTCATTAATACCAGAGCCATAGGTAGTCCATACCCACTCAAAGATTTGGACAGGGTGATAATGTCGGGAAATATATTTGCTCCCTCAAAGCTAAAGAAAGATCCCGTTCTGCCGCAACCGACCTGAATATCGTCGATGATAAGTAACATGTCATGCCGTTTACATAGCAACTCTAGGCGTTTTAACCATGCGAAACTGGCAGCGTTAACACCACCCTCACCCTGAACGGTCTCTACGATTACGGCCGCCGGATGATCTATTCCACTGCTCGAGTCACTCAGAAGTTTATCTATATGGTCGATCGTATCAAAGCTCTCTCCGAAGTAATCGCAATAGGGCATAAAAACCACATCGCCAAGAGATACTCCCGATGCGTTTCGAAACTTGGAATTACCGGTAGTGGCTAACGATCCTCCACTCACACCATGAAAGCCGTTGGTAAAAGAAATGATATTGCTACGTCCTTTTACTTGCCGTGCTATTTTCAGCGCAGCTTCTACAGCATTCGTTCCAGTGGGCCCTGTAAATTGCAGCTTGTACTGCATACCGCGGGGCTGAAGAATTAGAGAGTCAAACGTCTCTATAAAATCTTTTTTTGCCTCTGTAGCCATATCGAGGCCATGAATAACGCCGTCGCTTGCGATATATTCGAGCGCCACTTGCTTCAAAGCTGGGTGGTTATGGCCATAATTTAATGTTCCGGCCCCACTAAAAAAATCGATGTAATTTTTATTGTTCTCATCCCAAAGTTGAGCGCCTTTTGCCCGCTTAAACAGCACGGGAAACGAGCGGATATACCCCCTCACCTCAGACTCTAATTTTTCAAATATTTTTAAACTCATTTGACTCCCTTTTTTATTACAGCCCACCTCATCGAGTTTTTATTGAGATCAAATCCTCATTTTCATGTGGATCTGTCCCAAAAAAACTTGAATCTATAAATTTTGTTTTTTCTAAATATGCAGAGTTCGATTTTGCAAATGATTCGAACAAAGATAGAGACGGCAAATTAGCAGGAGCAACCGTTGTATTTATTTCAGATACTCCTTTGGGTACTAGCCGATCCCACAAACTTTGCAACATTCGGTTTCCCAATCCATTGCCTCGATACTTCGGATTTACCGCTACTTGCCAAACGAAAAGTATTTGTGGGTTTTGTGGTGTCCGATAGCCAGTTATAGCCCCGACAATTTCTCCAGACATCTCTGCCACCACGCTAGTTTCAGCGAAATGTTCGCAAAGAATCAGATAACAATAGGTGGAATTTAAATCTAGGGGAGGGCATGTCGAGATTAATTGTTTCACCCCTAGACCGTCCTGAATAGTTGGAGCTCTTAAAACAGGCGAACGCTTACCCACTCCGCCATCTCTGGCTGACGATTCAGTTACCGCAAAACTCAAAACTCTTGGGGTCCCTTATCTTCTTGTGTGGTTTTTTGTGGGATCGGACCAAGTTCCAGAATAGGGGCAGCCTCCACGTGATCAGCCTCCATTAACTCCACAACCCTCTCGAGAGAACGGGTAATATCTTCCTGTTCGCGTAGTGGCAACTTTTGCAAGCGTTTTTTCAGAACATCCTGAATTGGCGACGGAGCTCGTGCGACCAGAGTTGTACCGAGAGGAGTTGCGCTGACTATCACGATTCTGCGATCTTTCTGTGATCTCTCCCGCTTCACAAGCCCTTTTATCTCGAGCCGGTCTAAGATGCCAACGATAGTGCTTGGGCTCAAAAACACCTCTCGACTAACACTTGTTGCGCTCATCGGTCCGTTTCTGACAATCGCAAGCAGGCAAATTAATTGCGGCGCAGTAACTTCGGACTTGTTTTTCAACTCCCTGGAGTACAGGTCTACCGACCTTATGATTTTCCTGAGCGCAGTCAATACGCGCAAATCTAATGCATTTGGAACTGACGGATCGAGCATTAGAGCGTTGGTATCCCCCACCCCTTTTTCAGGGCTATTGAGTTGAGAGGAGCTGATTGCTTGTGGCTTAACTCGGGACAAAATACCTATCGTTGCTTGATTATTCAATTGGTTATTATACCAATTATTTGTATGCAAATTATTTGACCTATTATTAATGTTGTTTGAAGTCAGTCAAATACCAGATAAATAATCCCTAATGACTGAAAACTTTTTTCTATCCCTAATACCTTATTGATACGCTAAATTAAGGCCGTCTATTAGTATTCCGTATACAATATAATGAATAAATATTGCTGTTTAAAAATTCACCACAAAAATAAAAATATATAAATAATAAATATCATTGATAGTGTGTACTTACATACTAGTAGTTTTCATACCATCTGGAGAGGATTATGAGTTCACCAATTCGAGTTTTATTGGCAAAAGTCGGCTTAGATGGACACGATCGAGGCGTAAAAGTGGTTGCGAGAACATTGCGCGATGCGGGCATGGATGTGATCTACACGGGTCTACATCGCACTCCTCTAGAAGTCGTGAATGCTGCAATCCAAGAGGACGTAGATGTTCTCGGAATTAGTCTCCTATCCGGCGCACACATGACGATTTGCCCAAAAATCATGGATCTTCTGAAAGAAAAAGACGCGGAAGACACCATTGTTGTGGTTGGCGGTGTCGTCCCAGATGAGGATGTAGCTTTTCTCAAAGAAATAGGTGTCAAAGAACTACTATTGCAAGACACCCCACCTGCCAAAATTGTTGAGACGTTAACGCGTTTAGTGGAAGAAAGAGGTCCGCGTTAAACACCGCAAGTCTTTATGCCAACACCTTCAGCAGAATTATTCTCGAGACTAAAAACGGGCGACCTTCGGGCTGCCAGTCGACTAATGTCTCGGGCGGAATCCCATGATCCAGCGACGATCGCGACGCTTGGAGAAATCTATAAATCTGCAGGTCGAGCCCATATCGTCGGGCTAACTGGCGTACCTGGTAGCGGAAAATCAACACTCGTGAGCCGGCTCGTATCTGAAATCCGAAAAAGCGGCAGAAAAGTAGGTGTGATAGCGATCGATCCATCAAGCCCCTTCTCTGGGGGGTCGATATTGGGAGATCGCATTCGGATGACAAACCTTGTTTTGGATGAGGGGGTCTATATTCGAAGCATGGCAACACGAGGATCGACGGGTGGTTTAGCAAAATCCGCACTCACTGCAGTTGACATACTCGATACCGCTGGATTTGATGTGATTATTATCGAAACGGTAGGGGTTGGACAAGACGAAGTGGAAATCGCGAGAGCCTCACACACCACTATGGTGGTGTCCGCTCCTGGTTTAGGAGATGACGTGCAGGCGATTAAGGCTGGAATCCTGGAGATCGCAGATATACACGTTGTCAGTAAATGTGACCGGCCTGATTCAAACCGCACCATCACAGACTTGAAAACTATGCTCGCGATGGGAATCAATATTTCTATAAAAGATCAATCGAATAAACCAGTCTGGCAAGTCCCAGTGGTTGGAACAAGCTCGGAGACAGGCGAGGGGATTGATAAGTTAATCACAACGATGGATAAACATCGTGAGGCGCACCTAACGAGCGAGCTTGGCGAAGAACGATTAAAACGAATCGCGGAATACAGAACATTTAAAACTGCGGAAGACCTATTAAGGAATAGATTTTTCGACTCAACGAGTGAGAGAATTTCAGCACTCGTGGAAAAAATCAGCAAGCGGGAACTAGATCCGTTTACCGCCTCAGATGAACTGCTTGGAAATATCGCTTTTTAAGGGGCCGATAGATATGACAACTCTTAACAATATCAATGCCGCACAACTCGAGGAACAACTTGAGCTTTGGGAAAAAGAAGAAGTATCAACTTTTTTAAGTAAACAGCCTGAGCGTGAAGAAGAATTTTTCACGCTTGGCGGTTTTCCAGTGAAGCGATCTTACACAGCGCTCGATACAAAAGATATTCCTTTAGAAGATATAGGGCTCCCTGGTCAATATCCATTTACACGCGGCCCATATCCAACCATGTACAGAAGTCGCTACTGGACGATGCGACAGATCGCCGGATTTGGAACGGGAGAGGATACGAACAAGCGATTCAAATATCTAATCTCCCAGGGGCAGACTGGCCTATCAACTGACTTTGATATGCCAACGCTCATGGGTTACGACTCCGACAATGAGATGAGTGATGGTGAGGTTGGCCGTGAGGGCGTCGCAGTAGACACACTTGCTGATATGGAAGCGTTATTTGACGGCATTGATCTGGAAAAAATATCCGTGTCGATGACGATCAATCCGACCGCTTGGATTCTTCTTGCAATGTATGTGGCGCTTGCCAAACGAAAAGGATATGACCTGAATAAACTCTCCGGGACGATTCAAGCAGATATCTTAAAAGAATACATGGCACAAAAAGAGTACATCTACCCGATTGCGCCATCCGTTAGAATCGTCCGTGACTGCATCACGTACTGCGCGGATCATATGAAACGCTATAACCCGATCAACATTTCGGGTTATCACACGAGCGAAGCAGGATCATCACCACTGCATGAGATTGCTTTCACGATGGCAAACGCAGTGACGTACGTAGAAGAAGTCACGAAAACTGGAATGGACGTCGATAAGTTTGCACCAAGGCTTGCATTCTTCTTTGTGTGCCAAGCAGATTTCTTTGAAGAGATTGCGAAATTCCGTGCAGCACGTCGTGTGTGGGCCAAAATAATGAAAAACCAATTTGGCGCAAAGAAACCGGAGTCAATGCGACTTCGCTTCCACTGCCAGACGGCTGCGGCGTCCCTTACGAAACCCCAGTACAAAGTAAACATCATTCGGACGACAGTTCAGGCTTTGGCGGCAGTTCTGGGTGGAGCTCAAAGTCTTCACACAAACGGAATGGATGAGGCATTCGCAATCCCAACTGAAGAGGCAATGAAAATTGCACTTCGAACACAGCAGGTGATCGCAGATGAAACGAATGTAGCAAACGTTATCGATCCGATGGGAGGTTCGTACTTCCTAGAAAATTTAACTTCAGAGTACGAGAAAAAGATTTTTGAAATCCTCGATGAGGTCAAACAAAATGGCGGTACGGTCAAGCTGATCGAAGAGGGATGGTTCCAAAAACATATCGCTGATTTTGCATACGAAACGGCTCTCAGAAAACAAAGTGGTCAAAAACCAGTAATCGGTGTGAATAAGTATGTCGAGGAAGATGAGAAAGTCGACATAGAAACACACCCCTATGACCCGACAACTGCTGATCGACAAATCGCACGACTTCAAAATGTTCGGGCAACTCGGGATAATCAAAAACTAAATACCTTGCTAGAACAACTTGTCGAGGTTGCAAAAGATGAGGCCCAAAACATCATGCCAATCACGATTGAGCTTGTTGAAGCTGGAGCAACGATGGGAGATATCGTAGAAAAATTGCGTACCCTTTGGGGCACCTACCGCGAAAATCCTGTCTTTTAGCAAGTTAAAACAGATATAATCGTGGCGCTTCTTGAGAGAGAAGCGCCATATTTTTTACCTTTTTTCATGAACATGAATATTCTTCCGTATCTCAATTTCGAACCAAAACTTGGAAATAACATCACCGCTGGGGAATGGGTATCCATTATCGGACGCACTACCGTCGGCGATAACTGTCACTTTGGAAATATTGTTACGCTCCGAGCAGACGGGGAATCAATCGCCGTTGGGGATGACTGCTGGTTCGCAGAATCGAGCACCGTACATATTGCAGATAGTATGTTTGGAACCACGATCAAGAATAATGTAACTATCGGGCGCTATGCTTTAGTGCATGCATGTGAGATTGGTGATAATTGCGTTCTTGGAGAGCATGCAGTTGTGATGGATAACGCGGTGGTTGGTAGTGATGCTGTCATATGCGCCAATAGTGTCGTCCCACCAGGTAAAAAACTCGAGGGCGGATGGGTGTACTCAGGAGTACCTGCGAAACCACGCCGACAACTTGAAGTGGCTGAGCTTGAGAAACTACGACAAATCGTCAAAAGCCGTGAAAAGCTCGATGGCTCAGAACTGGTGCTGGCGGATAACCCCGTGAAAAAACTACTGCTAACTCCAGGCGAAGGTGTAGTGGAAAACACAAATAATCATTCCTACGTTGCGCCCACTGCCAGTATTACTGGGGATCTCACGCTTGAGAAAGATTCCAGTATCTGGTTTGGTGTAGAGATTAATGCAAGCGGTCGGAGTGTGGTCCTAGGCGAAGCAAGTAACATTCAAGATAACTCGCGGCTTTACGTGAAAGCGGGTGAACAAATAAAGATCGGCAAACGCGTGACAATCGGACACAACGTGCAATTGCATGCCTGCGAAATAGAAGATGGCTGCATCATTGGAATGGGCTCTACCCTTTCGAAAGGTACGATTGTGAAAAAGGGAGGCGTGGTCGCCGCTGGTGCCGTCACTGAACCAGACACGATTGTGGCGGAAGGAATGATTTGGTCGGGTAATCCCGCGAGACAATCGCGAGCGCTATCTGAGGAAAATGCTCGTTTATTCTCGATCGGGGTCGACGTTTACAAAACCTATACGCAAAATTACAACAAACTAAATTCCTCTTCGTAATTTTGCGAGACTGAGTGGTAATGTGTCTAACATGATCACTCATCGTTCCATATTTTCCATCGCCGTTCCGGTGATGATTTCCAACATGTCTACCCCATTGATTGGCGTGGTAGACACTGCAATCATGGGTCGTATTCCTGAGCCGAGCCTCATTGGTTCCGTGGCGCTCTCGTCACTAATCTTTACGTTTGTATTTTGGGCGTTTGGTTTCTTACGCATGGGAACCACTGGCTTAACCGCCCAAGCGGTTGGAGCAAAAGATGATGGGGAAATTAGTGCAACGTTGACACGAGCTCTCCTTTTAGCGCTCAGCATTGGTGTTGTATTGATAATCCTTCAAATTCCGATTCGGTCGGCTGCCTTTGCAATAAGCGATGCAAGCCCCCAAGTCGAGACTCTCGCGATGAGTTACTTTAACATCCGAATATGGTCTGCTCCAGCAGCCCTTCTAAACTACGCACTACTGGGTTGGCTAATCGCAATCGGCAAACCAAAAGCTGCGCTAGCGCAACAGCTCGCTCTCAATATATCGAACATGGTGCTCGATGCTTTCTTCGTACTGCACTTGGGTATGGGTGTTGAAGGGGTCGCACTCGGAACATTGATTGCAGAATATATAGCGGCAATACTTGGGCTCATCATCGCTTGGAAAATGACCCCGTTCTTCCTTCTAGGCACATCGGCGTTCGTTTTCCAAAGAAAATCGATCGTGAGAATGTTAACGATCAATTCTGACATCATGATTCGCTCGCTTGCTCTTACTTTTGTATTCGGCTGGTTCACCTTCCAAGGAGCAAAATACGGAGACATAACGTTAGCTGCCAATGCGGTTCTTATCCATTTCCTCGCCGTGTCAGCATATTTTTTAGATGGCTTTGCCTTCGCCACAGAAAAACTGGTGGGTGAATCGATTGGCGCTAAACAAAGACAACTATTTAGACAAGCAATCAAGTTAACTTCCTTTTGGGCAGCTATGTTTGCGCTCGCGATTTCAATTCTTTTGTTCGCAGTCGGCAATCACGTTATTCATCTTTTGACGGTCGACCCTGATGTGCGATCAGTAGCAGAGGAGTTTTTAATTTTGGGCGCAATCACACCCATCATTGGGGTATGGTGTTTTCAACTCGATGGGATTTTCATTGGCGCCACTTTTTCCCGAGAAATGCGAAACAGTATGTTGCTCTCCACTGCTTTGTTCTTACTGCTTTGGATTTTCTTAAGTCGTTACGGAAACGTAGGATTATGGCTTGCCTTCATATCCCACTTTATTCTTCGAGCGATTACGCTTTTAGCGTATCTACCACGCATCAAAAGGTCTTTGAAAACGGTTAGCTAGACATCTACGTTTGTTTTCTCGCCCCGCATCTTCGCGATGATCGTTGCACATACCGCGTCACCCCAAATATTGACGCTAGTGCGGCACATATCTAGCACTCGGTCGAAAACCAACAACACGCCGATCGCCTCGACCGGAAGACCCACTGCTCCAAGAATAATCGCAATCGCAACCAACGATGCCGACGGAACCCCCGCCACTCCAATCGACGTGAGAAGTGCAACCACTACAATCGTGAATTGAATCCCGAGACTTAGGTCCAGTCCATACGCTTGCGCGATGAACATCGCAGCTGCGCACTCATAGAGTGCAGTGCCATTCATGTTGACCGTCGCGCCAAGCGGTAACACAAAACTGGAAATACTGTTTGACACACCAACATTATTTTCTAAACTTCGCATCGTTACTGGAAGGGTCGCTGACGAGGAAGCCGTGGAAAAGGCTGTGAGCATCGCTGGAGACACTGCCTTAATCGTAGCGTAAGGTTTAACTTTGCCTACATAGCGAAGCAGCAATGGCAGTATTACCAATGCGTGTACACAGAGTGCTGCAAAAACAGTTAAGGAAAATATAGCCAGGGGTTTTGCCGCTGCGAACCCCGTCTTTGCTATAACTCCAGCT
>Ga0222715_10003015_pt1 | contig 15170 bp, 9 predicted proteins | sample C33_9DmetaG_FD_165056 | JGI IMG/M metagenome (GOLD analysis project Ga0222715, IMG submission 165056) | Estuarine water microbial communities from San Francisco Bay, California, United States - C33_9D | ecosystem: Environmental > Aquatic > Marine > Unclassified | place: USA: California...
GCAACGCCATCAAACATAAAACTTCTCGAAACTCTGAGCTTTGCTCACTCGGTGTTCACGCATACTTGCTCATGCTTCTACGTGACAACTTCATCCACCAAGATTTGCATCCAGGAAATATTCTGTACAGCGTCGAGAACGGCCAGTCGAGTGTCGACTCAGAAACAGCGGGGACCGTGAAACTGGAGTTGATTGATTTCGGCATCGCAGACGAACTCCCAAAAGCCGTGAGGAACAAGTTTCTCGGATTTTTGTGCTTCTTACTGCGAGGCGAGGGAGAAAAGGCGGCCGACGTCGCACTGACGTGGGATGTCAAACAAACGTGCACCGATCGCGTGGCGCTTCGGCGTGACATGGCTCGACTCGTTTCGACCCAAGGCGACGTTTACAAGCAGCGCGTCGATTTGGATGGACTGTTGAAGGAGATCATGCAGCTTTTCCGCAAGCACAGCGTGAGCATCGACGGCATATACGCCTCGCTCGTTGTCTCTCTTTGCGTTTTGGTGGGATTCGCCACGAGCCTCGATCCAGAAATAAATTTATTCGAAGTCGCCGCGCCATCCGTCATGGCATTCGCGCTCACCGGAGACGTCGTGGGGCGTTTGTTCGAAGGCTGACGGTTAGATTAGTTTTAGAATAGCGAAGATTTTAATGTAGAACTTAGTAGTGGTTTGGCTTATTCGCGGACAATGTGCTGCTACGAATTAAACTTCGAGCATCATTCTAGGCGGGGTTTCAACAGACTCCTTAATCGACTTCAAAAATGTCACGGCTTCGCGACCGTCGACGAGGCGATGATCGTACGTCAACGCCACGTTCATCATCGGGCGCGCGACGATGGCGTGGTCGGCACCGACGCACACCGGACGCCAGACGATTGAATGCATGCCCAAAATGGCGCTTTGCGGCGGGTTGATGATGGGAGTACCCGTCAAAGATCCAAACACGCCGCCGTTTGAAATCGTAAAAGTACCGCCCGCCATTTCGTCGATGGACAGCGTTCCATCGCGAGCCTTCTTACCGTACGACGCGATGGAGCTTTCCACGTCGGCAAAACTCATGCCTTCGCAACTTCTCAACACCGGTACCACCAAACCCTTGGGCGCGCTCACCGCGACGGATATGTCAACGTAGTTTCTATACACGATTTCGTCGCCGTCGATGACGGCGTTCACCGACGGCGTTTCCTGAAGCGCCTTCGCCGCCGCCTTGACAAAGGTACTCATGAAACCTAGCTTGACGCCGTGTTTTTCTAAGAATGCATCCTTATACTCCGCACGCATTTGCATCACGTTCGTCATGTCGATTTCGTTGAACGTGGTGAGCATCGCGTACGTGTTTTGCGAGCTCTTCAACCGCTCCGCGACGCGCAAGCGCAAGCGCGACATGGGCACGCGCGTCTCGCTGCGAGCACCCGACGCGACTTTCGGCGCAGCCGGCGCGGGCGATGGCGCGGCGGTCGCTTTCGGTGCTTCGTTGGCAGGCGTTGCCGCGGCCGCTGGCGCGGTCGCGGCCGCTGGCGCGGCCGAAGCTTGTTTCTCCGGCCCCGCCCCCGGAGCGAGCGTCGCCACCTTTTGACCGACGGAGACGGTGTCGCCCTCTTTCGCGAGCACCTCCGTCACCGTCCCGCTCGTGGACGCGCGAACGTCGATGGTGACTTTATCCGTTTCAATTTGCGCGATCACTTCATCCATCGCCACCTTTTGACCCGGTTTCACGAGCAAAGCCGCGACGCTCCCTTCGGTGATTGAGTCGCCCATCGAAGGCACCTCCACGCTCACCGGCGCGCCGCTCGCCGCCTCCGCCGCCTCCGCCGCGGGCGCCGCCGAGCCGCCCTTCCCCGCCTTCTTCCCGCCGCCTCCCGGCGCGAACGCCATCACGGTCTGCCCGACGTTCACCGTATCCCCCACCTTCGCGTCCACGCGCGTCACCGTCCCCGCGCTCGGCGCCCGCACGTCGATCGTCACCTTGTCCGTCTCGATCTGCGCCACCGTCTCGTCCGTCGCCACCTCGTCCCCGACCGCCTTCATCACGCTCGCCACCGCGCCCTCCGTGATCGAATCCCCCATCGACGGCACCGCGATCGTCTCCTCTCGCGTCGCCCCCCCTCCTTTGCGCCGTCGAATCGTCATCGTCGTCTCGAATCCCCCTCCCGCGCGCCCGCGCCTCCCCGCGAGCCCGAGCGCGTCGCGCGCGTTCGCGTTCGCGTTCGTCGCGTCGTCGCGTCGCGTCGTCCCCGCGTCGTCGCGCGTCGCCGCCATCGCGCGCGTCGCGCGTCGCCCGCTTCGCGCGATCCGCGGTCCCTGTCGTTCGCGCGCGCGTCGCGTCTCGCGTCGTCAGTCCTCGCGCGCGCGCGCGTTCGTTCGACGCGGTCGAGCGCGATTTCGCGATCCGATCGCGTTCGTTTCGCGCGCGGTTTCCGCGTTCGGTCGTCGCGCGTCGCCGTCGCGCTCGGTCGTCGCGCGTCGCGCGCGCGCACCCGCGCGTCGAGCGTCGCCGCGATCGCGTCGCGCGCGATCGCGCCGAGTCGTCGTCGCATCGCGAGGCGCGTCGCGATGTGCGGCAACGGTCGTCGCGGTGACCGACCGCGATTTCGGACTGTTTGCCCATACGGTCGGTGCGCGCGACCGACCGCGATTTCGGACTGTTTGCCCATACGAGTCGGTCGGGATCGCGCGTTTAATCGTTACACATCGAAGACGCCGACGGCGGCGAAGGGACGCGCTCGCCGACGACGCGCGCGCGCTCGGAAGACGCGCCGGCGTCGCGGTGAGGGTCGACGTCGGCGACGACGGCGCGATGGAGGCGTCTCCCGCGACGCGCGTCGCGGCGCGCGCGTCTGAGCGCGCGCGCGAGGGACTCGCCGAGCGGCGCGCGCGAGTTTTCGGCGTCGGCGACGACGACGGGTAATCTCGGTAAACCCTGTGCCTCGATCGCGCTCACGATGACGGCGACTTCGCCTAAATCTAAACCGCTGCAAATCAACGCGCGGTGACTGCCGTACTCGCCGCCGCGAGCGCGAGCCGCGTCGCGCGGCGATTCCCAGTCCGGCTCTCGCGTCCGAGCCACCTCTTCTAAAGTCATCCACGCGTGCTCGCTCCGCGCCGGTATCACGGGTACGTCGTATCCACCGAGTTCATCCACCAGCACGCGCACTCGAGGCCACTCTTCGGCGCGAAAACCGACGAGGATGACCGCCGGCGGCCCGATCGGCGTCGACGCGGACGCGTCGACGCCCGTCTTCGCCGTCGCGCTCGCGGTGATGCCCAATATCTCAGCCTCTCTCTCCTCGCTCAGATCACCGTGCGACGTTTCGGGTTCGTACTCCCACGCGTCGTCTTCGTCCGCGACCGGCGCCGCGTTCGTCGTCTCCGCGTCCCGCTCGGGCGCCGCCGCGTCCTCGCGCCCCCGCGCGTCTCGCGCCTCTCCCGCGCGCCGCTCTTCCTCCATCGCCGCGTCCATCATCTTTCGCAGCCACGGGTCATCGCCGCCGTCGCCGTCGCGCGTCTCGCTCGCGAAGCGCCGCGTCCGGTCGCGTCGTCGTCGTCCGTTCGCGGCGCCGACGCGGCGGCGGCGAAAAGCGATCGCCGAAGACGTCGACGTCGACGTCGTCGCGCGACAGCGCGCCGCCGGGGCCGTCGCGGGCGCCATCGGTTTCGTTTCGCTTCGCGCGCGCTCGCCTCGCGCCTCGGCGACGCGACGCGCGAGGCGCGAAGTGAAGCGAAGGGCGGTTGAATTCTGGGTTGGGTCGTCGCGACGCGAAGCGTCGGCGCCGTCGGTGATGTATTCGATCGTAAAAAAAGCATCTTAAGCGTCGTCTAGACGTGGACATCTGTCGGTGACGTCGAGCGCGCGAGTCCGTCGTCGCGCTGACGCGGTTATTTCAACGGCTGTTTCGCTCACGCGCGCGCGCCGTCGCGCATCGTGCCCACGCACACGCGGAGGGCAAACTCTAACATGCGGATCGGGATGAGAAAGACGTTGATCGGAAACGGAAGCTTGAAGCCGTACATGATTTGAGACCAAAATCCCGTCATCGCGAGGACGAAGATGGCGAAATTGAAAACCGTTCCTTTTTCATCGATGACGTTTGGTCTGAGGTACTTGTGGCGGACGAGATACGTCAACAGCCCACGAGCAAAGAGTTGTGCGCCACGCGTTGCAGAGTGATACGCGGTGATGGCCTGCTGAACTAACCACGCCGCGATGACACCTATGACTTTACAGGCATATCTCACGCCAGGTCCAACCCATTTTTGATACTCCTTGGGCGTGCTCATCATCAACACGGGGGTGAGATTTTCATCGACAATGTTGTGCACGATGTCACCAACAGCGACACCAAGAGAGACACACGCCGCGAAATGCACGCGTAATGTAGCCACGACGGCCACAAACCCCATGTAGATCGCACCCAGAGCATCTCCAACCTGTTCAGGATCCATAGCCTTTGCGACGACGCCAATCTTTCGAACCACCAACGCCTTCTTCGTAATCTCTTGCGTATCTGGAATACCATTGTGGTCTTCATCTAGCTCATCGTCCTTCAAGCTCGCGCGCTGCGCAGCTTCGATATTGCGCCATATTATGACCAAAGCGTCTCGAGTGTTCGCGTAGCCGGTGATTCGGTACGCCTCCACCGCCGCCGTGAGCGTGGCAAAGTATCCGCCAAAGAAGCACAGGATGAATCCAACGATCGCCGGTCCAAACTCTTGCGGGTGGTACGGCTGCAGCGCGAGCCAGGTTTTCCGGCAAAACTCAAACGTGGCCACGGCGTAGGGTTCAGATTGCGCCGCCAAACGGCTCGCCGCGACGAGGGCGGGGCCGGCTTTATCTAATACCGTTGGGAGCGTCGTCAAGCCCGCGGTGACGACGGCCGACGACGGCGACGGCGACGGCGACGATTTCACCGTCGATGGCGCCGACGTCGACGTCGGCGCCGAAGGCGGTGATTTCATCGACTTATTGGATTTCAATTTACGCGAAAACACGGACATCGCTCGCGCTCGAGGGCGAGAAGTGCGGAGCGACGTTTCAGGCGCGCGACGAACGTTGCGACTAGAATTACAATACGCGCACACGCTATCGCACGACACGTGAACGGCAGGCTAAACAACAATGACTCGAGTCACGCACCTCTTTCGCTTGATTGCTTCTCTCCGATCAACTTTTTAAGCAAAACGCGTCTTGCCCCGAGTACCCCGCCGAGCCCGTACCACCACGGATCTTCGCCACAGGCGACGTATCCCCGGCGCTCGTACATCTCGCGTGCGCGCTGATTATCAACATCAACATGAAGCCAAAGATGGGTGTATCCCCAAAGCCGCGACGCGCGTTCGCACTTCACCAACATCGAGCTCGCCACGCCTCGTCCGCGCGCGTCGGCTTTGACGGCGACGTTACTGACGTACGGAACGCGCGGTTTCGTCGTCGGAAATGGCTCTGGAAATAAAGCTTCTGGTGAACACACGCGAAGACTCGCGCTTCCTACCCAACGGGACTCGTCATCGGCGATGGCTTCGTCCAGGCGCGAAATCAGCGTCAAGCACTGCGCCTTTTGTCTCGCACGAAGCACCCGCGCGTCGTTTTTTGCGTATCCATCGCCGACTTTCTTCATTTCACGGATTTCGCGACTCGCCTTCTTCCTTTCTTCAATCTGGTGCGTCGTCATGTGCTTCAACTCCTTCGCGATCGAGCGCGCGTACGCGTCGTCCAACATTTTCTTCACCGCCGCCGCCGCGTCGTCCAACGCGTCGCCGCGACGCTCGGTTTTTTCCCCGTCTCGCGTTTCGTACGCGAACGCGTCCCCGCAGACTTTCGCCGCCGCCGCCGCGTGCGCCGCCGTCGTCGCCACGCGCACGTGCACGCGCGCGCCGCGCGCCGCGCTACCGCCCGCGCCGTCGTCGGCGCGCGTGGACGTCGTCGAGGCGTCGTCGACGTCTGGCGCGGAGCGCGCCGGCACGCGCGCGCGCGTCGGCGAGGACGACGCGCGGGGAGTCGTGCGGCGCGACGGCGACGACGACGCGCGCGCGGTGGGACAGGACGCACGCGCGACGGCAGCGGGCGTCATCAAACGAAAGTGCAAAAGTGCAGTCAGTACTGACCACATTTCACAGGAGGTAAGGAGGGAGAGTCACTCAATACGGGGATCGAACCCGCGACCCTCAGCTTAGGAAGCTGACACTCTATCCACTGAGTTAATTGAGCGCATGTTCGCCGAAAAACTCCGTGCAATACATATGAAGCGCGCGCACAGCGCGCTATTTATTGTTCAATCCGCTCTTTTGTGTCGAAAAGACACTGTGGCCGAGTGGTCTAAGGCGCCAGGTTCAGGTCCTGGTTCGAAAGAGCGTGGGTTCAAATCCCACCGGTGTCAAACGATATGGCCGGACATAAATACAGAAGAAATACAGAAGAAATACAGAAGTATTTATGAAACAAAACAAAAACAATTGTTTTGTTCTTGTGAATGATGACAGTTTTGGAGAAAAATACAGCACGTGCCTTACAATCAGCGTTCCCGGCGCGAACACCGTGTTTTCTCAAATCGGGGGCGAGTTCGCTGCAAGCGAGAGTCGCAGCCAAGGACAGCGCAAAGACACTCGTCACGCAACATTGCTAAGTGCTAGTGGCAATTTTCGACGCTTTTACTTTCAGACCGATAGACGACTAAAGAGGCCATGAGGAAAAGAAAATTCACGGCGGCTAACTTAGAAAAGAGGGCAGCTGGCGCGTTCTTTGAGAGGCTATACGACCTCAAAATTTTGGAGCAAAAGAAGCTGGAATATGGGCGTTCTTCACCATATCGTCACGTATACATCGACCCGGCATGTGACGACGACAGGCTTAGGAAAGTACTGCAAGAGTTGGAGACACACCTGACACTGAGCTTCAAAGAGACTGACCTCTTTAAGGTTCTGCAGTCGGTGGACATGGCCAGCATAACTGCAGAAAATGGAGATGTTACATGCAAAAATCTAATGGCGCTGAGGGATGACTTGTACAGTGAAAAATTTCGCAAGTCCATCCAGACCATTACAGGCTGCCCGCCACTAGACTCACGGGTGGACTGTTCGTGCAATGTTTATCCACATGGCGGACATCTTTTGTGTCATGATGATGTGATTGGCACTCGTTGTATCTCGTACATACTCTACCTTTCGGAACCGGGAGAAGCGTGGAAACCCGAGGACGGTGGTGCTCTTGAATTATATCCTACCACAACCACCACGCCACAACTTCCCAAGGCTATCCCAACAAAGAACATCTTGCCGAAATGGAACACCATGGTTATATTTTCCATCGAACCGGGTAAAAGTTTTCATGCCGTACAAGAAGTTTATGCGAAACACAAGGCCAGAGTTTCGATTTCTGGCTGGTATCATGTCGCTGATAAAACTACCTTCGCGACAGAGAATGCAAGTGCGCAGACATTACTCAATGGCAGCTATGTCTTCACCGAGCAACGGCCAAATGACACGGTCGTTGACATTAAACAGCCTGAATTAGTCAGTAGAAGCGTATCAAAGAAGAGTTTTAGCGAGAACGATCGAAGATATCTTGCAGAGTGGATCAACGGGGAGTACCTGGATCATGCGGGCATGGCGCACATGCGACAGCAATACTTGGCTGAAGGAAACATGCTACTTCAACAATTTTTGAAAAGCAAAGTCGCGGATGAGGCGAAAAGATGGCTCATGTCTGAGCCAAAGGAACATGATTTTCATGAACCTTGCCTCAGAAAAAATATTGATTACTCTCTGGCGTTGTGTGGACCGCCACACATACGTCGATTCATAAAATATAAACATGAAGCCGGCTGTTTTCATGATGTTAACGATTTTCCTGGTTTTCTCCATTATATTAGAACTCGGGTTTTCAATTCAGAATCTTTTGGACGCTGGTTGGCGGAAATTCTTGGCTGCGACTTGGATATTACTGATGAACAAATTCGATGCTTTCGTCCTGGTTTAGACTACACTGTTGCTGCGCAGCAGCCAACTACCGGCCAGAGTCGCGCATCTATAATCCTTTGCTTCGTAGATGATTTTGACGTACAAAAGAAACAAGTATGGTCAGACGGCGAAGTAGGGGGCTACGTCTGCCACTTGAAGTCGGCATCGTCTAACGATGCGAAGACTCCTGCAGAAGTATACAAAAATGAAGATGAAGAGAAAGTTGTTTCGATCGATGCCGCGTTTAACACACTGTCACTGATCAAGCGCGAATATAAAGATTTTGATTTTGTCAAATTCATTTCCAAAGCGGCTCCAAGCTGTCGATGGGATATTGTTATTGATGCACTATTGAAATGATACGAGCAGAACCTGTGAGACTCCCTTTACAACTCGTCAAAAAATCTATGCGATGTTGTATCGGCAAGTGATAGCCGAGCGTGACGCGCGCACACCAGAGACGAAGCCAGCTCCCACCCACTGCCACTGTCCCTTTCCAAAAGTGAGAAGGTTTCCGATGGATATCTGCTCGCACTTCTCCATGCGTAGAGGTCAAGGTCACATTTTTCTAGTTCAAGTATGAAGCTGCGCAGGTTATCCTTGTCCCGTAAAGGTTCTACACACAACTGCAACAGAATGACGCCCAAGCTAAACGCGTCGAAGCGATCTGGCTTGTATTCATCCCAAAGTTTTGCTGCGTTTTTATCCGTAGGCGGCGGCGCATCTTCTGGAATCAAAAAGTTCTCGGTTTGCACGCTGAATAAAGGATCCGCCGGTCCCGACCCAGGGTAATAGTTTATGAGATTCGTCAGACAGCTTGCAGATGCACCTAAATCAATGAAAACTGGACCATCTTCGGTCAAAAGAATGTTATCTGGCTTCACATCACGGTGAACAATACCAACAGAGTGAAGCTTCGCCAATTTGAGCGCCAAGTTCTTCAAGAAAGACTTTATGATGATGCGTTTTGATGCATCGGCAGAAGACCTTACACATTTGTTTAAAGTCTCAATAAGAAAGCTATCGGCACGCTCATAAAGGGATCCGAGTGTGCTCAACCCTTGATTCTGCCACATCAACCAAAGACCAGCGGGTAGCGAGCCGTTGTACAGCTGCCCTTCACTGCGGAAGTCGATTTCACAGCAACCTAAGAACTTAGCGCACGTCCCTTTGGCACGTTTGTGTACGATCTCATTCATTTCCAGTTCTATATCCAGTAGATCATCGGCCCATAATACGTTTGCTCTTGAAGTCTTGAGGATGACATTACTCCCTTTCCATGTCCCTTTGAAGACAACTCCAAAATTACCCTGGCTAAGCGGGCCGTTTTTGCTGACGCTTATATCTCCTGGTTCCACCCCAAACGTTCTTCGTAGTATTTTCTTTCCACTAGTCTGTTCCTGTCTCTTTTTTTCCCAATATACGGCGGCGGCATCAGTTGTTGTGCTAAATGTTTTTTGACCGGTAGGTCTGCGAAGCTCAAGTCGTACTTCTTGCCTATTTCCTAAGAGAGAAAGTAGTGCATCGAATTGCATGTTCTCACAATCAATGAGTCCGCCTTGGACTTCAATCTTTGCAATTATATCACCTATGTCTATGCATTTGTTCACGTCTGCATAGCCCCCTGGTACAATATCTTCAACGTACGCCCCTGTGCCGTCTTCAGTAGCGAGAACAAGTCCCATTGGGCACTTGAGATAAACCGAAGTGATTTCAAATCCATCTGCAGCGCATGATATTTTCGTCACTCGCGCATTCTTCGCAGTTCGTCGTGCGCTCAAAATACGCGCATTTAACCAGGTAGGTTTGCTGAAACACGCTGGGGACAACATCACGAAGATTTATCCAGATGCGCACGAACGTATCTCTACTCTTCAAGTGAAACGAGCTGTTCTCGAGATACGTATTCACCGACGCGCTTTGCCTTCATATACGTTTGCATACACGTTATACGCGCAGCGTCTGTGTGTGAAGTGAGGAGTTAGGTGAACTGATGAGTTGAGTGACGGGAAGGGTAGTCGGGATCGTCAAGAGCAAACAAGACTTGGCTATGAGTAGCGGCGATAAAATCGACTGATATAAATTTCTTGAAATGAAATCGAGTTACAATCGTCTAGCCGTCGAGTCTGAGTTCATTCTGTCGTGTACTCTGTCTGTAAGTACTTCACAATTTCAGCACTCTCGAAAAAACTGGACGCTGTGTTCGGATCCTCAAGATATGGAACCTGAAACACAGCCCTAGTTCGACGCTGAAGTTGATCTCTTCTCGTGCTGCCTCGCGCGCACGGGCGAAGGATGTACGGAAGCTCCATTTCACATAGTTTCTCGCGAACTATCGCACAAAAGGGACTCGCTTCATACGCCCATAACTCGAGAGGCTTGGCTGGCACTTTCGTTGGTGCCGCATAGTAAGAGGCGTTATTAGTCCCACTGAGCGCAAGAGCTGCCTGCGCAGCGGTCTGATTCAGATGCGCCGGAATTGTGCTACCATCTGCGTAGACAGAAAATAAATAATGAAGGATAGCGTCGGCGCCTGAGAGTTTGACTTGAGTACGGGAGTCCAGCAAAAGGGGCAGACACACGTTCGTCCGTCCCAACAAGTTCTCTATTTCTTTTCTATGCGTCACTGCGCCGTGCGGGCAAGGCTTAATTGTGCAGCTTAGGTCCAAGATACTTAATGCTTCTCGGACGACTTTACATTCACCATTGTTTTCGACATCGTACAGCGTGAGAGTCGGTGCGGAAGGCTCACTCATTTGCAACTCTCTGTTTGCCTCTTTCTCGCGAACGGCCCCAACTGACCCGTTCTCGATCAGCATGAAGCCCAAACCTCGTAAGAAGGAGTAATTTCCCGGTATGTCTTTGCCTAAACGCGCGCACCAATTCTTCATAAATAAACCAGATGCACCACGAAAAATCCCCAACTTGACCGCTCGAAGGAGATCGTTCACCTGATCCGCTTGAAAAGTGTATCTTTTTGGAAGTATACGCTTGGATATGATGTCTTGCACCTCGTTGGGCCGCGACCCATCTGGTATCCACGTGGCATGCGCTCCATATGGAACTCGGTCAGGTAAACGTATTTTTACTAATGGACCTTCGCTGATGTTTTTTGCATCGAGTATGACGCAATAGCTTGTTCCAAGTATGGATTTTTCGCGTTTAGTCTCGTCGTGGACATACATTATCAACCAGCCATCGTCTTCACTGCTTGCCTCTGCCCGCGGAACAAACTGAGCTTCCATTCCGTACGAAAGTTCTCCGTGCTCGTATAGCTCTCTATCTCCTGATTCTAAATCAAATTTGATGACTCCACTGAACTTCAACTGAGCGTGTTCTGTTAATGCGGCCGTATGAATGATGCCAGCGTATGCATAGCGGTTCTTTTTCCCGGTGTAAGAGTCATTGATTCGCGGGATTTCAATAATGTCCTCAAATAAGAACTTCTGCTTCACCTCTCTCGCTGATGGTTTAATTCGCCATTCATGAAGTCTTGGCACTGTGTCGCCAGCTTGCACTGCTTTTTTTGTCCATTTTCGAGCCCCGTTGGCCTGCAGAGCGTTGTGAAAAAATCCATCTTCTCGCACACCGATTACGACGACAACCAGGTCATTATTTTCGTCCATTTCTTCCCATGCGTTGACGAAGTGGAAAACGGTTTGCGGAGACTCACAATCTATCCAAATCGGTTCACCGTGCGATGAATCTACATTACTCCTCGGAAGCAGTCCGAAACGGGCGTTTCGCTCATGGTTGTATTGGAGCGGATTTTGTCCGAACAACTGTCTACTTGGCTCGATATCCATACTACCTTCAAATAAAACGGTGAAACTTTTTGTGACCGTAAAATCGTGCATGAACACACTTCCTACGATATGGTTCCATAGTGGCTTGAGTGACTTTACCGAGCCTGACGGAGAAATAGCGCCAATCGTACAGTGAGGTGGAGCTACTGGATTGAAACCAAAAAATATTAAGTCACCAGTGTCTGGGGCGGCTTTGGGATGAGCGGTGAAGGGTAAACTTTTTGGCAAGGTGCCGTCAAATGTGCACTTTCCAACCGTTCTAAGAGAGCGAACGTCGATTTCCCATGGTGGTTGAGTGTCCTGAAGTGCAAGTAGTTTGCCGGCATAAAAGAAAATGGCTGTGTTAGCACTGTCCTTCAAAAACGAGCCGGTTTGAAGAAAGTTGCACACAGCGTTGTACATGAATGTGCTACCTGCGGCATTCATTAACGGTTTGAACACGCGCCTCTGTAGCATTGATTCTAATTTCCAGCTCTCGGTGCGAATAAACCGATTTCTGTAAGTTAGACTTGTACCTTTAAAATCTACAACATACAGCATGCCGTCCCCTTCAAACCAGTGATGCCAGCTATCTCCAAGACCACTTGGGCGTTGTCCGGGTCCTTCGCCCCACCTTTTATAGTGTTCTCGCGAAAACTTTGGATTTGGACCTACGTAAGAGAAGGAACCAGTCGGGAAGTCTGTTGGGATCTCGCCAAGAAGTTGCAGTCTGTCTTTCCCTGTTTCGGTTTCCAGATCGTAGTTCGCCGTACATTCCGCTATCACGGGAGTATAATTTCCACGCAAAAATGCGGCAGCGTGCTCGCCAAACTCATCTTCGCATAGATATCCTCCATCGATTGGAATATTCGATGGGTTCTGTGCACTCGTTGAAGCAGCGTCGTTCACCTTCTCGTCCAGTACAAGTCCACGTCCGCCTATTGTCGACATATCGCCAACTTTTTCTGCCCTTGGCGTGCAGAGACGCGAGTCTGACTGGCCGTTTCCATGCCGTCCACTTTGGACGTGGGAGCGTACAAAAAGTATGCGCGGCGTAACTTGGCAGCGCATCGTGTTGGTGAAGAGATACGGCTGTTTAGATAATAGCCGATCGAAAGGTACCGTCGTCGCCACTTCCCACTCTCGCGGTTAGGTGTCGTCTGAGAGGTAACAGAGGTCGGTCGAAGCAGAATGAAGGAGGTGTTGCTACAGCACGGGGGGGGGTGTAACGTCGAACACTCGACGTCGCCAGCCGTAGTAAGCACGATACGCGATTAGCCGTGGACGGCGGCCATTATGGATTTCGCGACACGCGCGTAAATGGATAATTCCGCGTAATATACGACAACTCACGCGAGGCCATGCCTTTTGTGGACACGGGAAGTATATCATGTCATAGTCATATACAAAAAAGCCGAAAGCCTATCCAGAACCATGAGCTCTTCATCGGACCGAAAAAAGAACGACAAGGAGCAAAAGCAACTGGGGCTTCGAAATCACGAAACGGCGAACCAGCCGAATGTTGTAATCAGCCACAACGAAGTTCGCCCCCGAGAGACGCTGCAACTTAAGAGAATCTCTGCGTAGGAGAGCACGGCGATCGAAGGATGCAGCGGACTCACTTAAGAGAGCTAACTAACCTACGTCCGAATGAAACGAGAAAGGTGAGTGCAGGGAGTTTGAAATTTATCAGGACTCAATTGCCTTTAGAAGTTAGAGCACGGGAATACCACAACAGTCGCTGAATACCGTGAAAGCTGCTCAGCTAGATCGAATTCAGATAGTTGCGACTTCACTGATATCATCACTGCAAAGGAATCGGTCAGCTTTGTGCGCACTAATTGTGTGTCTCCTGAGAAAGATGCCGTCGCCATCTACGACCATCTGAGACAAGTAGAAGAAGAGTATGTGCGTATAGGTCCAGTTTTGATTTCGGCGCAGCGTGAGATAACATCAAGAATGCGAACCACGCTTGTGGATTGGCTTGTAGAAGTGTCTGAAGAGTTCAGTCTCGTCCCAGAGACCTTGTTTCTCGCTGTCGCCTTCGTGGACAGATATTTAGTTGAAGAAGAAGTTCCCCGTAGGTCGCTTCAGCTTTTGGGGATAACATGTATTTTCATAGCGGCGAAATTTGAAGAGATTTATTCACCACAAATCAGTGAACTTTGCGATATCACGGACAATACGTATAGCGCAGAACAGATACTTGCCATGGAACGCCAGGTCTTGGAGGCGCTGCGTTTCCGCATGTGCCAACCTACAGTGAATACATTTTTGAACTATTATACCGTGGTTGGGGAACTACATCAAGAGAACGTTTTCCTTAGCAGGTACTTGTGTGAACTGACGTTACTTGACTGCACATTTCGCGAATATAGAGTTTCAGTTATCGCAGCTGCAGCGGTCATGTTGAGCACTTCCATGGTAAGTGGCAACACATGGTCGAGACGTCTAAGCACGGATACAGGCTATGAAGAGTGCTGTTTAATGGACTGTGCTCTCGCCATCAAAATGTTCGTTACAAAGGCTATGATTCCGTCAGAATGCTCGGTTTATGAGAAATATTCGCAGCTAAGATTCAATGAGGTCGCAAAACGTCTTCACACGTTCGTCTGGGAATGGCCCATATGAACCATGTAGGGTCTCTCACTGTATTGCACACTAATACTTAAGTCTTCAGACGCAAATATGCACGTTCGGCGAAAATAAGTTGTTAATGAATGTGCTACCCTTCGCGTCCTGAGGTCGCAAGTCTCTTATGAGTTGATGAGCATTACTCTTCATGAATTTCCAAATCTTCGCTTGGTTGGCACCGCTGTGTTGATGCAAGGCATGCTTTTGTGACAGTAAACTGTACGTCAGTAATAAATCCGCGTGGCGAAGATAGATCGGATCACTTCGTCTTATCAACTGAAGGCAATAGATAGTAGACTGAACTGCTGTGTCAGTCATGGTATCCACATGTGTCGAACACTTGGCAAGTTTCTTAAGCAGAGCTGAGTTGACACATAACTTCGCTGTGCGTTCGGAACTCGGGCTGAGATTCAGTTTCCTTTGCAGCATCGATGCTCTATGAATATTTTCAAACAAAAGTCCGAACTGCGCTGGGCTTGTTGTTTTGCAATCGCTGGATTTGAGGCGGCGAAGTGCGTGCTGCAATACCGAGCTGTCTTTCTTTGAGCTCAAAATCTGGGTAGCGATGGCATGGCTTGCAAGCCTAATCTGATCGTCTAAATTTTCAATCTGTCGTGTGAGGAATTGTAAAAAGACTCTAATGAAGTGATCTAGAACGACCAAACCGAACGTATCATTCTCAACCGTCCACTTCTCCCACATGATGCTCAAGTAATGAACAAACGAAGTCGAGAAAATGTGTGCGAAATTAACGCAACTGAAGGCATTATCGCTAGAACCATCTGGATGCAAAGCT
>Ga0222715_10003016_pt1 | contig 15168 bp, 9 predicted proteins | sample C33_9DmetaG_FD_165056 | JGI IMG/M metagenome (GOLD analysis project Ga0222715, IMG submission 165056) | Estuarine water microbial communities from San Francisco Bay, California, United States - C33_9D | ecosystem: Environmental > Aquatic > Marine > Unclassified | place: USA: California...
GATTCGCGTGCCGTGCGCGAAGGCGTCCATGGCGTTTTGCGCGCATCGTCCCGCGCGATCGCCCGCCGCCCGTCGTCATCCATCCATCCCCGTCCGCGCGCGTCCTTTCGCGCCCATCGTCGTCGTCGTGGCCCGAGCATCATCATCGTGTCCGGTCGCGCTTTTCCGCGCGTCGTCGGTCGTATGCGCAAACAGTCTCGCGACGACGACGCACGCCGCGCGCGCGCGCCGACGACGACGGAAAGATCTTTCGCGTCGCCTCGCGCGCGGCTCCGGGCCCCGGGACCCGGACCCGCGGCGTTGGTCGCGCGCCCTGGTCGCGATCGGTCGATCGAGCCCGTGATGGCGCGGGGCAAATCTTTACCGGACGTTCGGCGCTAAAAAAAAGCGTCGTCGGCGGTCGGTCGCGCGCGGCTCGCGTGTGGCTCGCGTGCGTGGACGACGATGATGGGCGCGCGTCGCGCGCGATACGGCGATCGCGGGCGCGTGTCTCGCGTGGTGCGCGCGTGGGTGTATTCGCGGTCGAGGATATGGGTATGTTTTGGGTGATCGTATGTGGATCGTGGTGTCAGGGGTGGGTGTGGTAACTATTTATACCGTGGTGATGGTGTGGTTTGGGGTAATGTATGGACGCGTGGACGTCGTGTGCTGATCGTGATCGTGATTGGTCGATGTGTGTATCGCACACGGCTCCAGGTCGTTGGCGCGTGCGCGGTCACACGACGACGACGACGTCGTCAGGTGCGTGGACCCTGCGCGCGCGCGCGGTGTTCGCGTCGTTCGCGCGCGTCGTCGACGACGTCGTCGAAGGGGGGGCGTTCGCTCGGGATGTCGCGTCACGCGCACCGCGGTGACGGCGACGGCGACGACGCGGGCGGTGGAGGCGCCGTCCGAACCATCACCGCCGGCGTCGTCGTTCGCGCGCCGCTGCAGGAGCACTTGGGGGGTGATTTAGTGTTCGCTCGCTCGAGCTCGCGGGAGAGCGAGCCGTATTGGCCCGGTGTCGTGCTCGAGGCGCGAGATGCGCCGCCCGCGGTGCGTAAGGAGATTATCGCCGATGCGGTGTGCGTGATGTTTTTTGGGCCGAGCGCGTCGCGCGGGCGCGAGCGGGACTTTTGTTGGGCCACCGAGACGCGCGTCGTGCCGTATGAGGAGAATAAGCGCGTGATGGAGTCGCAGCATGTGGCGAAGCGTATGCGGCCGACGGCGTTTCGTGCGGCGTGTGAGGAGGCGGAGGAGTTGTATAACGAGAATGGAGGCGCGCGGTTGGGCGCGGGGGCGTTTGGTTTCGGGGATGAGGACGACGCGACGGAGTTGCCTCGTTCGTCGTCGACGCCGTCGGTGAGTGCGTTTGGGTTGCCGTGTAGCGTGCCGCAGGTGCGCGTGGTACCCAAGTGTTCGTCGTGTGGCGTGAGCACGGATGAAGTCCTCGCCCCTGGCGCCCAAGGGCGGTGCGCGCTGTGTCAAAAGCTGCACAAGGAGGGACAGTTTTGTCCGGTGTGCGACCGCGTGTGGCATTGGAGCACGGGCGATCCCATGGTTGGATGCGATCGATGCGACATGTGGATTCATCGAGAGTGCGATAGCATAGCCGCGGAGGTGTTGGATAAAGAGGAAGAAAATGGCGAGGAGTGCGCGTACTCGTGTCCGTCGTGTCGGTCCAAGTCGGATGCGCAACGCGCGATTGAGCGCCGGGAGGCGCTTGAAGCTGAGCACGCGGCAAAGGTGAAAGAGGAGCTGAAAGAAAGGCGACGATTAGAAAAATTACTCAGTAAAAAGCGCGTGGGAAGGCCTTCAAAGGCGATGAAGGAGGCTGAGTTGACGCTGAAGCGGTCGCCAATCATCAAGTCGCCGCACGCGGCGTCGAAGAAGCAAAATACAATTCCCAAGCGACCGAAGAGCTCTTGGCAGCTGTTCGCGGCAGATTTTTTTCAGAATTATAAAGAAAAACACGGCGAAGACAATATTGACTTTGCTGAAGTCTATAGATTGCAAGGGGCAGCCTGGCGAGAGATTGAAGCGTCGGAGCGCTCGCGATACGAAGAACTCGCCACCGCCGAAGCCGAACGTTTCCGGGAAATGATTCTTGATATGAATGCGCGTGGCGAGCTCGACGATCAAAGTCTGAAGAGATACGACAAAATTCTAAACCCTGAGGCGTATGAAGAAGCAATCAAGATCAAACGCGAACACAATGCTCGCGATAGTAAGGCGTCTCGGCACACCAAGGCGGGCCTGATGTCGCGACTTCCCGATGGAAGCGCGATACCAGAAAGGTTGGAGGTTATTTGCAACGGTGTTTTAGCAACGTATCTCACGCAACTGAATCAAGTGTTGTGCATGTGCTCCGATTGCGCTGGGCAAGACCGCCATATGTCGCCGACGGAATTCGAAAAGCATTGCGGTATGGCGCAGGCGAAAAAATGGAAGACGTCGTTGCGCATGATTGAGCCGGCGAAAATGCCCATCGGTCGATTTTTGGATGGCGCTCAAATCAAAGTCTCGAGTAGCGATCAACAGAAAAATGGTCCGAAAGAGCTCGATTACGAGATCGTTCAAGTGAGCTGGAGCGTGGATAGATGCGCGGTGTGCGACGACGAGCGTGATTTTGATTTCGATCAACTCATCACGTGCGAAGCGTGCGCGGTTACGGTACATCAGTCGTGTTACGGGGTACCAGACATCCCCGACGACACCGTGGGATGGTTATGTCGTTCTTGCGAGCATACCGGAGGCGCTGTGAGCGAAACGCCGTTATGTTGCTTGTGCCCAGTCGCAGGCGGCGCGCTGAAACCGACGACAATTCCTTCTCTTTGGGCGCACAGCGCGTGTTGTCAATGGATCCCAGAAACCACGGTTCTGGATATCGAACGCATGGAGCCTATCGACAATATTGCGAACATCCAGAAAGAGCGTTGGTCGCTGCTTTGCACGGTGTGCAAGCAACGCATGGGTGCAAAGATCCAATGTTGCCATCCAGGATGTTATCTCGCGTACCATCCCTTGTGCGCTCGCGCGACGGGACTTTATATGGATGCCAACGACGACGGTGATGACGATGAATCACCGCTACAGCTGCTTTCGTATTGTCATAGACATTGTCGCGTCGACACAGAGCGTGCGCTGATTTATTCCGGCGCCGAGGGGTTGAAGATTGGTGAAGAAGGGCGACTGGTGCAGTGCGGCGCGAATAAGCAGCGCAAGCAAAAGGCGGCCAAGGTGGCTTCTTTTGTTGTCGACGTTCCAGTGCAAGAGAATCCCGCGAACGCAGCCGTAAACGAAGAGGAATCTGAATTGAGTTCAGATTCGGAGTACGACCCGATGATGTGCGCGAAATTCCGCCCATACGTTCGACAAGGGCACCCGCGGACAGAGGCTGATGTCAAGGATGAAAACGACGACGCCGAGCCTGGTTCAGCTGCGAAGCCCGTGCGTATTCGTAAACGCGTGTTGCATGCGAATGTTGAAAATGACGACGATATAGATAATGGCGTCGGTGACGACGACGACGGTGATGACGACGACGATGGTGACGACGACGAGGTCGACGACGACGTCGAGGAGCCTTTGGCGGAGGTGCCCGACGAGGCTGCAGAGGAAGAGGACGGCACGGAAGAAGAAGGAGAAGATGTCGACGAGACTGAGTCTGACGCCATGTCCACCGATGAAGACACCGCCGATGGCGCTCTTCCATCGAGCGTGAAACGCATCAATGAAGATGCCTTTGAGCTGCCAACGTCTAAAAAGGCGAAAGTCGGTGAGCCGAGCGAGTCGACTTTTCCTGGCAAACCAATTACCGTCACCACGGATAACGCAAAAAAACCCGTGAATGATTACATCCCGTTGCCAGGAGGACTTCCTGTTCCAGAAGACAATATTCCGCGTCCAGAAGTACCAGAAATACGCGTACGCTGTAAGACTTTCAAGGGCATTTTCAGACCGGCTGACACGTACATTCGATGTCTGTGTGGCAAATGTAAACGTGAAGTCAAGGAGGCGAATAGCGATGCCCCTGCGCTATGGCAAGGCCATCGTTGGGAAGCGCACTGCGGTATGAAGCACGCAAAGAAGTGGAAGATTTCCATCAAGGTTGTTCCTCCGGGTGACGAAGAGAAGGATGAATTGGACCTCAAGAACTTTGGCGAATGGCTCGACGAAAATAACATAGTTGTCGTCGCGGGTGTGTCAAAGCGCAGACCGCGCCTGTTGCTTCCTGGAATGCCCGTGAGAAAGAAATATAAAAAGAATTCTCGCGGGGCGAACGCGCTCATCGGTTTAGGTCTTGGGACATTTGAAAGTGATCGTACTGAAGACAAGATGGATGAAGAATCCAAGGCGGTCGCGCTCGTCGGACGAAGTGTGCGAGTCAACATCGGTAGTGTGATTATACCGAAGTGGATGAGCGGATCGATTATCGATTACAACATTTCGCGAACTGGCTGCCGGCACAAAGTGCTATTCGAAGATGGCAATGATCAGATGTTCACATTTACGCGCGACGCGGCGAATTTACAATTCACCGACGGCGACGCTCCCGACCTTTCTTTTTTGCCAGAGCCAGAAAAGATGAGCGCTCAAGAAATATTTCAGCACAAAGTTAAGAAAGCTATATCACAGGCGAAATTTCCTTCGGCCAAGCGTCCTTCGAGTGCTGTAGACCGGGCAAAGATAACAGAACTTGGACGACCCAAAAAGCCACGCGAAAAGGAAGCGTGGGTGCAGTGCGAGAATCCATCTTGCGGTAAGTGGCGTCGAGTACCACACAGCTTCGCCGAACAATTTTCGGCTGACGACGCCGACATGTGGACGTGTGAGAAGAATCCCCAAAAAGGCTTCGCCGTGTGTTCTGTTCCACAAGAATTTGAGGATGATGAAATTGATAGGCGAATTGCTCTCGGCGACGACGCACCATTCATGGATGGCTCGGACGACGACGATGATGGCGATGAAAATGCCATTAGAGTATACGTCCCAGATGATTTACCCGCGTGCGTAAGTGTCATCTGTCAGGCTGTTCTGGGGGTATTCCACTTGCAGACGAGGAAAGTAGAGTGTTTGTGCTCAGATTGTACGTCAAGCGAAGAAGGTTCTGTGTTTCATCAGATTACCGATTACGGTGCACATTGCGGAGTATCGACGAAAAAATGGCGCGAAAACGTTCGTGTTATTTTGAAAGATGGAAACATCATGCAACTCGGGAAATGGCTTGCGATTTGGGGATGCGAGATTCGCCGAGAAAAGTATGTGGACACTTCTGATAAATCTCTCATCCACAGTCATAAGCTCAGTCGTAAGCAACTCGAAGAAATTCAAAGAAACGTTTACAAGCGACTTGGGCTGAGTAAGATTGATAAGAACGCCACCGTCTCTGGTCCACCGCCTAAAACTGGTAAACGTCAATACGTTGAGCTCACGCCGTACGTTGTCAGAGGGACGCGCGGCTGCTTTAAGCGCGAGCTCATTCCCTCAAAAAAGTACACGCCTGAAGAGTTTGCAGCGATTCAGGCAGAACGTAAAAGTCGCGGTGGCGATGCTCCCGTGGTTGAACAACAAGGAATGCCAATGCGAGAGAAACTTGAGCAAATGACTGCGACGTACTCTGAGCGCTTGACGTTTGCCAAGTCAAACATCCACGGCTGGGGATTGGTCGCCAAGGCGCCTATGAAGGCAGGATCAATCGTCACGCAGTTCAAGGGCGAAACATGTCGAAGTACGGTCGCCGATCTCCGTGAAGCACGATACGAAGAAGCTGGTGTGGACTGTTACTTGCTCAAGCAGGACGACGACACTGTCGTCGATTGTACGTTTCAAGGCAATTTTGCTCGTTTCACCAATCACAGTTGCAACCCGAACATGTATTCAAAGATTGTCAAAGTCGACCAGGACAATCACATCATATTTTTTGCCAGAAATGACATCAAGGCTGGCGAGGAATTGACGTATAATTATAGATTTGAAAGCGAAGACGGCAAGGTACCGTGCTATTGCGGCGCGCACAACTGCCGCGGTTACTTGTGCTAACGTGACCGCCGACGAATTCGGTTTTTTAGACGAACGTAGCATAAAAATAGAATTAAATTAAAATTTCACAATGGTTTAGCGCAAACGCGATGGTGTACATATCAATCAAAGAACGAAAATGAAACGACCCGTCACGCCCCCATGCTTCGCTTCACATAGTCGCTCATCAACTGATCGTTATCCTTCGTCAGCTCCTCCACCGCCACCCTCTGTACTGATTCAAAATCGAATTCACCATCCGCGTACGCCTTCCGCACTTCCAACAACCGAAGCGCAAGCAACCGCATTTCGGTATCCTCGTGCGAAAACATCTTTCTCAACCACTCGTTCCCATCCCGCAACGGATTCTCGTGCAAAAAATTCGCCAACGCCTTGGACAACTCCGTGCCCGCGCCCTCGTTATCATACCCTTCCTCCTGCGCCAAAACCACGCGCACGGCCACCATGGTGAACAAATTCTTCAACGCCTGCGACGCCTTCACCTCTGGGCTCATGCCTTGAAAACAATCGCTCGGGACGTGCATTTTAGCCTCGGTCACGCACCGCCCGACGCGCCTCGCGGCGCGTGCGCGCGTGCGATGCGCGCCAGCGAACGCCGTAGCGTAATGCACGCGAGCGTGCGCCATCGTCGTCGTCGCGCGTCGCGCACTGCGGCAAAAACTCGCGACTTTTTGGGACACCACACAAAAGCGCAGCCGCCGCCAGCCGCTGGCGCGCGTCGCCAGACGTCGACGCCGGTGGCGCCCATCGTCATGTCGCGCGCATCGACGTCGCACGAGGCGACGTTTACGCTGGAGAACGAAGACCACACGCTCGGGAACGCGCTGCGGTACGTGCTCAACGCCAACCCGGCGGTGACGCTGTGCGGGTACTCGGTGCCGCATCCAATGGAGCGCAAAGTGAACGTGCGCGTGCAGACGAACCCAGCGAGCGGAGTGACGGCGCAAGGGGTGATGCGGGACGCGTTATTGGATGTGATTTCTGTGTGCGATCACGTGCATGAGACGTTTGAGAAGGCGGAGGCGGCGTTTGAGAAGGGGAAGAAGTAGTAGGGTAGCGAACGCGAGGACGCGCGCGTTCGAGCCGTCGTAGTTGAATAGTAAGGCTGGGATGTGAAGATTCCGGAGAGTGTTTTAAAATAAAGTACAACAATGAATTTTACATGTTTTGGATTTCTAATAAGCGCGCTTCAATGGATGCGAGCATGGGTTTGTATCCCAACGCGCCGGCGGCGAGCAAGTCGCCGCGTTCTCGCCGCTGGCGGTCGACGTGGCGAGACATGGACTTTACCGGTGTCACTGGAGCCGATGCCGTGACGTGCGGTTTCGTGTTTTCGCTCGCCACCCATTGCCCTTGTTCTTCGATGATTTCGATCAAGCGCGCATTCTGCGCCTGCGCGCTGGCGAGCTTTTCTTCAAAAGTTGAAATTTCAGCGCGCGTCGCGTCGTGCGCCGCCACGCGCTGAATGATTTCTTCGTCTAGACGCTCGAGCTCGAGCGTTTGCGCGTTCATTTCTTCAACTAATCTATCCCGTACTTCGACGAGCTTAGTGACGCGTTCGTCAGCGTTCGCTTCGTGCACGGTCTTGTCGTTATTCATATCCTTGGCTTTGGAATGTAACAGTTGCAATTCTTCAAGCGCTTCGCTCAACGAAGCCGCCGTCTTGCGGTTCGAGCGCTCGATGAATTTGCGAACGCGCGCGGGAAGTTCATCGTCGTTACCGCTCGTTGTGTCTTGAATTTCAGCTTTGATGGCGTTGATAACGCGCTCCGCCTGTTCGGCGCGTCTGGCGACTTCTTCCAACTTGTGCTCCGCCGCGCGCGTCGCCTTTTGGACTTTGGACATTTTTTCTCTATAATCGTCAGCTTCTCCTTCTGCTACGGCGGCAACGCGTGAAGCTGACTCGGCGCGTTCGTTCATAGCGTCTTGTGTTTGCATTAATTCCTCCAACTCAGCCTGAATCTCTTGTCGTCGACGGCGCTCGTCTTGCAATTCAGCGAGCATGATGTACTTTTCCTCTTCTTGCGCCGCGATTTCCGCCTCAGTAAAGAACTGTCCGCGACGACTCTCGCTGTTGTCGTCTTCTCTACTTGATGCGATGGCGTTTTCGTCGCGATGCATGCCGCGTTCTTCACGGAGCTCGTGAATGGCTCGTCGAAGCGTCGATAACTCCTCTGCGCTCGCGAATTGTTCCTCGCGACTCTCCTCTAACATGCGTTCAACAGTGCGCAAATGCGCGCTCGCTGACTCTTTCGCACGCATAGCCGCATCCCGCTCTTCTCGAAGCGCAACGACCTCGATCTTTTCTTTGCGCAAACGTTCGCATTCAAGCTCGAGCGCAGCGCGCGTTTCGAGCGCGTCTCGCGTCGCGTTCCTCGCCTCTTCCAATAAATTTTCAGCGTTCATTCTCGCCTCTTCCGCAATTTTTGCACGACTTTCCAGAGCCTGCCGTATTTCATGCACCTCAACCGAAGCACTTTGCGTCGCCGACGCTTGAGCGAGCTCTCTTTCGCTCTCAGCGCGCGCCAACGCCGTTTTGAGCTCCTCTCGGCTCCTCCGCACCACCGCGAGCTCAGACTTCACAGTCGCCAATTCGTCCTTCACCGCCTTACCCTCGCGTTCTGCGCGTTCTAATCCCGCACGCAAGTCATTTTCGACCGCACTCGGTGCCTCAGGCGCGACTTCAACGGCATACGCGCGACTTGCGCGCTCTGGCGTGGGAGGCGCGCCAAAGCCAAACGTAGACGCCTCATCATCGACATCCGCGAACGGAATCGCCCCCGACGCGCGCACGGACTCGCTCATCACCTCATCACGCGCCTCTGCGTCACCCTCAGCGACATCATACCCCGCACCGGTGGCTTTGCGCGCGCGAAACGCGTCGAGCTACACCGCGAACACACACATAATCAGTCACCAGTCGACGCATCATCACGCACCGAGGCGCATCAACGTCGTCGACGACGCCCATGCGCGCGCGCGCGGATCGACGCACCTTTGCTTTACCCGCGGCGCGCAAATCGGCCTTGGTTCGCGCGGACATGGCGCCGCCGGCGCGCCGAGCTGTGTGGTGACGGTCGGAGTTCCGGTAGCCGCCATTGATCGACGCGTCATGTCCGCCGCCGACGTCGAACGCGCGCCCAGCGCGGCGGTGGCGACGACGACGTACGAATTACAACCCGGGCGCCTCATTCGCATCGCGTGCGTGAGCGTGGTGCTGTGCATCGTGGTGACGTTTGCGTTCGCGACGACGGAGAGCGTCATTTACAGCGATGTATTTCCGGTGATCTCGGAGACGTTTGTCACCCAACCAGGGTCGTACATCGCGGAATTTTGCTTGGGATTCTCGGCGTGGGTGTTATTTGCGATGATTTGGGTGGTTCGGGCGTACTTGGAGACATACGCGTCGTATAAGGGTGACGCGTGGGCGCGACACGCGAGACAGAGCGCGTACGTCGGTTACGTCGGCGCGGTGTGTATCGCATTGACAGCGGCGATTAATTACTGGGAGAGTTTTGCTGCGCATGTGATTGTAGCATTTACGTTTATGTTTGCGCTATCGATTTGGATTGCGTGCGTGTTGGCGCAGCTTCGAGCGCATCCGGGCGCGGTGTCGACGTTGAGCTATCGCACGAAATGCTGCGCCCTCGTCGGCGCTGCCATCGGCGTTCTCACCTTCACCGGTCTCAGCTCAACGGTTAAACGCGAAGATGCGTATTCATTTATTGGCGCTGGAGAATGGCTCGCGGTGTTTTCTATCATCTTCTTTTCGTACACCATAGCTTGGGATTTCGAAGCCAAGAACGTCGCCGTCGTCTTACGCGTTCCCGAGTCTTAATACTTCACACCTCTAGCTACGAAATCCATGGGAACACTCACATAGTTTGCTATAGTTTGTAACATACGTCGTCACAGTCGTGCCCGCATCGCGCGCGCGCATCGTCCGCCACGAACGCGCGTACGCGCATCCAAATGTCCCGACGTCCCGCGTCGCGCGCTTTTTCAGCTCAGAAACCCCACCAGCCTGGCTCACCCTCACACCGCCGCGCGCGTCACCGCACGGTCGTTCACCATGCCCGCCGTCGCACCGACGCGTCACGCACACGTCGTCCTTCGATCTCCCGCGCCGCGCGCACGCGCGCTCGCGCGAGACGCGACGCGCGCGGCGTCGCACCGTCGCGCGCCGCGCACCGCCGCCTTGGATGTGCACAGCGCGGAATCTTTAGGGATTGACGGCGGCGCGTACGCGCGCGAGCTCGAAGTCGCGCTTGATGCGGTGCGCATGGCGAGTACGCTGTGCCAGGAGGTGCAAGCGCAGCTCATGCGCATGGATGAGCAGGCTGAGACGAAGGAGGATCGATCGTTGGTGACTTTGGCTGACTACGCGGCGCAGGCTATTATTTCATGGTGCGTCGCGCCGTCGCGAATGAGCGTCGAGAGTGATGCGCGCGTGATTGTATCGGTGTTATTGCTTTTGATTATGCGTGACTGACGCGTGTGTGTGCGTGTTTTTACGATGAACGTAGGCGCATCGCGCAAGAGTTTCCGGATATGCGACTCGTCGGCGAAGAGGATTCGGAAGCGCTCACTGAAGGCGGTGAAGGTGGGGCACAGACGCTCGGGAAAGTGACGGCGTTGGTGAATAAAACATTGAAGACGCATATGGGTGCCGCTGCGCCGGAGTTGAGCACGATGGATGTCGTGAATGCGATTAACAAGGGCCAAAGCAGCGGCGGGCCGAGCGGAAAACACTGGATTTTGGACCCAGTGGATGGTACGCTTGGATTCGTGCGTGGTGACCAGTACGCCATCGCGTTGGCGCTTATGGACGAGGGGGATTTAAAGGTTGGAGTGATGGGATGCCCGAATATGCCAAAGTCGGGGGATGTGTTGGAGTTTGAGACGAGCTACACGTATGGGTTTTCACCGCGCTTGGTTTCCAAAATGCTCGCTGGTGATTCTCTAGGCTGGTACAAGGGTTGTATCTTCACCGCTGTGCGCGGTCATGGGGCGTACATGTTCCCAACTGACCCGTCGTTGAAGATTGATCCATTGCAAGTAAGCGTGAGCGACGCGTTTGACCCGAGAAAGGCAAAGTTCACCGAGCCGGTGATGAAGGCCAACTCTTCCCAAGGTTTCACCGCCGCCGTGGCGACTAACTTGGGCATTGAAAGCAAACCGTTGCGCATTTATTCTCAAGTAAAATACGGCTCCGTCGCTCGCGCGGATGCGGATGTGTTTATGAAGTTCCCCAAGGCGGGTTACCAAGAGAAAATTTGGGATCACGCCGCGGGTGTTATTCTCGTTGAAGAGGCTGGTGGGCGCGTAAGTGACGCCGGTGGTGCGCCTCTCAACTTCGCTGGTGGAAGGTTTATCGAAAACTTGGATCGTGGTATCATCGCTGCGTCCTCGGCGCTACACGAGCGACTTCTCGACGCCGTCGCCAAGTCGTGGTCGTCGTCGCAGCTTTGAGAATTTTCGTTTTCCACACCCTACATGTTACCGCCATCATCACACCCCTATAGCCCAATTCTAAGTTGTTATGCATTCTTTTCAAGTCGCGTTTAATCTCCGAGTCGCGATGCGTCATGCTCTTCGAATCGTTCGCGCAGCCGAAAGCGCATTGCCGTCATATTGGTTTGATTGAATACACTGTTGTTGTATTAAAATGTTCTCGGAATCAGCATCCTTCCCGCTCGCCGCTATCTATAATGAATCACCTTACTTAGAGCGTAAGGCTGCTCGGGTTTTCGATGGTTTCCTTCAAGGTGACGAGGAACGCCGCGACGACGTCCCCGTTCACGTGGCGGTGATCCGCCGTGCAGTTCACCGTCATAATCGTCTTGACACCAATCATACCGTTCACCGGGACGACAGTCTTCTCGGAACCACCAACGGCCAAAATCGCGGTTTGACCCGGGGGGAGAATGGCGTCGAACGCGGAAACACCGAACATACCCATGTTGGAGATGGTGAACGTACCGCCAGCGTAATCCGCCGGCGCCAAACCGGAACCGCGCGCCTTCTTGACGAGAGCGCTCCAGTCACGGCCAAGTTGGTACACATCCGTACCCGCGGTGTCCTTCAAAACCGGGGTGATCAAACCGGACGGAAGCGCAACCGCAACGGCGATGTTAACCTTGTCGTTGTAGATGATACCTTGGCCATCGACGTACGTGGAGAACATGAGCGGGTGCTGCGCGAGCGCGACGCCGACCGCCTTGGTGAGCAACGCCGTCATGGTCACTCCCTTGGGCTTGAGGGTGGCGTAAAGCTTGTCGAACTCGTCGGTGCAAATCTTCATGGCAACGCGAGACACCGGCACGGAGAGCGACGGGAGCATGTTCTTCGCCACGGCGGCTTGCATCGGCGCGAGCGGAGTAATCGTGCCAACCGGCGCCGGAGGGGCAACCGGGGCAGCCTTGGCCGCCGCCGGGGCAGCCTTGGCCGGAGCAGCCGCAGGCGCGGCACCAGCCTTCGGCGTCGGCGGAACACCAGCCGCGGTTTCGATGTCAATCGCGGTGATGCGGCCGTTCAAGCCAGTCCCGCGCACGGTGTTAATGTCAACCTTGTGCTTCTTCGCCAGCTTCTTGGCGTACGGCGTGGCGACGATGCGGCCAGCCGCCGCGGCGGGCGCGGGCGCAGCCGCAGCAGGCGCGGGCGCGGCAGCCGCAGGCGCGGGCGCAGCAGCGGCCGGAGCCGGAGCCGCAGCAGCCGGAGCCGGAGCCGCGGGCGCGGGCGCCGCGGCGGCGCCGCCCCCGCCGCCAGCCTTCGCCTTCGCCGCCGCAATCTCATCCTCACTGTCCACGACATACGCAATCGGCGCACCAACCGTCGCAACTTCACCATCCTCAACCATGATATGCGCGATAATACCGTCCACAAACGATTCCACATCCATGTCCGCTTTATCCGACTCCACGACAACCACCGCGTCGCCCTTCCCGATCGTATCCCCTTCCGACATCAACCACGACACAATCTTCCCTTCCGTCATCGTCGACGACAGCGCCGGCATCATAATCTCCTTAATCTCCGCCTTCACGCTCACGCGCGTGCGCGCCTTCACGGCACCGGACGCACTCGCGCCAGGGCGCGAGGTCGATCGGAGGGTTTGGCGCGCCCCCGACGCCCCTCGCAGGCTCACGCGCGACGTGAGCGCGCTGTACGACGTAGACATGGCGAGCGAAATGTGACGATAACGGTCCTTGACGTACTGGTGACCGACTTGGTGTCGTGCGCGCGCGTGCACGGCGTCCACGAGTGCGGCATTCGCGCGCGTCGTAGGTTTCTTTTGGATAACTTTCCTCGAACTTTCAAACGTTTCGACGAGTTGACCAATGATGACCAGGAGGGGGACCCACTCGATTGGGCCCTTGGCCAATCGTGACCAGAGGGGATACGACCGACTCGTGAACCATTCAAACACGGACCACCGCCGTCGCGACCACACACGCGGGTGTTTTTAGGATTTGGCGACCGCGAAGGAAAACGCGACCGCGCGCGCGCGCGATCGGTCTTACCGCGCCTCAGTGACGGATCCAAACCAAGTTGGATTGTTCGACTCGGGCAATTTACACACAGGTACGCGCGCTCGCGTGCGTTGATGCGCTCGCGGTCGCGCGGTCGCGATGCGACGACGTCGAGCGCGATGGCGTGGTGTGCGCGGGAAAGCCCTAACGCGCGGGGCAGCGGCGATCGAGAGGCGGCGGCGTCGGCGACGTTGCGAGATGCGTGCGAACGCGCGATGGCGCGATACTGACGTTGCATGTGCTGTGTTTTCGTTTCGTGACGCAGATTTTTATAGAGAACGATGTCTGCTGCTGCTGCCGCGCCGTACAAGGCGCCTGCCGCCAAGGCTGAAGAGGAGGTGCAACGCATGCACCGCATTCGCATCACGTTGACGTCTCGTAACGTGGCGAACCTCGAAAAGGTGTGCGCGGATCTCATCCGTGGTGCCAAGGACAAGCGCTTGAAGGTGAAGGGGCCGGTGCGCATGCCGACGAAGAAGTTGAAGCTCACTGTGCGCAAGGCGCCGAACGGGGAGGGTACGAACACGTACGACCGCTTTGAAATGCGCATCCACAAGCGTTTGATTGATCTTCACTCGCCGGCGGATGTCGTGAAGCAAATCACGTCCATCTCCATCGAACCGGGTGTTGAGGTTGAAGTGACCATCTGCGACACCAAGTAGATGAAATGTTTCGGCGTTTCAGCGGCTCGGCTCGAAAGACGTCGTCGCTCGATCTAAAGTCTATGTCAGATTAGGCAACCGCTCTGGGGTTGATGCGTGTAATCAAATCTTCCTATCTCGTGGTTTTTTATTAAAACGCCCCACGTGTCGCCGCGCGCATTTTCGTCTCGCTGTAAAGGTTTTTTGTCTTGATTCGCCAATAATAATCTTTTCGCCTCGTCATCTTGCGCCTCCTCGTCCCGCCGACCGCAGTGCGAACCTCGCACCGACGTCGCCGCATGTCGTCGTTCGCCGGGCGCACATCACACTCGACGTCAACTTCGACGTCAGTGTCGACGACGCCGTGGACCGCGCGCTCGACGGCGTCGCGCTCGAGCGCGGCGAGGACGCGCGTCCCGCTTCCTCCGCGCGCCGCCGCGAGCTCCTCCTCGCTCGCCGCCGACGATTTGTGCGCGCTCGAGCGCGAGTGGCGCGCCGTAGGCTACGACCTCAACGCCCGATGGGCGTTGATGAAGCGTCTGTGGACGCTCGAGGCATCGCGTGCGGGATTGTCCTTGGACGAGTGGAACCTCGGGTGGCACTCGGCGAAGAGCTACGTCGGCATCACGTACATGTACGACGACCGCGGAGACATCTTCGTATCAAAGTATCTCTGCCTCGACCCGGAATTCGACAATGCCGTTGGATGTTTACGCCATGAACTCGCGCACGCGGTGGCTGGACCGACGAGCGCGGATCATGGGACTGGATTTCGCGCGGCGTGCGAGACGCTGGATGTGCCCGCCGCGTGGCGTTCGGCGACGACGGGGGCATTCTATTCCCGACCAGCGGTGCAGATGATGTGGGCCAAGCACGACGTGCAAGAAACGTTGCGAGGTGGGAAGTTTGCCACGCTTCCGGAGTTGTTGTACGAGAAAACGATATGGAGCGCGCCCGTGAACGGAGAGCGCACC
>Ga0222715_10003017_pt1 | contig 15166 bp, 11 predicted proteins | sample C33_9DmetaG_FD_165056 | JGI IMG/M metagenome (GOLD analysis project Ga0222715, IMG submission 165056) | Estuarine water microbial communities from San Francisco Bay, California, United States - C33_9D | ecosystem: Environmental > Aquatic > Marine > Unclassified | place: USA: California...
CAGATGCGCGCGATACCGACGACGGGGACGGCGGCGGCGATGCAGGCGTCGCGCGCGATCGCTGTCGCGGGATGCGACGCGCGGCGATCTCGCCGTGCGGTCTCGCGCGGTGCGGAAAAGCGCGTCAGATGGGACAGACAATGTCGTAATCGACATCGGTGTGATTCTAATTATCGCGCCCCGCGGGCGTCTGGAGAGCATTCGGCGATGGATGGTGGCGGGCGAGATGTTGTTGTGTTTGCGTACGATGCGATCGTCGATGCGACTCTAGAGATGACGCGAGTGTCCCACGCGGTGGCGAGAGCGAGGTGGCCGGACAACGTCCCGGGCGAAGCGGCGAGCTACGAAGCGGCGATGCGGACGATGCGACGGTGTTTAGGCGAGAGCACGTCGTGCGAAGCGGTGGTGATGATGCGCGTAATTGCGGATGAGGCGATTATTGGCGGGCGAACGACGTCTGGGGGGCGGCCGGGACCGGTGTTTTCGTTCGAGCAGCGGTTCGAGCGTCGGACGCGGCCGCTCACCGTTGATGAAATCATCGCGAGTTGGCCTGAGATCAAATTGATGAGTGTGATGAAATGGGGAGAAGACTTGGAGACGAGTATTGGGTGGGATGGGCGACGGATGACGCCGATGGGGTTGCAGGCGGATGTGGACGCAACACGCAACGCCCGGGAGGCCCAGGCGGGCGAGCAAGTGGTTTATGAGGATTTGAAACCTCTGCTCCTTGCCGCCCTCGATCGAGGGTCGCGTGTATACGTACTAGCCTCTCGCGGACGTAGCGTTGAATCATGTGCCAGTGTGCTTAGGGAAAACGGTTTGAAAGTTTGGGATGAAGACGAAGACGAAGACACCGGATGTGGCATCCGCGTCGTCTCCACAGATACGTACGCATCTCGCGGCTTGGCTGCCGCACATATCATCGCTACGAACTCCAATCCTGGCGAACGCTGGTACATCGTTGATGGTGACATTGACGAGCTCGAAAGATTCCGCGAAGCAGATTTAGGTGAGGCATACGACGCGTTAACTCTCGGCGTCGACGTCTCGTTGCAACACGCGGGATACGCCTACGCGAGCCCACGACAAGTCCAGCGCGCGTCATTGGATCCACACATCGAACTTCTCACCGACACATCTGCCAAGAACTTAGCTATCAATTTTCTCGGGACTTATGCGCGATGAAGATGACTCTTCCCTGCTGTACAGTGTATATAACTAGAGCCGTTGTTTTCTAATATCAAGTCAATAATAATACTGTAAAGGCACTTCAAAATAATATAACAAGCTCTCTATGCGTGTGTGTCGTGTTTACTTGCCGATCGCAGCCAAGATCTTGTCATCGGTTTCGAACGCCATTTCCTTCTTGTCGCGACCGATGGACTTGTAGTACGCAAAGCGTTCCTTGAGCTCAGCGGCCAAATCCGGATGCTTTGGCGACCAGCCGAGCACGGCTTGCGCCTTGGCGCTCGACGAGTAGAAGTGGATCGGGCGGAACGGGAACGCCTTCTTAACTTCAACTTCCGGAACGTCCTTAGGATCATAGTTGATCACGTTCGGTTCGACACCCGCGGCGGCGGCGCAGAGTTGCGCCATGCCGTTCAACGTCACCGCCTTGGTCGTGACGCAGTTGAAAATTTCACCCGCCGCGGCGTCGTTGCCGATCGCCGACGCAATCATGGTCGCCAAATCTTCGGCGTGCGTCACGGACGAAAGTTGGTCACCAGAACCCGGGACCAAGATCGGGCGGCCACGCACGATGCGATCGAAGAACCATTCTTCGCAATCCTTGTTGGAACCGTAGCCCGTCAAGTACTGCGGTCGGAACGAGCTCATCTTCAACGGAAGCGTCTTCAAGTGAGCTTCAACGACGGCATGACCACTGGATTCCTTCACCGCATCACCTTCGACGTGCGGGGGAGCGACAGTGGGCTTGTAGATGCCCGCACTGGACACAAACAAAAATTGAGACGCTCCGGCGCCGACAGCGAAATCCGCAACAGGACCGACAGTTTCCATATCCTTACCGTTGTTATCCACGACGACATCGAACTTCGCATCACCGTGCACGGACTTCAACGCATCTGGGTTGCACCACACCGTCTTCACGCCCAACGCACGGATCTCATCAAAGAGCGTGAACGGGGTCTTTTGCATCTTCTTGTCGCCTTCTTCACCGACGACGTTCATGGTCACCTCGTGTCCCGCCGCTCCGAGGGTCTTCGCGAGCCAGAAACCAATGTTCGCGTGACCACCACCGTTGGTGTTGACGATCAAAACCTTCTTCTTATCCGCAGCTTCGACGACGACAGAGCGCGCAGATGACGCAGCGCGAGTCGGGACAACGAAGGCGCGAGACGCCTTGACGGGCGTTCCGCATACTCGCTTGCGAGACGCAAACTGTTTACACACGCATGCACGGATTCGTCAGTACGCGATATAACAAAAAGATGACATCAATGTCGAAACGTTCTCGACTCGCCGCGCGAGAAACACCGCCGAAAATCACCGACACGAGAGAGTTCGACGCTCGCGACAACCACTTTATCCACATTATTAATCCATCGGCCACTGTTCGACCCATCCCCCGCGCTTCGCGAGCCATCGGAGGTCATCGGACCCGTACCCACGCATCGATAATCGTACCATGGAGCACTGCGCGCTTTGCGCGGACATGGCGGACATTGTGAACGACGAACGAGGCGTGCGAGCGATTGACGCACACCCCCCTTGCGGTCGCCCCTCGTGGTCATCGATGGACAGTTTGCTTTCGAATGTGGCGTTCATCGATGCGCTTCATCTTTCAATGCGTCGTTGAAAGACTTTCACCGATCACGCGGGTGTCGAAATTCGAAACATAATCGCGCATCGATCGAGCTGCGATAAATATCGATCAACTCGCTTTCGAGTGATATCGATCAATGCCTTGCCACGATTGCAATCGATACGTTGCAAGTTGAAACCGGTAAACTCTGATTTCATCGATCGATTTCATCGATCAATTGAAAGCAGAAATGATACATCCTGTGTAACAGTCGTTCATCGTGCGACGAGTCGATCGCTAGAGATTTCGAAAGCGCGCGATGTCGATCGGGCGCGTGCTCCGAAAGCAGAGGCGTCGGACGCGCGTGCGCGTGCTGTGCCACGTCGGTTTCGCGGTGATGAAATCGAGGCTTATCGTCGACACTCTCTCGCGCGCTATCGGCTGTCGTAGAGCACTGACTCCACAGAGCGCTCGCACGCAAAGTATACGTGCCCCTCATCGCGCGTGTGCGTCAAAGTCGCGCTCGTATCGGCGTCACGAATCTGCGGAAGCTCGCGAAGGGTGCGCGTAGGGGCTCTGGCATTCCGGCACCATGGCGACCCATACGTCGAGCGTGGGTGGTTTAAGCGCGTCGCTTGCGATGCGATCATCGCGAAACACCTGCATGAGGTTGCGGTCGGCGCAGAGTAACGTCCGATGGCTCGTTCGACGCGGTGGAGCACGAATAGTGTGCAAAGGTCAGGACTCGCGTCCCACGCGAGCGACAATGGAGAGCGAACGCTATCCCACGACGACGGATGGCGCGAATGGCGGAGATAAAGGAGTGAAAACAGGTTCTGGAAAGTTGCGCAGTGTTGAGTTTCCGACCAAGGCCCACGACTCTTACGTACCGCTGCCGCAATTGGCGCATGCGTTGGAGCGCGCGGTGCTGGCGTCGTTCGCCGAGGTCCTTAGCCAAGAGTGTGAGGTTGACTTTTCCAATAACACTTTGGACGCGTGTTCAGGGGAAATTACGGAGGCACTGGGACGTGTGATCGTGTATTCAAGCGCAGCTGAGGTCGCGGGGAGATTCAGTAACAATCTACGAGCAAAGGAACTCGAACGTTTGCGAGCGGCACTGTGGGAGCTCAGAGTGTTGTTGGAGAAAGAGTGCGATGAAGCGGGTGGATGTAGTGTCACGGTTCGTCATAGATTCGAGGCGTTACGAAGCGCGTCGCTAGATTTAGTTCATCCGAACCGTCGGGCTCCGAATGCACCGAGTGGTACGGCGATTCCCAACCTTCAGCTCGTCCCGGAGGTGTCGAATGAAGAAATCACTGCGTATTATCGCGGTGGTCAACCGACAGCGGAAGGCCGGGCCTGGCTCGTTCGAAACAACTTCAAAACAGTCATTGACTTGCGAGGCGAGGACAGACAGAATCAATGGTTGCAATCTTTTGGCGGGGGACACGCTGGTCAAGGCAAGTTTGGCCCAGATGCCCTCAACATTGTACACATACCGATTCCTGATATGGAGCCCCCGTCCTACGATGACGTGCAACGTTTCATTGACACCGTGAACGATGTGGCATTGCGACCAATCTTAGTGCATTGCAAAGCTGGGATTGGGCGTACCGGCTCCCTAGTCGCGTGCTGGCGCGTTCATCAAGGCATGGATGTCGAGCAAGCACTCGCAGAGGAGAGTCTGGTGTGCGACTTTGGGTCAATCGCTCAAGAAGCGTTTGTTCGTGAATACGCAGCTAAGCTCAACAACAACGAGTTCAACGGCGCGCAATTCATCGCTGAACACGTCGATGGATTAAATGGAGAGCAGAACAAAACGAAGGCTGTTGGCGAGCATAGTTCGTTGTCAGATGCTCCAGACATGTATATTATTCGTACGGATGGGTTCACGTGCACGCGTGAGTTGGTAGAAAACCGTGAACTGAAGATTTCGCACCCGAGCACGCAGCAGCTCGTGCTCGTGTGGCGGACGCAACCTAGACGAGTATTCTTATTGAAGAAGATCGGCATCGCACTATTGCCTCAACTGATTGAGGTGGCGCACGCGATGATGACGATGGGGATCACCGTCGTATTGGATGAAGACGTCATGTTTGAGCTCAGACACGCCGACATCGAAGATACGATTCACCGAGCTTCGGTGCTCAAGCGGGCAGAAGAACTTCGAAAGGTTGATGGAGTGATTCCGCAAGAAGATTGGGGGACTATTGACATTGTCTGTTGTCTCGGCGGTGACGGTGTCATCTTACACGCGAGTAAGCTCTTCCAAGGGCCGTGTCCGCCCTTACTCGGATTCCATTTCGGCTCGCTCGGTTTCCTGACGAGTCACCCGTCTGATGAGATGGCTGCCAGTTTACTTCAGTCTGTGGGTCGAGGTAAACCAGTTGCGAACATTCAAGGCGGTGTGCCTATTACGTTACGCATGCGACTCGAATGCACGCTCGTCAAGGCCAAGGACAAGACCGAAGCAGGTGGGAGCGGCCAGCCGTTGAAGCGGATCACGGTTCTGAACGAATTATTAGTAGATCGTGGTCCGAGCCCGTATTTGTCCCAAATTGAGGCTTACGATCGCGGCCAACTGATCACTACGGTTCAAGCCGATGGTGTCATAATCGCCACTGCCACCGGGTCGACTGCGTACAGCGTCTCTGCCGGGGGATCCATGGTTCACCCGAATGTCCCAGCAGTGTTAATGACTCCAATTTGCCCTCACACGCTGTCGTTTCGACCGGTGATTTTCCCAGATAGCGTCGAGATTGAGCTTCGAGTCGCCGAAGACGCTCGATGCTCTGCTTGGGTTTCATTCGACGGTCGCGATCGCTGTGAGCTGGAAAGTGGAGATTCTATCTTCGTCCGCATGAGTCAATATCCTATTCCAACCGTGAATTACGCCGATCAAACGGGCGATTTCATTTCATCACTTCGACGCTGCTTGCGCTGGAACGAACGCGAGCTCCAGCTCGCATTTGACTCGTCTCAGCGTGACGCGTTGCGAAAGATTTCTGAGCAAGCCCAAGAGCTCAATGACTTGAAGTAAAAGTCTCACCATTCATTGAATGCTTTCTTCAATTAGCCACTTGTAATCTGCACGCACGATAGTACACACAGACGAGAAACATTAAGTGCGTGAGGCAACTGTAAAAACGGAACGAGTTAATGCATATCATGCATATTCGGCAAAAGTCGACGCCTCGAGTGTTTCGCGTTCGTTTGAGCGCGTTGCCATCGAGTCTCGTACATGATCACGATTGGTTCATATTGATTACAGTGGATGCTGTTGCGTCGAACGTGAGAAGCTGTCGACAGTGTACTGTAAAGATGGTGGACCCGCGGCGAGTGGCCATCGTTACGTCCGTCGTGGCTGGACTATTATCCATACTATGGCCAATGTTCGAGTCAGCGTTTGGAGCGGTATCATCGGGGTCGTCGTGCCCGCTCGGATACACGTCGTCGTCGCCTTCAGGGAAGACTGACTTCGACGCAGCTTCGCCGCATGGGTTGTTGAAGACTCCGTCCTCAGTCGGTTCAACTACCGTTGCTTACGTCGGATGCCGCTTTATGAACACCACAGGGACATCAAACATGATTATTTCGAGCACTGGACGAGTACTGGCGATCAATTCAGGCTCTGAGCGGGCGCTCAAGGTAAAGTTTGCTGGAACAAGCATCCGACGTTGTCGCGGGAAGTTTATCGTTCCGGGATTTGTGGACGCACACGTACACTTAATCACGGGGGGTTTCGCACTTGGGGCATTGGATTTATCAAACACGCGCAGCAAATTAGAGTTCTTAGACGCTCTCGCGACGAATGTGGGAGAGAATGGGTGGATACTTGGTTACGGTTGGGATGAGACGCGTTTTGCGGATGTTTCATCGACGCCATCGATTAACTGGTTGCGCGCAGACGGCCGTTTTGATGGTGTCAAAGTATGGGTAATTCGTGCAGATGCGCACGCAGGGTTCGCCAGTGCGGCAGCACTCGAAGCGTCGGGGATCACGAAGACGACTGTCGTCGCCGGTGGCGTCATAGAGGTTGATGAGAACGGCGAGTTGACTGGAATGGTCAAAGAGCTCGCCATGGCTCGAGTTCAAGCAGCGATCCCGCCACACACGGCGGACGATCGTCAAACAGCGCTTCGAGCGGGCATTTCACACTTGCTGAGTAAGGGAATCACGAGCATTGGTGATTTTGGTGACATCGATAGCCTTGTCGCCGGTCCCAGCGGATTTACACAGCTCTGGAAGGATTTTGAGGTGCTCGCCGCATGGGACGCCAACAAAACGTTGCCCATACGAATTACAACGTACATGCCAATCGCGGATTGGGAATCAGTCGCATCACACGAAGCTTGGAACGATGGATTTGTACGTGAAAATGCGACCACGAGTGTCATCTCTCGAGTTCGATTGGGCGGCGTCAAGGCCTTCTTAGACGGGTCTCTAGGAAGCCGCACAGCAGCAATGATGGATCCATATGATGACAACGCAGCAACAAGTGGCAAACTCATGTACGCACCGGGGAAAGACGAGCAAGCGTTCATGAATTTGGCTCGTGACGCTGACGCTGCGGGGTTGGAGGTTTCCGTACACGCCATAGGAGACCGTGCGGTCGAGCAAGCACTGGATACTTTACAGGCCATCAAACAAGCAAATGGTGATCGAATAACGCGAAGGTTCCGTATTGAACATGCGCAGCACTTGCAGTCTCCGATCGATAAGCAACCGCGTAAATTCAGCGAGCTCGGGGCGACAGCGAGCGTGCAGCCAACACAAATATCACTAGACAAATGGAGCGTCATTCAGAAGCTCGGTGTCGACCGCGCATCGCGAGCCTACGCGTTCAAAACTTTCATTAACAACGATGTCCCACTCGCGGGAGGAAGCGACTGGCCCATTGTAGGTGCAGATGTTTTTGACGGAATATTTGCCGCAACGCATAGAGACAGCTGGACACCCAGCGAGGCTCTTTCGTCCACCGAAGCGGTGCACGCATACACGAAAGGAAGCGCGCGAGCGCTTCGTATGGAGGGAATGATTGGCGAAATAACCATCGGAGCTTTGGCTGACTTCGTTGTCCTCGATTCTTCGCCATTGGACACTAATAAAAAGCCAGAGGTTATCGCCACGTACGTCGATGGAACGTGTGTGCACGGACGATGCCTCGCATAGCAGAGGATATAGACTGAATTTATACTTAGACTAGAATTAGTTTCTCTAAAGTTTACATTTTCTATGATAGTGCGTGCTCTGTGAAAACTCTCATCCCCAACGCCTAGCGTCTTCTTCCGCGTCTACTCGAGAATACCACGCCGGGGGTTCGACATGTGTCGATAATCTATAGTTTAACCAAACTTCTTCCCCGTCCTCAATATCTCGCGTTGCTACCAAAACCAGCGCCCGAATCGCATTATTATCCGTCTCGTTGATGATTCTTGGCTTGTCCTGGTCTTCGCCAAAGATGGCCAACGACGCGTCAGAAAAACGCTTGGACATCGTTCTCTTGCTATCGCTCATGATAGATAATAGACCTTCATGGGTTGCCTCATCCTTCTCATCTGGAGTGACGTTCACGTTCGGCACGAATCGACGCAAATACGCGTCCGCATCATCTAAAGCTACGTCCACTGACGCTACGACGACGTTTGGTTTTGTCCCATCTGGTGGATGGTTCGCAAAATGTGCATAAGCAAACACGTTTGAGCGCTCTAGGGATTCACACTGGTTCAAAAGTTCTACTCGTCGTTCTTCGTCGAGTCGTGGCTTGAGTAAGCGTTGTAAAAAGCTTCCATTCATCGCTGCTTGCTTTTCGCCGTCGGTTAAATATATCGGCTCCCCTGGCCATTCGTTTGTCGCGCTCAAACATCCACGTCCCCACGGTTTAGCGTCAATCACGCTCCCATCGCTGCGAACGATCAAGTAATCATTATCCGCGCCCACTCGTGGGTAATTTTTCATATACTTCATCGCTGTGCCGACGTATACAAGGCCGGGATACGTCGCCACGACGCCACCCGCCTTCACGCGTCCGCGAACAAACAATCCATCGCCACTCTCCTTGTGAGGCACTCCAGACTTATCTACATAACAATGAAACCCAACACCACGAATCGCTCTGGCGCGCATGGCGTCGATATCATCATCACGCGCCGCGCTCGTCGTCGCCGTCCCGGAGACCAACGCGCGAGCCAATCCAACAACCTCATCGCACAACCTCGCGTTCACCGCGCCTTGGCGCGCCTCGTGCGTCATCCCGTGCGCCTCGGCGATGAGTTCGTCGCTCCCCCGTCCCGCATTCGACGCGCCGCGAGACGCTCGCGCGTCCACGCGCAGCGACGTTAACAAGTAGAGCTTGTGTACATCCAACTCTCGCTGCAGCGCGCGCGCCGCCGACGTCGACGCGCGGCGAATGAACGCGCGAGACATTGGCGACGGATGCGAACGGCGCGTCGCGTACCGATGTGGCCGTCCGTGCGCCGCCGCGCGCGCGACCTTTGCAAACGATGCGCGTCGTGGATTGCGGTTGCGTGGAGTCGGCGCCACTGTTCAGCGCGCCCGTTTTTCAACGTCGCCGCGGCCGCCGCCGCCGCCGACGCGCCCGGAGGAGCATGGTCAAGGCTAAATTACGCAAGAAGGCTGAGCGCGCGGAACGCGCGTCGAAATCGGCGACGACAGTGGCGCGTGACGCGGGGGAAGTTGCGGCGGCTGAGGACGATGTTGAGGACGCCATGGCAAACTTAACCAGCCATCACCGTCGCAAGGTGAAGAAGCGCGCGGTATTTCTTGAAAGTACGTGTTAGGAATTGTAGTTTTTCTAATCGTGTGTTTATCGTGATGGCGATGGAAGTCGAACGCGGTGACGCTGACGCGTGACTAACGATTGCTTTTCTTTTCTTCGCGCTCGCGAGCAGAAATACGCGTTGCCACGGAGACCAAGATGAAGCGCGAGTCCTCAAAAAAATCAAAAGGCTTGAAGACGGACATGAAAACCTTGTCGCTATCACTCGCCGATATCGTCGCCAACGGTGGAAAGTCCCCGGGAAAGCTTGGGAAGTCATTAAAGACAAGGACAAAAACGGCCAAAGCGCGGACGGCGCTCGTCCGGGACGAAACGACTCGAATGCAGCACGTCTTAGCGCACCCGCAGTTCAAGTCTAATCCAATCGCGGCGATATCTAATCACATCGTCACCGGTGTGCGCGACGCGTTCGGTGCGGAGGCGTCAGGGGTAAAGGACAAGACGAAGCTCAAGGTGAAGAAGCCTAAAAAGCAAACGCCGGCGCAGCAACGCGAGCAGAGCGCCGCGCACGCCGTAGGCGTTTCACAAACGAATAATGCCTCTCGATCGCTCAAGGCGCACAAACACGGTGGAGGCACGAGTCGTGGGAAGATGTTAAAAGTCGAGCGAGGCGGTGGGATCGATAAATCGAAAAAGAAAAGGCGGTAGAAGACGCGCGTTGTACAATAATACAAACCGATAGCGGAAAGGAAAGAAAAAGCCACCTCACAACGTCGCGCGCGCATTGTCGAGGCGTGTATCCGACAGACACTGAGCGCCATGCATGCATTGACGACGACGAGACCGACGCTCGCGCACCAGTGCGCGTCGACGACGCGAACGCACGGACGCGCGTCGACGACCGCGCCCACGCTTCGGATAACGCGCGACACCATCCTCTCTCGCGCGTCATCGAGCGAGAACGACAGCAGCAGCGCGAGCACGTCATCAGTTGAGTCAAAAAGCGGTGCGAGTGACATTAGCTACCCATGGGCGCAGCCCGGATACAGGGGCGCGGTGGTGAGCGCGTTGGATGAGCGCGCGCAAGCCGCGGTGGTGAGCGCCGCGTGGCTCGCCGTGTGCGCGGCGACGTACGAATGCGTCACCGTCGTCGGTCCCGCACTCGAGCACGCCGCACCATCCCTCATGGCGTGGTCCAAATCAACATGGCCCATCATCGGCGTCACCTACGTCGCCGCGGGCGTCGCGCACTTTGCCGTCCACGACGGCTTTGTGGCTATGATGCCCCACGACGGCGCGTGGGGCATCTGGCGCCTCCCTGGATCAAAATCATTCCACGTCAACTGGACCGGCGTGGCTGAAATACTAGGCGGCGCTGGATTAATGCTCGGGTCGCTCCCATTCAACCTCACGCCCGAAGCGCTTCAGCCGATATTGACCCCGGCGTCCGCCGCGTGCCTCGCCGGTTTAAGCATGGCCGTGTACCCGGCAAACCTATACATGTGGACCCACAACTCCCCTGGTCCACTCCCACCCGACGCCGACGAATCCATGCTCACCCTCCCTTGGCAAGGCCACCTCGCGCGCGCCGGTTTACAAGTCTTCTTAATGTCCATCTTGATCGGTCTCGCCCGCGGCGCGTAGCGTCGCCGCGCGACGACGCCCGCGTCGCCGCGGCGATAGCATACCACTTCAATACACATACACACACGCTGCATACGTCACACACGCGTCGCATACGCACACACACGTATATATATACATGTTCACGCGTACGCGCGCGCGGTCACCGCCACCACCAGCGGACATCCCAAACGTCGCACCGCCGTCGGTCGGTCGTATACCACGCCACATGTCCGACGACCCACATGTCCGACGACCACACACACGCGATCCCACGCGTGCGACGACCGTCCGCGTGCGACCCGCGACGCGAGCCAATCGCGTGCGCGAGAAATCGCGCACACAGGCCCCCTCAGGCCCCCTTCCCGACCCCCTCACATCCGCACACGCCCCTGGTCACGACTGGCCAAATACACATCGTAAATATTAATAAATAACACCCGTCACGCTCTCCGGCGATCGCGGCGACGCACGAAAGATACGCGATGGGCGATCGCCATAGAGCGCGACGCGATCGCCCATGTATGCGCGCATGTGCGCGTAGGGTGGCCTCAACGACCCCGATAAAAACACGTGTATGGGCACATAGGCGTATAGAGTAGGGGGCGTACGGGCAAGGGGTGGTCCCGATCGGACACGTGGGATATTTTCGCGGTTTTTTTTCGCTTGTTTGCGCGCCGCGGTCGTTTCGTGTCTCGTGTCCGCATTCATTCGCGCGCGGTTCGCGTCGTCGTCGTCGACTCGGGCGAGCGCGGGATACGGCGTGACTATCGTGTGCGAGGTACGTTGCGATGCGATACGCCGCGCGGTCGCGATCGCCGTGGAGCGCGTGGGTGAGGGAGAGGGGAATGAGATTCGTCGCGTGTGACGCATTCGTGGGACGCATTCGCGTGACGCGGCGCGCGAATGTCATTCTAAATGACGCGTTCGTGGCGCGCGCGAACGCGCGGTGCGCGCGCGCGGGGGCGGTGGTGATGGTTTGGGGTGTGGTGGTGCGCGATCGCGCGCGCGCGGGGGCGGGGGCTGGGCGCGCGCGCGTGCGCGGCGCGCGCGCGGCGTTGAGTCCCCTCTCGGACGACGCGACGGGAGATCTCGCGCGCGCGCGTCGCGCGTCGCGTCGTCGCGTCGCGTGCGGCGGGGGATCGCGCGCGCGCGCGGGGGGGTGGAGGATATATGTCTTCACGCGTGTGCGTCGCGAACGCGCGCGATCGCGCGTCGCGGTGGGCGTGGGAGAGGGGAATGAGTGATTGAAAACAGTTGTGCCCAGGGGGACGAAGTCTCTCGGCGGTGTGTCCCGATGGGCGCGCGCGCGCGAAAGTCGCGCGAATTCGCGATGACTGACGAGTGTGCGTGCGCGTGTGTGTGTGATGACGATTGAAACAGGAGAAAACAGAACGAGTACGACGCGTATGACGCGAAGCGACGGGGTGACGGCGGCGACGACGGCGGTAAGGCGACGCGCGCCGGCGGCGGCGAAGACGTCTCGCGCGAGTCGGGACGACTCGGCTGAGCCTTTGACGGTGTATAAGAGTGGTGGTGGTGGCTCTAAAGCGAATGTGAATGTGCAGGAACACAGCAGTGGTGTGATTGAGGGGCGTAGGACGCCGGAGAATGGTGGTGCGTCGATGATGGGACAGAGTAAGCGCGCGGCGGCGCCGGCGATGTCAAATTCAGATTCAGACGAGGAGGCGCAAATGGTGAAGAGGGCGAAGAAGAATTGGAGCGCCGATGCCGTGGCGCTTGGGTATGAAGTGGGGACGATTAAGCACAGTGCGTATGTGTTGCTTGCGGAGAATGGCACGCGTGGGATGACGGTGGCTTCGATTGTCGGTACGGCGCAACGGCTGTCCATGTACAGCTGGGGCACGTGCAAGACGCCGAATAATTCAGTCACCGCGGCGTTGAGTCAAGACGAGACATTTGTGCGCATTGCACCGAGTACGTATTGCTTGAGGTCACAGTTACGTGGCTCAGGTGTGGAGTTACCCGCACCGCGTACGTCGAGTGGATCGCACGACAGCGGGGCCACGGGGATTGGACACGCCCATCACGCGCGACACGTCGACAGCGGGCACAGCGGACCGAGCGGCGCGCGGGCTAAGAAGCACGCCGCCGCCGCGCCGCGAGCGCACGTACGCGCGCAGTCGCCCATGCACTTTGTCATGGAAGAGCCAACGTACAGTGGATACCATCATGAGCACGATCACGACGAGTGTGACACGGTGAATATCCACGTCGCCGACGCGCTCGATCGCGTCGGGGATGAAGTGAAAAAGACGGCGGATAAGCTCGCGCAGGAGAGCTACAGGCGACGCATGGATGCGTATGGACACGGGTTCGGTGTATCGAATGCGGGTGAATTTGGGACTTCGTTTCACTTTCCTCCGCCTGAAATCGTTCGGCCTGATCATTCGCCCAACGCCGCAGTGGCTGGGAGCTGTTTGCTCTACTACCCCACGGCGTCGGCGCGCGGGGGCGACGTCTCGGCGTCGCCACTCGTACCCACCGAAGCAACGCATCGAGCAGTGACATGGAAAGATGAAGCGAAGAGGCTTAACGTGAAAACGCAAAAGACTCCCAAGGCATCAAGCGCGATGACGCTCCCGTCCTGGGTGCTGGAACAGTATCGCGAAGAGCACAATGCGATTTTGTGCGACGACTTGTGACGAGTCAACTACTTTTTTGTTGTGAGCCAATACCGAACGATTTCCGTCGCTGACAGGCGCGTGCAATCGCATCAATAATGTTGTAATTCTAAAAGTTTTCTCTGTCTCAAGACGATATATTATATAATGATCATTTGTTAAATTTTTTTACAAGGCTGTGAACGGTGCGTCGGATAGAATATGAAAATTTGCGGCGCGAGCGCTGCATGTAAACGCCTTTTTGTTTCGACATATGTATATAAGTGTGCGTACCACGCTTGCAGACGCGTATGTATTTATATGCAGAGCGCCGCGAGATTACGCTTCGAGCGCTTGAGCGAAATCTGCGCAGATGTCGTCAATGTGCTCGATGCCGACGGAGACGCGAATCATGTCTTGCGTGACGCCAGACGCGGTTTGCTCTTCAGGCGTGAGCTGCTCGTGCGTCGTCGACGCGGGGTGAATGACGAGCGTCTTTGCGTCACCGACGTTAGCCAAGTGCGATGCAAGCTTGACGTTGTCGATGAACTTCATGCCCGCATCGAGACCGCCCTTCACGCCAAACGTGAGCACGGCTCCATACATGCCCGGGCGGAAGTACTCGCCCGCCTTTTTGTGGAACGGGTGCGAAGACAAACCCGGGTAAGACACCCAGCCGACCTGCGGATGCTTTTCCAAGTACTTCGCCAACGCCATGGTGTTCTCGCAGTGGCGTTCCATGCGCAAGGAAAGCGTTTCCAAGCCCAAGATAAAGTTGAACGAGCCAAACGGCGACTGGCACATGCCGAGATCGCGCAAGCCTTCGACGCGCGCGCGCATGATGAACGTCGCATTGGCGCCCAAGATACCGTCCGGACCGAAAGTATCCCAGAACTTCAATCCGTGGTAGCCAGGAGAAGGCTCAGTCATCACCGGGTGCTTACCGTTGTTCCAGTTCATAGAACCACCGTCGACGATGACGCCGCCGACAGACGTACCGTGGCCGCCAATCCACTTGGTCGCGGACTCAACAACGATATCCGCACCATGCTTCAACGGCTGGCACACGTATCCACACGCACCAAACGTATTATCGCAGATCAACGGAATACCATGCTTGGCTGCGATCGCCTTCAAAGCCTTGAAATCCGGCACCGCGAATCTCGGGTTCCCAATCGTCTCCACGTACAACGCCTTGGTGTTGGCGTCGATTTGCGCCTCAAACGACGCCGGATCATCATCCTTGGCAAACTTCACGTTAATCCCAAGTCTGGGAAACGTCACCTTGAATTGATTGTACGTCCCACCATACAACGACGGCGTCGCGACAATATTCTCCCCGACTTGACAAATTGTCGAAATGCACAAGAATTGCGCCGATTGCCCGCTCGACACAGCGAGCGCGCCCACGCCGCC
>Ga0222715_10003018_pt1 | contig 15165 bp, 12 predicted proteins | sample C33_9DmetaG_FD_165056 | JGI IMG/M metagenome (GOLD analysis project Ga0222715, IMG submission 165056) | Estuarine water microbial communities from San Francisco Bay, California, United States - C33_9D | ecosystem: Environmental > Aquatic > Marine > Unclassified | place: USA: California...
TTACGGAGGAGTACTTCCATACAATTGTGGTACACCCGCTCCGAATACCCCGCACCCAGATCAGAGTATATTTGTTTGGCGAGGGCCTCAATGTCAATCATATATTACTTTTTCACACTCGCTTTAACAACCTTATTTCTCAAATTGGGGGTCAAATTGTACCCAGTCATATTCTTGAACGCCTTTATGTTACCAGCTGCAGCAGCAGCCCTGGCCATTGTGGCTGAGGGTGCACTTGCTGCCCGCGACACGGCAACTTTCTTAAAGTTGAGAAACTTGAAACTGTTTTGACGATTCTGTCCAACAACCATGATGGAGTTTTTATTAAAATTTTGAGCAATCTTGGTTATACTTCTGTCTTTGGCAGAAGTCAATATGGTCACACCTGGAAACCAACGACGCAAAATACGAACCTTGTTCTCCACTGGAAGTGGATTCTTAGCGTTTCCATAAGAGTGTGATACAACAACCACAGGTGTCTTGTTTGTACGCCTTGCAGTCTCAATGACTTGTTCAATCATGAGGCGATGTCCCTTGTGTGGGGGGTTGAAGCGTCCATAGGTGAATACAACTGACTTCATTAATAATATCAAAGAATATAAATGTGGACCTGGTGGCCATTCAAAAATATCAAAATATCTACATCAAAATCTATGAGCTACCTATGGGGAGAATGAATTAAAGAATAGCTTAGATTCTAAATATATGAATATAAACTACATAGATTTATGTTCGGGAATCGGTGGTTTTAGAGTTGCCATCGAAGACTTTCAGAATGAAAGTTCAAATATTAATTTCAATTGTGTTTTGTCTGCAGATATTAAACAAGATGCTATCGATACATACAATTTGAATTTCAACGAACACAATGAAAAATGTGACATATATTCACTTGAAGTTGAAAAAGTGAAACCATTTGATTTATTATGTGCCGGATTTCCGTGTCAACCATTTAGTACAGCTGGACAAAGAAAGGGGTTCAGTGATGACAGAGGTGGTATGATTTTCAAGATAATGGAACTATGCAAATATCATAAACCAAAATATATCTTATTAGAAAATGTTTATAATTTATTAACAATTGATGGAGGTAAGTGTATACAAACTATAATTCAACTGTTTGAAGAATTGAATTATAATGTTTACTATGAAAAATTGAATTCAAAAGATTTTGGATGTCCACAATCGAGAGAAAGAGTGTATATCATTTGTACATTGAACAAATGTTTGGACTTTGATAAACTTTTTACACTTTCATCGAGAAAGATGTTACGCGATGTAATAGATTATAACGATAAAACATCTAATATAGATGCAGACTTTGTGCAAAAACTAATAAAGTTGGCAAAAAGTAGAAAAATACAAGGTTGTAAAATTTCAGATAAAAGAGGTGGTGATAATAATATTCATTCGTGGGAACTTGAATATAATGGGCATATCACAAACGATGAAATCAATCTAATGAATAGTATTATGTTAGAGCGTCGTAAAAAGCACTGGGCTACAAAGAAAAATATAACGTGGATGGACGGTATGCCACTTACATATGAGGATATCCAAACATTTTTTAAACACGACGCATTACGAGAAATGTTAAATAACTTGGTTTCTAAAAAATATTTACGTTTTGAAAAATGTAAAGATCTAATCAATGGAAAACGCGTTTATAAGGAAGATAGTGAAAGTGGATATAATATATGTAAGGGTAAATTGAGCTTTCCAATCAGTAAAATATTAGACCCAAATGATATATCCCCAACTTTAACGGCAACCGATTCAAATAAGCTTGCAGTAATTATTGATAATCAGGTAGTTAGGACACTAAATACACTAGAGTTAATAAGAATTTGTGGGTTTCCGGATCATTATAAAATACCCGAGCACGTGAATTCATACGACCTATTCGGAAATATGGCAACACCTCCAGTCATCAAAGAGTTGCTCAAGCTGTTGTTCAATTAACTGAATGTACTTTTCAGAATTATCAAACGGAAATGCTCTTATAAGATTTATTAGAGCTTCCATGAAACTTCTACTCGTATTTTCCACTTTAAATGACCTACTGGATGTCGGTCGCAAGTTGTGGATTTTCCCATATTTTACCTGACATGACACTGGATATTTCGTATTCAATGAAACAATTTCCCACACCCGTTTAATATAATGATTTTTTATTATGATGTAATTGTCTTCCATATCATACTCAAAAATCACATATAGTGTGTTGTATAACTTTCTATTTACACCCCCGGGTTCGGATAAGCTGTGAATATATGAGTAGAAATTCCCTATGTCAAATCCAGGAGAGCTTTTAAATACTTTAAGTTCTATTTCGGTATCTCCGTGAAAAAAGTCAGGACTTTTCTGTTTTGGACCACGTTTGAAATTTGTAACATTTTTGCACATGTAATCACCGAAAATTACTTCCAATACATCACCAATTGAATTTACATCGCGTATGTCTCCACTTTGAACGATACCACCATTTTCATCTCTACACCTATAGAAATGATCGATCTTTAGACTACTAAATTTCTGAATAGCTTCGTACATGCGAAAATTAGTATGCTACACAGCGACTTAGGTAATAAAATATTAGTAGATGTTATATGGCTACATGCGAAAATTGGTATGCTACACAGCGACTTAGGTAATAAAATATTAGTAAATGTTATATGGCCACATACGCCCAACCCACATGTGAATTCGTGTACCGCGTTTCCTCTCTTGAAAAAGTCGTTGATGGTGACACGATTGATGTCACTATTGACTTAGGTTTTGATGTCTGTACCCGTCAACGGGTGCGTCTTTTGGGTATTGATACCCCGGAGTCACGCACATCAGATTCAGAAGAGAAGAAGTATGGTCTCCTCTCCAAGGAAAAACTTAAGGAGTGGTGTATGAAGGCTGTGGCATCGGAGAAGGATGACATTGAAATTGAATTGAGATGCCCAGAAAAGGATTCTCGTGGTAAGTTTGGGCGCATCCTCGCAGAGGTCTGGGTCTCCGAGGGTGGTCAATGGACGAATGTAAATAAGTGGTTATGTGACGAGGGGTACGCTGTTCCATATTCTGGACAAAATAAGAAAGACGTTGAGGCCCTCCATGAACTTAACCGCGCCAAGTTGAGAGTTAGAGGTGAAGTCGCTTAAAACTTTAAAACGGAAATCATATAGATGACTTTACAAAGTGTACTTCCACGTGGTCAGATTTTTGTAATTGATAACGCATTAAATCTTGATGAATGTCAAGAACTTATAAATGTCGTTGACGAACATGCGAGATTAGAAGAGTGTTACGGATACAAATCTAATGTACAATCCAAGTATATAGATTTAGAAGAGTTAAAAAACTCTCACAGAGAACTACATGATAGAATACATAGAATGATTTTCAACTCTATAAATCATATTGTAGTTAAAATTGGTGAGACAACTCCAATTGATATAAGTTTGATAAGAAGTGATAGTGGTTACAGACTCAGAAAAATACACGGGCCTACAAAAATTCACGTAGATGGTGTATTAGAAGAAAATGGAATGGTAAGATTTGCGAGTGTAATAATCGCACTCAATGGTGACTATGAAGGTGGAGAAATTGTTTTTCCAGAACAAGATGTAAAAATAAAACTAAAAGCTGGTCAGGTGTTATTTTTCCCACCGCATTGGTCTCATCCACACGAATCCCTTGAACTACACGGAACATATAGATATACCATAAATACGTGGTTATGTCATTGATCATATGGGTACTTGTGTACCCACAAATTACAAATCCATTTTTCCCCAGACTTTACCGGTCTTCCACCATGTAAAGCCTTGGACGTCATGAGTTCGTAGTTATCAAGTGTGTGGAAAAAGAGAGCATCTCCAGCTTTCAATTTGTACTTCTTGTTCAAGTTAGGAAACTCCGTTTCACCCTCCTCGTAGTCATCGTTGAGAGCCAATATGACAGTGTACATTCGTTTGTTTCCCTTCATGTCATCAAAAGTATCTTGATGTGGTTTATAGTGACCCCCGGGTTTGTAACGAAGAACTTGAAGATGTTCACAATTTGTGAGAGGTCTATCTGTGAGAGACACACATTTTTCCATAACACGTCTTACGATTGGATCACTCGTATCAAGCCATGCGGTTTCACTATCTCTCACATTTTTGTCAATCTTTCTATCCTCTGCGACAGTTGAGACGTGTAACTTCTGTTCAGCCTTCTTCATAATATGTCTTCTTTCATCTTCTGTGAGGAAGTTTGGAATGACCTGAGGCTCTCTATATGTTGGTACGAGATACAATAGTATCAAGATGATAGCCAACAAAAGTACAATCATATCTTACTTTTAGAAAAGATTAATATTGTAAGGTGCGATGCAATTATATCTAATTCTAATGGTTTCCATCACACTATTCGCATACTCTATAAGTTTTAGACTTATATCTACAATTTCATCAACTCTGTCTGGTTCAAGTACATACTGTCTTAAGAGATCTCCACCCGTATCTATCACCATTCTAAGTATGTTCGTAATGTCCCTAAATTTTTCACGTTGTTTGTCACGTCTCTGGAGTTCCTTTTTGAACGCAGATTCCTCAAGTTCATTGAGCATATAGGCAACGCGTAGATATTGATTGTCTCCATCATACATGTCACCATATCTGTATATGAGATCTCGGTCCATATGACCAAGTACATTGGCAAAGCGTAGAATATCATCCGATGCCTGCATTTCTCGTAATTCTCTGAACGTTGGAACGCCACCACAAGGGATATCTGCATGCTCCCTTGATGAGATTCGCCCCCTCTTAAATTCCATATAGTGCGGATTGTGGATACGCCCCGTCTCAATCTGACCAGATACCCAATCAAATGCTGTGTGACAATCCGGACACCACATCTGGCGACACCCCGAGAGCTTTTGTATCATCGTTCCACATTTGGGACATGGCTTTGTATCCTTCTTTAGAAGTTCCATAGTTTTGACCGCATCTGGATCACATGTATGATCCTCTCCAATTTTCTCATTACAATGCTCACAAAAGTGACCATCACAGAGACCACAGAACCAATCTTCATTCATGAAGCCTTTGCACTCTTCCATTGGACATTTACGAACAAACTTTTTGGGTGGTTCACCTGCGACAATCTCACCTCCGTGTCGGAGGCGTTCCAGTTCCCTATAACTCTCCTCCATATCATCACGAAGTTGGAGAATTTCTTCTGGTATGGGTACATTATTTGTGATTGGTATATAGATACCATGCTTTTGATGAAGTTCTATGAGTCTCTTTCTTTGACTATTTATGATAAAATGCATCTTTCGCATGGCTCGTATTCTCTCAACTTCTAACTGTGTATCAGGCATACGAATCTTTTCTCTTTCAAATAGAATTGTCTCCCGATGACGACGAAGTTCTGTATTACGAAAGTACTTTGTACAAAACGAATCTACAAACTCACGGTTCCACATATTCTTACATCCCATACAATGGGGGTCATCGGATATGGATAGGAGGTATCTTTGGGAACATGCGCGGCAGCTCTGTAAATCACAGAAGGGACATTCAACCTTTTTGTGATTTATTTTGTTGAACTTTTCACAACATACATCACAATTTTCCATTAAATAGAAATTGCTTTATATCTTTAATATCAAACACATGACACCCATGAGTATGTAACCCAATTTACCTTTCTTTTCTGGTTCGGGGACTGGCTCTGGTATCACTTCACAGATGGGCTCTGGCTCTGGCATCACTTCACGGATTCGTAATCGTCTGTAGAGTATGGACATTTGTATTTACATATATTTTTCTTTGACCCAATCACGATCCTTCTTGAAAATCTTGGAGAGCTTGGGGTCTGTGCGCTTGAAGAGAATCATCAAAACATTGAGGCGACGGAAGAGACCGAGGGGTGGTTCACCCGCCTTGATGACCTTCGCGAGCGCGCGATGTCTCGCGAGTTCGGACTTTTCGCGCACATCTGAATAGCCATGCATACTAAGTTTACTGTTTGATCTGATTGGAATAATAACTTTGACCTTCATTTAGTATAATGTGACATTTTTATCGTCTTCTAAATTGCTGTTGTTTGATAACTTGTGCCCGTGTGCGATTCTTCGCCTTCATCTTCTTAGTACGTGGAGCGACGCGCCCTAATGGTTGAGCTCGAGCTTGAGGTTGGGGTCCCATTGTTGGACGTACTCTCTTTGAAGCATCCCTCCTTTGTGCGTTTGAAATAACTCGGGAGGGTTCCTCACCTCTTTCCAATCTTTGCATAAACTCTTGTCTATTTTTACGCTCAAGTCCACTCATACCTTGGAGCATTTTAGCCGTATTTGATCTCAATTTAGCCTGTTTCTGTTTCTCATATTCACGCGTCTTCTGCTCTCGCTCCCTACGTTCTTGAGCCTGTTTCTGTTCACGGTCTTTGCGTTCAGCTTCAACACGCTGCTTAGCCGTACGGTCACGTTGTAACTTGTCTGCATTTGTCAAGACCTTACGAGCATTTTCTCCACCGGCAAGTCTATTCATAAAACGCTTTCGGTTATCACGTCCCAACTTATTCATAGATTGAAACCTTTCCGCGGTCTCGCGAGTTGCAATATCACCTGCGTCTCTCTTTGCCTTGATATCCCTTGCCAATTCTTGGCGTCTCTTTTCAACATCATTTCTCATTTGCATGACAAAACGAAGTTGTCCTCTACGCTTGTCTTCAGCAATGGGGGCTTTTTCAATTTCTTTACGAAGTGACGCCTTTTGATCAAGGAGACGATCAAGTCGTTGAAGCTCTTCAGGTGTTTCCGCTTTCCGAATCGCATCTTCCCAACCTCTCCGCCATTGTCCAAGTGCACCTGGGATCTCACGGACCACCTTATTCAAAAGTGGTTGTTTCGCCATTTGCTTTTCAACCTTTTTTCGTGCATCGTCGAAGATGGTTTGATTCTTGGAATCATTCCATCTCTTCATCAGTGCTTGGAGATTAGAACCCTTGACCCCAATCTTCTTGAGTTTCCATTCAACGCCTTCGCGAGTTTTCTTAGCCGTATTCTTCTTCTCACGATTGAGGGTTGTGGCGTTGGCAATAACCTTATTAGCACCATTGGTAGCCAATCGGTTCATAAACTTCTTACGATTCTCTCTCTCCAACGAGGTCAGACCTTGCAGTGTGCTCGCAACACTCTTGATTTTTTGATCTCTGATCTGTTTTAAACGTGCTTCTTCAATATTTCGTCTCTTCTGAGCTTCTTCTTCTAAACGACGTTTCTCGTCTTCAATCTTCTTATTACTCTCCGCCTTCCTTATGGCATTCTTCCTCTCGCTGTTGAGAGCTACCGCATTTGAAACAACCCTTTGAGCTCCATTCTGTGGAAGTCTATTCATAAATCTTTTGCGATTCTCGCGAGTAAGTGTTGTTAAAACTCGCAAAGACTCTGCGACATTCTTGGTTTGTTTGTTCTTAGCCGCTCTCGCACCTTTTCTATTGGAATTCAATTTTTGAGCTTCTTCCAATACCTTCTTGTATGGTTCGGTTTTGAGCCTATTCTTAAACATGAAACGCTCGTCACTCGTAATATTTGTAAATGTTTTCAATTTGATCTCTACATTTCTGATAAGTTTTTCGATTGCAGTTTTCTCAGCCGCAACATTCGCATTCACAAGACCCTTGATTGGTGTTGCATTTACATATGGTGTGTTGAGCTGTTTGAGATACACATCTTTTTTGAATTGTGGGATGACAGCTTTTCTCACATAGTTTCGTATAGCATCCTTGTCCTTCTCATTGTCGGTATTCTTCGCTTTTGATACCGCGATCAAATCATCAATGAGAGCCTCACCATTTTTGAAATCGGTCATGTATCCTTCCATCTCTTTACTTGTAAGATGTTTGAGACTTCTGAGATGCTTTTCAAGTTTCTTTTCATCTTGAAGCTTTTTGGCTTCCGCATCCTTGAGCCTCTTCTCTTCGTTGAGACGCTTTTGTTCTTCACGTTTATTCTTGACTGCTTTATTCAAACTATTACCTTCATTCTTGAGTGGTTGAATGTTTGTGTTCGCATTGACAACCTTCTTTATTAATCCCTTTCGTTGATCTGGTGTCAAATCATTAAGACCATTGAGGTATGTAGAAAGCTCGGTTTTCTTTCGTGCAACTTCATCGTTACGAGATTTCAGTGTACTATTAAGTTCTCTAATTTCACGTTTTATCGCGTTCATATTTGTATTCGTTTCAACACGGTTAATGAATGATTTCTTATTAGTGTTTGTGAGTCTCGTCTCTTTGAGGTATGCGCGAAGATCATCCTTCTTCGCATTGACAAGTTGAGCATTTGCAACTTGCCGAATCTTAAGAGCATCTTTTTTGAGTTTCTCCAAAGTTGAACTCCCATTATTGAGCTTATTGAGTAAATTTGTACCATTGATACCCAACCCATTAATGTAGTTGGATAATTCTTTGCGTTGTGCAGCCTTTGTTTTTACAGCAACGTTAATATTTGTGGCTCTCTTCTTCAATGTATTCAAATTCGCCGCTTCACTTTCAAAGTTTTTGAGAATGGCAGCCCTGTTAGCATTGCTAATATTGAGACCATTCATATGCTGTACGAGATTCTCTCTGTTTTGTGCCATCTTTTCCATCACTCGTTGAATGAGGATCGCATTCGCTTCGTCACTGGCATCTTTCAATGAAATTTTGTTGTCGGCATTAAACTTATTGAGAACCATTTTAGTATTCGCATTGGAGAGACCAATCTTCTGGAGATACCTTTCAACTTCCACTCGGGTAGCGAGGCGCTTTTCAGTTTTTCGCCGTTTTGAAAGTTCCTCAATAGTGGCTCTCAAAGATGTCAAAGTGGCATTCTTGTTCGCGTTAAACATATTGAGAATACTGGTCTTATTTGAAGCATTGAGATTTGTCCCATCGAGAATAGCTTCAAGTTCACTACGATTTTGAGCACGCTTTTGGGCAATCCTCGCGTTTCTTAATTTCACGGCTTCATTTTTGAGATCATTCACAGTCATATTTGAGTGGTTGAATGTATTCATAATTGTATTTCTATCCGTAACATTTAGGTTGAGACCATTGAGTGCGTTGTAGAGTTCAGTTCTCTCACGAGCTCGTTTTTCGGTGATCCTCTTCACCTTGAGATCCTTCGCTTCATTCAGTATAGAGTTTAGAGTAACATTTCGCTTGTTGAACTTATTCAACAAGTTCTTTTGATCGCTGTTGGGAAGGTTCTTGACGGCGTTTGTGAGAGTCTTGCGCTCGGCACTTCTCTTCGCAATTCGCTTGAACTCTTGGATTTTGTTACCTTCAGCTTTGGCATTATTATACGGGAGATTCTTATTTATTATATTTTGTTTGTTCTTATTGTTCAATAATTTCAGACCATTGAGATATTCCTTAATCTGTCTGCGAATCTCATTACGCTCTTCTTCGTTTCGTGCGTTCTTCAGCTGTCTCCCTCTATTTCGGAGAGTATTGAGACTTCTTGGTTCAGCATTATAGTTCTTCAATAAGAGGTTGACATCTGGGACATTCAGTTTCAATTCGTCCGCGAGGTACAAAGTCAATTTACCCCTATTTCTTTCAATCGTCTTTGTCTCTCTCTCTCGAGCATTATTTTGAAGTTGGTTGAGACCTGTTGTATCGTCACCGAACTGCTCCAACAATGCATTGCGGTCGGATTGATTGAGGTAGAGGGTATTCAATAAGTTTGAAAATCCCTTGCGAGCCACAACCTTACGCTTGGCATTCAAGTCTTTTTTGTACGCCGCGGCATCCTGTTTCACCACTCTCAAGTTCTTGCCATCGTCAAGATTTTTGAAGAATATTCTCTTTGAATTATTATTGAAACCCAAATTTGTCATGTAGTTGTTGAGTTCAGCTTTTTTAGCGATGCGCTTCTCTTTAGCTCGTCTAATAGCTGTAGTGGTTGCCAAGTCTTTGAGTGCATTCCAGTTTGTAGAGTATTCATCAAGTTTTGAGGTAATCTCAGTTTTATTTTCGGGTGTCAGGTTTTTAAGAGTATTGATATAGTTGTAAAACTCTCCTTCATCTTGGGCAAACTTTTCCTGTTTTCTTGACTTGTTTATTTCGTTGGCTCTACTTGAGAGAGTATCCACATTCACATTGGTATTATCAAAATTTTTAAGAATACCATTTATATTGTCTTGGGTGAGGTTACTCAATTTTTTGAGAACATTCACAAGTTCACTTCGTTTTTGAGCTTTCAAATTCTTAAACTTTTGATTCACAATCCTTTTAGCTTCAATCTTGAGTGCTGCGAGATCATCTTGATTTTTATTGAGTTTATTGAGGAATGGTTTTTGTTCACCTGCATTGAGACCTTGTTCATTCAAGAACTGTTTTAGGTTCGCGAGTTGTCCAGCCTTGATACTAACTTTCTTTTGAGCTACAAAGTTTGAGGCATTCTTCATAATTGTGTTCAAGTTTACATTCCTATTGAAGTTGTTGTAAAACTTCTGCTTTTCCCCATTGTTGAGATTGAGTTGATTGAGATGTAATTTCAACTTTGTCAGATTTTTAGTTCGCTTTTCAACAATTTTATTTTGAAGTCTTTGATTTGCCAATTTCTTGGTGGCATTCAAGTTGAGATTTTGGCTCAAGATATTTCGCTTGTTGTTGGCATTTAGACCAAGCTCGTTTATGTACTTGGACTTCGCGAGGTTGAGTGCGTTCTTTTTATTTTGAGCCTTCTTCCTAGCGATGGCATTGGCTTCATTCATCAATGACTCCAACTTTTCACGGTTCAACTTGTTCGTGAGGTTCTTTATTTCCTGGTTGGTGAGGCCAAGTTGTGACCCATGGTTTGTGAGTATGACTGTATTGGCGTTTATCTTTTGTTGGATGCGTGACGCCAAGATGGCATTCGCTTCTTGTTTGAGATTTGTCAAAGCAACTTTGTTATCTACATTAAACCTGTTGAGAACCACCTTTTGATTTTCTGGTGACAATCCCTGAGTCTTCATATACTCCTCAAGCTCGTCGCGATCTTTGCCACGCTGTGTCTCAATCATTTTTGTGACCATCGCGTTCAAATCACTTCGCAAGCCATTGATGTTGACATTTTCAGCATTCAATCTACGAATGAATGCATTCTTGTTTGTGTTTGAAAGGATTGATCCCTTCACATTTGAGGTAAACTTTGCTTTATTATTGGCGAGCTTCGCATTTTGAGCGTTCTTGATCATCTTATTAACTTCATTTTGAAGCGATTTAAGATTAGCTTCGTTTGCATTGAAGCGTTTCTCAATATTGGCCTTAGTATTTTTAGAAATATTCGCAGTTTCCAAGAATTCCATTAAGGTCTTTTTGTTCGCAGCCTTTTGTTCTTGAACTCTTACATTCTTCAACTCTTGCGCAACCTTTTGAAGTGCGTTCACCGTGAGGCTATTACTTTTGTACTTATTCATCATTGTACCTCTGTCACCGTTATTGAGACCAAGGTTCACAAGGAACTTTTCAAATTGTGTCCGCTCATTTTCCTTCTGGTTGACAACTCGTTTGTTTGAGAGTGTCTTCGCCTTGTTACGGTTCATATTGTTCATGAGACTCTGTTTATCATCATTTGTGAGACCCGGAAGAGTATTGAGATACGCGCGGTACTCTTTTTGTGCTTTGTTAAGACCCTCCGAGTTTCTCTGTTTCTTCAGGTTCTTGGCTTCTTCAATCAACTTGTCAACATTACGGTTACCATTTATGAACTTCCCCATAATGACATTCTTGTTGAGTTGATTGAGACTTATTTCATCAAGGCGAGTTTCAAGGCGTACACGTAGGTTTTCAATCTCTGATGATCCCTTGGCTTCTTGAAGTTTAAGGGCTTCACTCTTGATTGTGTTTATGTCCGTATTTTCGTTTTTAAATCGTCGCAAGAATTCATTCTTGTTTGATTGGTTAATCTGAAGAGGTGTCAAGAATGAGAGAAGATTTTGAGCAACAAAATTCTTCTTCTCTTCAATTCTCTTTTGAAGTAACTCATCAGCCATCTTCCGCATTGAATTAACATTAGCCGTCTCAGTAACTGATGCGATGAGAGTATCTTTATCTGTACCATTCAACTTGTTATAGTTTTGAAGTATCTTACGGAATTGTTCTTGTTTGTTGGTGAGTTTTTGGGTCTTAATATTAGCATTAAGATTTCTCGCCTCTTCAATGAGAGAATTTACATTAGAACCCTCTTTACGAGCTCTGTTTAGAAATAAGTTCTTATTTACATTACTGAGACCAGTTGTTTTGAGAAACATATCCATCTTCTCTTCATTTGAACGTATGACATTCGCCTTATCATCAGCCTTAAGTTGAGCTTCAACTTGAAGTTGTTTGAAATCGTCAATTGCCATTCTCTGTCTGAAACTATTTCGGTTTGTGTTAGATATATTCAACTGCTCTAAGAATGCCAAGAATTGTCTTTCTTCTTCCTTGGCTTGTTCAGCTTCCATCACAATCTGTTTTCTTTTCGTAGATCCTAATTGTATTTTATTAAGGAACTTCTTCTCTCTTCTAAGTTCAAGCTGCTTAATCCTAGCAACAGATAAATCAAGTGGAAGGTCCTCATTAGCTGGGATTGGTTGAATGGTATTAGCAGGTGGTATTTGAGGTCCTTGAATGCGACCCGTATTTAAGTAGTAACCCAATCCCTTTTCTCCTTTTCTAAAAACATAACCCTCTTTGGATTCTTTGAACTTATTGGCAGCAATAAAATTCTTATTATTCTTTTTACCAAAGAGACCAGCGAAGAACCCTGGCTTCTTTTCAGCTGGCGCGGTGACAGTGTTTCTCGTTCCACCCAAAAACGCTGGTTTTTGTCCCTTGGCAAATAGACCACCAGTTGGGAATGATACCTTTGAATTTTTGTTTTTGGGGCGGTTCACGTTTGTGTTCACTCGGTTCACATTGGTGTTCACTCGGTTCACGTTTGTGTTCACCCGATTCACGTTTGTGTTCACTCGGTTCACATTGGTGTTGACTCGGTTCACGTTTGTGTTCACGTTCATGTTCACATTCGTGTTCACCCGATTCACGTTGGTGTTCACTTGGTTTACGTTGGTGTTCACTCGGTTCGTGTTCACTTGGTTCACGTTGGTGTTAACATTAAGCACTGCTGTGTTATTCACTGCTGTGGTTGTATTCTTGATAACAGAAACTTGACGCTTTCGCGCGAATTTAATAGGTTCATGGATTTTCATATATCGGAGACGCTTACCGATAGCATCAACAATTTGACTCTTCGTCATCTGTTCAACATTTTTCAAATTAACCTTACGAGCGATCCGCTTAAGATCAGCTCTTTTTGTGGTTGAATCAAAAAGAAGTTCATAGTCATTGGGTTTCAAAGGAGAATTCTTATCAACGAGATAAGTTCTGCTTGAATTCATGACCAATGGTGGAAGAGGCAATTTACCGTCCTGAATATCCTGATAAGCTTGGCATATTTCTTTCTTTGTTAGCTTAATATCTACCCCAGCGTTGATCTTAATCAACTTCCTAAGGTTTTCTATATCCGCGTCTGGGTCACACGCGTTCATCGTTTATATTAAGTTAACAAAAAAGTAGAAGGAATTTATTTAACGGTTGAGTAACCCGTGTTATATAGTCTAATTTTGTCTTCGTAAGACATACCGAAATCAAAAACGTTTGTATCACCTACATGTATTTCAATGAAGTTGGTGTATTTACTGTATTCCTCGCGATGTGTGAGAACTGAACGAATAAGAGATTCTACAAATTGTCGTGGATTATTTATTTCTTCTTGATATACCCGATCCATTTTCACTTTGATACATGTAACTTCGTGTGGTTTCTTGTCTAAAAATGGGGTCATTGGATATTGTTCTTGTGTCGCGCCATCTATATAAGTCTTTCCGTCATATTTGCCACATGCAAATATCAGAGGTATCGCCATACTCATACACACAGCATCTATAACTTTCATTTTAGGGTGAGTATCACGAGAGAAGTACTCGGTAGTTGAAGAATTCAAACAATACGCAGATACGTAAATTTTCATATCCAACTCTTCAAATGTTGGGTCACACCCACATACTTCTACAAGCTTATCACGAATAGGCGCTAAATCAACAAAACCAAATTTGTTAAAGAAAGAGCCTATGCGTAATTTAACAAATTCGGGGATATTCAATGACAAAGATATTTCAAATATTTCATCTACGGACATCCCCAAAGCCAAAAGTAACGCCAAAATTGAACCTGCGGATGCTCCAGATATTTCCTTTACATCTACAAGCTTGGATTCAAGTGCTTTTAGAGATCCAATCAACGAATATATACCCATTGACGCGGGACCCAAAACAAGGTACTTCATCCTCCTACTTAGTAGAATTGAGGAAATTGACGACGCAAAAGCGCGAAGACAATCGCGAACACGATTGAGTGGGTCAAAGCCGCTTGGAGGCTCGTTTGACCGGATCGGAGAAGACCGCCAGAACCTGGTGGAATAGTCAACAAGAGACCTGGACTGAGTGCCAAAAAGAGGGACGTGGTCACGATCAAGTCGGTCTTTGTCAAAACGAGACCCATCGCCTTCGCGATGAGACTGTAGACAAGGAAGAAGACGAGCGCGTGGAACATAGTGGCCATTTGAGAGGTCTTTCCGTTGAAAAAATTGACTTTTTGCCCGTCGGTGGTCAAGAGAACACCTGGGCTGAGAGCCAAAAAAAGAGCAGCTGGAATAGCAACTTTTTGGGATGTGATATCGGGGAGCATGGTTTAATATACCGTTATATTATTTTGTATACTATGTTGAGCTACAAATCTAACCCAGTGGTCAAATGTTGCACCAGACATAATTTCATTATACATTCCCAAATCATCTACATATTCCTGGACACGACTCCAAATGTATGACAAGTGGAACTCATATGGTATCCATACATAATCACAATCATCGTCGTGTTCGGTGTAACAAAACTCCGCAAAATCCGAGAAGTCACACTCTGTGAGGAGTGTGTGTTCCAAGTACGCATCCTTGAGGAGTTGTTGAATTATATCCCACAACGCCCACAGTTCATCTGAGTACTTGATTTGCCAATCCTCAATACTGAGATGAAGTTCATCATTCATATCTTCTTCATCACTGGGGATAACATCATATCCCTCTGTAGCTTCGTATACATACTGACTCCA
>Ga0222715_10003019_pt1 | contig 15163 bp, 20 predicted proteins | sample C33_9DmetaG_FD_165056 | JGI IMG/M metagenome (GOLD analysis project Ga0222715, IMG submission 165056) | Estuarine water microbial communities from San Francisco Bay, California, United States - C33_9D | ecosystem: Environmental > Aquatic > Marine > Unclassified | place: USA: California...
AACACTAGAACACACCCGACTAATTTTTATAGCCGAAACTGCATCTTCAACTACAATAATTACGTTTTTAGTTTTAGTAAAAATTTTTTCATTTCCTCTGATCACACCTCGAGAAATATATTTAGCACCTTGCTCATTAAAATTACGTGCATTTTGATATTTATCCCCATTGAAAACTAGATAACCATAGTCATCCCAGAAATAATTATCGTTGATCTCTTGATCAGTTAAACCATATTTTTTTAAGTAAATCAATGCCTTACTAGACATCACGTTACTAGGTCTAAAGAACTTTGTATTGTGAACGGGTTTAATATGTCGAGTACGATACTCTTCCACAATATCACCTTTAACATAGTAACCACAAGCAAAACAATATTTATGTTGATCGGAATAAACTGCTAGGTTGTTTCCTGTTTTATCATTACCTTGAGAAGCACATTTAGGGCAACGCTCATTGTGAATAAAATGGCTCAAAATAAACACTCCCCAACATCTTCTAAAGATTTCTGATAATGATTGTTTTCAGGTTTTGGTAAAGTCTTTAAAGTTAACTCAGGTTTATTGTTCATAAACCATTCAGCTTCTTGTTTAGATCTAAACCTACGCACTAACCCCTCATCATCATAAACTAAAAATCTATAATCATTCATCAATTGAACTGTCCTCAATAAAAGCGTCTGGAGTCATCAAGTCTTCTCTCTCATCTGCCAGAATATCTTTAGAAATAGTCGAATAACAATGGTTACAAAGATCAATGTATTCTTTAGTTTCTAAACCTTTTCTTGTTGACTCATAATCAGACAACACTTTGTTACAAGCTTTACATCGCATATATTACTTTCTTTTCTGTTGAGTAGCACTCTAAATCAGTTTTAAGGTAAACAGTTGATGAAGGATCAATCTGTTTAAAAGCAATTCCCTTTATACATAATACCTTACTTGGTAATGGTTTACCAAATAATACTGATATATTATCATATAAATAATAACTAGCCGCCCCTGCACTTAATAATAAAAATACTAAGATAAGCTTTAATATAAATTTAATCTTTTGCATTGTCAGTCCTCACTATTCTAAAATCATCTTTGTTAGTAACAGAAGCAATAAAACCCTTTTTGAAAGCTTCCTCTTCCTCTTCAAAAAAAGTTTTAAGTTCTTCTTTAGCTTCTCGTTTGGATTTAAAAACAACGGATTTCTCTGTTTCAGAATCACTCCAATTATTTTCCCATCCCCCACAAACTGAGTAAGTTTGTATTTCATATTTTCTACTGCCCATTTTCAAACTCCTCAATAGCTTGTTCCTCAAAATACTCAAAGTCTTCTGGATCAAGTTTATCAATAATGTTTTCACCATCATCAAACTGTCTTGTGTCGTGAACAATGACTGTTTTAAGTTTAACATCATATTGTAAAGGACTATCCCCTGTTGCAAATGGATCTTTGTATGTAACTACAATAGCTTCCACTTCAACTGGAACTTCTATTTCACCACGATATTTATCATCACGAAAAACACTACTTTCGAACCACATTATCATCTCCTTCATGTAATAAGTAAATTTTATCTAATAATTGATATAGCATTTGTTCTGTATCAATTACTGTTCTACCACTTTTATCTTTAAAGATAGTGGTTAATTTAATTTCATTAGGTAATATCATAAATCCTCCCTATCAAGTGCAACAAAATAAATATCATCACCATAAAATTTCCTAGCGTTTTCAGAACACTGAACAAAGTCATGTCCGAAAGTGTACCCTAAAATTTCCTGATCACGATTTCTAATTTCGTAGAAAACAAACTCTAACATAATTTTCTCCTTTAACAATATTCATGATAATAAACTTTTTATAAAAGTCAAGTAGTTTTGAAAAAATAAAATGAAAAAAAATTTACCAGTAAAATACCATTTGCTAAATAAAGTCCAATATTTTTCCAAAAAGTCGTTTCAGCCCCTCAAACAGTCGATCCCCACAATCGCCCCAGAATCAATTTTTATATTTTTTGATATATAACCATTAAACCAAAAAAAGAATCGCTCTATGAGCTTAAAAATGCTTTATACCCCTAAAAATTGCACAATCGATCGCTACTAAATTTTAGTTTAAATTGATGTTATGGTATTAAAACTAAAATAAAATCGTTCTATGGGCTTTAAATAAGCCCTAAAATTGATCGATTATTAAATAATTAATGTATAAATGGCATTTGATAAAACAATGGGCGAAAAAAAAGCCCTCGATTATGAGGGCTTTAATTGTTCTATCAGATACTATCTAATAGCCATTATATGCCCTCGAACTATATTCGAGATCGAACATCAGATCTTCGATTGTAAGAGCAATTTCTTCTTCGGTACTTGATCGAACCCATGCTTTTATTTCTTCAAAATTCATGGTTCGAAGATCATCAGCGAAATAGGTTTCCATTGAATCGATCGGGCGAACGGCAGGGAAAGTTATTTCGTGCCATTCAATAGATAGAATATGATCCCGTAATGACTTATAAAAAGCATAGTCTTGATATTCGTTATTAGTATGCTGATTAAAATAGCCGATCGAAATATTCGTGCATTCTGGAATAATCGAAATGAATTCAGCTGTATCTGTGTAAACCCCATTTTTATCGAGATTAAACTTATTCGAATGGTTTAAGATACTTACAAGTTTCGATCCAAAACTATCAGAACACGATCTAAAATTCATTTGATGGGTGATGATCGAGTTCACGTCTTTTCGATCGAATTGGATAGCATGATCGAATTCAGATAATAAGTTCGAATGATATTGAACCAAACCTTTTGAACCAATACAGCCTTTTTCCTCGCCCCTAGTGAATAAATAAAACCCTTTTATATCGGCTTTTATCATTTCGAGCATTAAAGAAACCCCCGAACCATCATCAGCCCCTAAACAATCTTCTTTTTTATCGCAATAAATAATATCGAATTCTTTATCGTGAATGATCGATTGTTTTATTCGGCTAGGGTTCGAATGGTGAACTGTGTCAATATGAGATACGAACATTAATCGTTGCCCTTTAGATCGATTATCACAATAAAAAGCTAAAACCTCACCATCAGGATCTTTTAGCACTTCGAATTGATCCATATATTTATTTATGAACGCGAGTTCACCTTTTGAACCATGTTCTCGCCTGTAAGATAAAACATCTAATAATAGTTCCATTGTTAAAACCCCCTTGTATTAAGTAAGTGAATAAATTGATCGTATTCTGATTCATGTACTCGTTCACCATTTGGTAAAATTTTTATATCTTTATAATGGCAGTTTTTTTCTGTGCAATGAATTTCATTCGAAATAAAACTATCATTTAAAAAGAATAGAATTATAGTGCATTCATTTTCAAGGATGAGTTCATCATAAAAATCGGAATAAATAACATTATCCCTATGAACATATTTGTCTTTTCTTTCAAGAAAAACAATATCATCATCATCGATATGATAATACTTGCCTTCATCTTCCACCCAAACAATAAAACTATCATCATAAAAATAATAATCTTCTTTGCATGAAACCCAAACGGCATCATCACTTCTTATATATTGATCGTGATATTCAGAATATTTGAAATTTTCTTCTACGCATGAATCGCAGTAAGTATCATCATTGATCCAGTGCATGTCATCTTGATGATGAGTTTCATCACAGCAACAGCAATGAGCAATATCTTCGCCCAAATAACCATGTGTTGTGTCCAAACAATAATCGCCCTCATAACCTATGATTAATAACTTCGTATCACTTGTAAAATCAGCGTAATTCGCTGAACCATCGAGATATGGTGCATAGTGATTTCCTGAATGATCTTCTATTGCTTTTAAATAAGCACCATTAAGATCCACTTGATTAATGAACCCTTTTTCAGCAATCATATTTTTAAGCAATATAGAGTACTTATTTTCCGAAGTGGATGGATAAAAGCGAATATACCCATGAGATTCAGGATCGCTATTGGTTCTTATGATGGTTCTCGAAACCACTTTATTATCACCATTCATTAAAAAAGCTAAAGATAGTTCGTTTCTTCCTGTGCAATAGGTTTTAATCGCTTCGCCCCTATTGCTCATGCACGAACGAACGATCGAATCATTCTCGTAAACATTCGCCCATTCATCAGCATTCGATTCGCTATCGTTTAAAATAGTTAATTTAATATTTCGATCTTTTTCGATCTCAGCATTGAATCGATCAACCACGATTTTAATAGCATCATCAGTGAGCTTGAATTCATCTTTAAACCTTGCAAGGAACTTGCCGAGCCGAGTTCTAACTTCTCGCCCATCTCGATAATGCTTTAATGATGGATAGTAAGCAATCAATGATTCATCAGCTAAGGAATAATGAACATTAAACAAAATATTCATTTGAGAGAAAAGATCTCTCAATTCTAATGGGTAGCCGAACGAATTAATATCAAAGTATTTCCATTCATCAGTATTCCACTTTTCTTCTATTTCGAAGTATCGTGGTTCAATCTTACTGATAGTTTTATTATCATAATTTAATTTCAAATGAATTAGATAACTTACTGCTAACTGTGTTTTTGATTCAATGTTTGGTTCGTTCTGAATGGTTCGAATATAACGGCTTAAAGCTTTTCCGTTCTTCTTCCGATCTCTCATTATAATTTTCAAATGATCTCGATTCGACCCTTGAAAATAATAATCATAATCTCTCGGCAAAGGTTTAATTGAGAAATTAGTGTTTGAATGAATGATACTTCTCAGCCCATCGAGAGCCGAACTTTTAGTATGCCCACCCAAACAATTCTTAAATAGTCTATCTGTTAAATTTAATGCTTTCATTTAAAACCCCTTTTAAATGTTTAAAAAAGAATCAATAAATATTGATTTTCCACCCTATATTTTAATGGATTTTTGATTGTTTTTGAATGTTTTTTTGATTAATTTTCGTTTCAAACTTGAATTCAAAAATGTTTAATATTATCAATGCTTTATATGTTTAAGTTATATTCTAATATGCCCATATAATTATTCGTTATATAACCTCTAGTGGTATCGTAAAATAGATTCTCTTATAAAATTTCCAATCGAATTGAAAAAGTTATAAACCAATTTTCTTTATTAATGTTTATTATTTGATTAAATATTAATTTAATGTTACCACTTTTATAATTACAGGTTAACAATTGATTAATTATTAAGCAAATGTAAGTTAAATAGGTGATAAATAAAACTTATCAGGGGGGGGTGTATTTTTGTTTAGCTATAATAATCACAGTACCACGCTAAATATACGAGAAGGAAAAAAGGGGGTCTGCCCAATTACATTATTAAAAATAAAAAAAAAAGAGTTGACAATTTGCGTCGGGCTGTTACACCACCCTCCGCATTACCACGAGAGTATTCTAATGAAAACACGCAAGACGTTTCTTTGAAAAAGGAGTATAATATTACTAAGAATGAGAAATCGTTCTATTTTCTAACAAAAGGAGACCATTATGTGGACTAAACCATCAGCAACCGAAATGAGATTCGGTTTTGAAGTAACAATGTACGTATGCAATAAGTAATTATTGTTAAATACATTAAAAAGCCAGATCACAAGTCTGGCTTTTTTATTATTATATTATATATATATTATAAAATATAATATATTATATATATTATATTTTATTATTAATTATATATATATTAATTATTATATTATATACTAAAGAAGCTTCTTTGTCAAGCTTCTTTTTTAACTATCTTCATTCTTAGATACTACTTGACAATCTTAGTCTTCTATGGTATAATTATTATGTATTCTCCTAAATGGGTAAAGAAATGTCTGAAGAAGTAAAGATTGAAGTTGAGAAAGCTGTTTCTGAAGAGAAACCAAAACGAAGAGGTGGTCGTAGACCTGGAGCAGGTAGACCTGCCTTAGTAAGAGAAAATATACAACGGGCTAAAGAGGGACTTCCTCCCATTCTCCCCAATAAACGAATTACCAAGAAAGCAGCAAAGAGTAAGGCTATTCTTCCACAAAGCAAGAAAGCGAGAAGTCAAGAAGTGTTGGCAGAGATGCTTGGAAGAAAAGGTAAGTACATTGTTCAGAAAGTATTAGACAAAGCTCTGGATGATGATGATGAAGATCAGATGGCTTGTTTAAAGATTGTAATGGATCGTGTTCTCCCATCCGATTACATTTCTAAGATGAAAGGGAAGAACAACCAAATCTCCATCCAGATTATGGGAGTAGGAGAAACAAAAATATCTTCCGAAGAGGAAGAAGAAGTCATTGACGGAGAATATACAGAAGAAAATGAGTGATACGTTTACACCTTATGCCATCATCATGGGAGACTATGCTGATAAAGAAGCCATCAAAAGATATGGAGAAGAGCTTCCTGGAGGAAAGAGGGATGCTTTTCGTCATTTAGTGTGGCAGGCAAATCTACAGCGTAACTACCCTTCTATAGCAAAAATGCTTGGTGACTTACATGAGTCTAGATACCTTCCAGTGTTGGGAGGACGAGGTCAAGGAGAGGCAGAACGCCAAATGGATTTATTTAACAATGAACTTGGAAGACGAATAGCTGACCAAGCTAAGTCGGAAGAAGATGTGTATCGCATAGCTGCTGAAATGATTGAAAAAGAAAAAGCTAAAGTTCTTCCCATAGATCAAGTACAGATGGAATATAAATACTAATGGCTAATGAGTTTACTCCATATGCGTTAATACCTAACACAGCTTCAGAGTTTAAAAGAAGATCAGAACAGCAATACCCTTATCTTCAAGATAAAGATTTAAGAGTAGCATACAATCCAGATAGAAAACAAGGAATGCTAGAGTTCTATCCACCTCAAGAGGTAGGTAGTGAACAATACCCTAGACCTGAGCAATTTCCTATAGACAAGTTTGGAGTTGATATAAGGAGTCCAATGACAAGACCAATTGATGTTCTTGGAGACTATGTCTCTCATTATGGCATTTACACTGATCCAGTGTTAATGTCAAGTTATAAAGAAATAGAAAAGTCGTTAACAGGAGAACAAAAAGATTTTCTTAAACGACAATACGAAGATTATAAACAAGGTTACTTTATTGATGAAAGTGGAGACAAAGTTTCATTAGGTAAAAAAGAAACAAGACCTTTTGAAGAGTGGCTAGATGCGTCAGGGATGCCTGGATTCTACAGAGGTAATATTTTTAACCAGTGGGAAGATAAATATTACACACCTCGTCAGTTAGAATTATTTAAAAAAGCTAAACAATATTTAGGTGTAGATGACTAGTTTAAAAGTAAAACTGCATGATAAGCAGTTAGAAGTTTTTAATGACACAACTCGGTTTAAAATTGTAGCCGCAGGTAGACGATTTGGTAAGTCAAGGTTAGCAGCATGGATGCTCTTGATTGAAGCTTTAAAAAGCACTTCTAAAGATGTTTTTTATGTTGCACCCACTTACCAACAAGCCAAAGATATTCTTTGGAGTTTGTTAAAAGAGTTAGGGCATGAGGTTATTCAGTCAGCCCACGAAAACACTTCAGTCTTAACTCTTGTTAACAATCGCAAGATTTATTTAAAAGGGGCAGATAGACCAGACACACTTCGAGGAGTTGGTTTAGCCTTTTGTGTTATTGACGAATACGCTGACATTAAACCCAACGTATGGGAGCAGATCTTACGACCTGCATTAGCTGATGTACAAGGTAAAGCATTATTCATTGGTACACCTAAAGGGCGTAACCATTTTTACGAGTTGTTTAAATATGCTGAATCAAAAAGAGATGACCAATGGAGTTCATTTCATTATACATCATACGATAATCCATTAATACCTGCTTCTGAAGTAGATGCAGCTAAAAACTCAATGAGTAGTTTTGCATTTAGGCAAGAGTTCTTAGCTTCGTTTGAAGCAGCAAGTAGAGATATTTTTAAAGAAGAGTGGATTGAGATAGATGACAATGAGCCTGATGATGGGCGATATTTCATTGCAGTAGACTTAGCAGGTTTTATTAATGTTGATAAAGAAGCAACAAGTAAGAATAAACGATTAGATGAAACAGCCATTGCTGTTGTAAAAGTAAATGATAATGGATGGTGGGTAGCCGACATCTTACATGGTCGATGGGATATTAAAGAAACTTGTAATCAAATTATTCGAGCAGTAATGAAGTATGAACCCATTAGTGTGGGAATTGAAAAAGGAAGTTTAAAAAACGCAGTGCTTCCCTACATGATGGATTTAATGCGTAAGAATAATTTTTATTTTAGAATTGATGATTGCACTCATGGCAATCAAAAGAAAACAGACAGAATTGTTTGGGCTCTTCAAGGTAGATTTGAACATCGTAAAGTCAAACTAAACTTTGGAGAATGGAACAATGAATTTATAGATCAGTTGGTCAACTTTCCTAATAGTCAGTTACATGACGACTTAGTGGATGCTTTGGCTTATATAGATCAAATTCAAGTTGTTGATTACTTCCAAGACTATGAGGAAGAAGAATTTGAAGTAATTGATATGGTATCAGGATATTAAAAGGGAAAACTATGGCACAAGATAAGTTAGTAAGTTGGTTAAATGGCACTCTTCAAGATTGGAGAGACCATAGAGATACAAATTATTTACCAGACTGGAAAGAGTATGAAAGACTTTGGCGAGGCGAGTGGGCAGCCGAAGACAGACTAAGAGACTCTGAAAGAAGCCGAATCACTTCTCCTGCTTTACAACAAGCCATAGAAAACCATACAGCAGAGATTGAAGAAGCAGTTTTTGGACAAGGTAATCATCTATTCGATATTGAAGATGACATGATGGACCAAGACAAAGGCGATATTGAGTACATGAAAGGCTACATGAAGGAGTGCTTCAAAAAGAACAAAGTAAGAAAAGCTGTAGGTGATGTTGTTCTTTTAGCTTCAATTTATGGTACAGGTATTGGTGAAATTGTTATTAAAAAAACAAAAGAACTTGTTCCTGCTACTCAACCTCTTCCTGATGTAGGAGCTGTTGCTGTAGGTGTAGAAGAAAAAGAAAAAGTAAATGTAACCCTTAAACCTGTATCTCCTCAAAACTTTCTTATTGACCCAACAGCAACTTCAATTGAAGATGCTATGGGCGTAGCCATTGAAGAGTTTGTCTCTGCACACAAAGTAGCAGAAAACATTGCTAATGGTGTTTACTTTAATGTAGACATCAATGATGATGCTGCACCAGATAAAGATTTAGAAGCAAGTTGGATTGATACAGAGTACAACGATGACAAAGTTAAAATTGTTCGTTACTATGGTCTTGTCCCTGAAAAATTACTTGACGCTCCTGAAGGAGACAATGTAGAAGATTTATTTGAAACTGAAGAAGTTTCAGACCTCATGGAAGAGTATGGCAACTTAGTAGAAGCTATTGTTGTTATCGGAAATGATAGCAAACTGCTTAAAGCAGAACGATCACCTTACATGATGAAAGATCGTCCTATCTTAGCTTATCAAGATGACACTGTGCCTAATAGATTCTGGGGTAGAGGTATTGCAGAAAAAGGCTACAATATGCAAAAAGCTATTGATGCTCAGTTGCGTAGCCATTTAGATTCTTTAGCTCTTACTACAGTTCCTATGATGGGTATGGATGCAACACGACTACCTAGAGGAAGTAAGTTTGAAGTTAAGCCAGGTAAATCTGTTTTAACTAATGGTAACCCTGCTGAAATCTTAATGCCATTTAAGTTTGGTGCAACAGATGGTGGTAACATCCAAACAGCCCAAGCATTTGAGAATATGTTATTACAAGCAACAGGAACACTAGATACAGCAAGTATGCAAACTGTTCCAACAGGGGGTGAATTATCTATCACATTATCTGGAATACTAAAAAGAAACAAACGTACTCTAGTTAACTTCCAAGATCAATTCTTAATTCCATTTATTGAAAAAGCTGCATGGAGATTTATGCAGTTTGATCCAGAACATTTCCCAGTTAAAGATTGGAAGTTTGTTCCATCATCTACACTAGGAATGTTAGCTCGTGAAGTAGAACAAATGCAGTACATTAATCTAATGAAAACTTTAGGACCAACCAGTCCTGTATTACCTGTATTACTAAGAGGTGTTGTTGAAACATCTAGCTTAGGTAATAGACAACAGTTATTACAAATGTTAGATCAAATGAATCAGCCTAACCCACAAGAAGAGCAAATTAAAGCTCAAGTTATGCAACTACAAATGCAAAAAGCTCAAGTGGATATTGCTAAGACTGCTTCTGAAGTTGAAATGAATAAAGCAGAGGCTACAAAAGATCTTGCAGAGGCTTCAATTAAACCTGAAGAGGTTAGAGCAAAAATATTACAGGCTATCTCTACTAATCTTCCAAATGAAGATGACAAGATTCAAGCCGAGTTTGATCGTAGAGCTAAAATAGCAGAATTAATGCTAAAAGAAGCTGATATGGATCAAAATCGTGAGATTGTTGAGTTACAGATGCAGAAGAACATGAAGAACTTGACAAAGTAGGACATCTGTGGTATAATTATTATATAAACCTACTATTATAACACAAAGTTTAGAAAGGTGCAATAGTGGATAAAAAACTGCAAGAATATTACGAAGAAAGATTTTCCACCATGTCTACAAAAGGGTGGAAAGATTTTATTGAAGATGCTCAAGATATTTATGATAGCTACAATGCTATTAACACTGTAGAAAATTTTGAGGATTTTCATAAAAGAAAAGGACAATTAGATATTCTTCAATGGATTCTGAGCTTACAACAAGTCTCAGAACAAACCTATGAGGAGTTAAAAGATGAGAAAGTTATTTGAGTTTCATTGTTCATCATGTGATTATTCATTTGAAGAACTTACTGAATACACAAAAACTATCCCATGCCCAAAATGTAACTCTAACGCTGACAAAATAGTTAGTGCACCTAGAGTTAACTTAGAGGGTGTTACAGGTAGCTTCCCAGATGCAGCAAGAAGATGGGATAAAAAGCATTATCAAAAACTTGCAGAAGAGACTAAGAAAAAATATTCTTAGCTTCTTTCCTAAAATGCTAACAGCACAGGAGAAAATAATATGGCAGAATTAATTGATGAAGTTTTAGAAGAAGAGAAAGTGGAGGCTTCTTCATTAGACGAGATGGGTAAAGAGGCAGAAGAAACACCTGCAGAAGAGCCCGAAGTCGAAGCTAAGGAAGAAACTAAACCAGAAGAAGATCTACCCGAGAAGTACAAAGGAAAATCTCTTAAAGATATTGTCCTAATGCACCAAGAAGCTGAAAAGTTAATTGGACGTCAAGGAAGTGAAGTAGGAGAGCTCCGAAAAGTGGTGGATGATTTTATTAAAACTCAAACATCAAAAGATTCAGACACAAAAGAAACAGAAGTAAATGATGATGATTTTTTTACAGAACCTAATTCAGCTGTAAAGAAAGCAATAGACAGTCATCCTGCAATTAAAGAAGCTCAACAAGCTGCTTTAGCTATGAAACGATCAGAAACATTAGCTAAATTACAGTCTGAGTTCCCAGATATACAGACAACTGTTGAAAATCCAGAATTTGCCGAATGGATTAAATCATCTAAAGTGCGTACTGAGTTATTTGCCCGAGCTGAAACACAGTTTGATTACGATTCTGCTAAAGAATTACTTTCAACTTGGAATGAAAAACAAAATATTACGAAAAAAGTAGCTGAAACATCAAAAGTTGACAGAGATCAACAATTGAAAGCTGCTGATGTAGGCAGTAATGGTACAAACGAACCTGTTTCTAAAAAGAAATATCGTCGTAGCGATATTATTAAACTTATGCAAACAGATCCTGACCGATATGATGCTTTATCCAATGAGATTATGGCAGCTTACCGAGAAGGGAGAGTAATTTAACATTTTTGAAAGGAAACTGAGATGGCTTTAGGCTCAAATCATGTAACTACAACGACAGCTGCAACCTTTATACCTGAAATATGGTCGGACGAGATTGTAGCTGCTTATAAGAAAAACTTAGTAGCAGCAAATTTAATGAAAAAAATGGCTTTCGTTGGTAAGAAAGGTGACACAGTTCACATTCCAGAACCAACAAGAGGCACAGCATCTTTAAAAGCTGCTAATACACAAGTAACACTTCAAGCAGCAACTGAAGGCGAAAAAACTGTATCAATCGACAAGCATTATGAATACTCACGCTTAATCGAAGACATTACAGAAGTACAAGCATTATCATCATTACGTAGATTCTACACAGATGATGCAGGTTATGCTTTAGCTAAACAAGTTGATTCTTCACTTATTCAATTAGGTCGTGGTTTCAATGGTGGTGATGGCACAGCTGCTTATGATGGTGCTTACATTGGTTCAGATGGTACAACAGCATATGATGCAACTGCTAACACCAACGCAGGTAATGGTGCAGCGTTAACCGATGCAGCTATTCGTCGTATTATCCAAAGACTAGACGACAATGACGTTCCAATGGAAGGTCGTTTCTTCTTAATTCCTCCATCAGCTCGTAACACATTAATGGGCATTGCTCGTTATACTGAACAAGCTTTTGTAGGTGAAGTTGGTTCAAGCAACACAATTAGAAATGGCGAAGTTGGTAACCTTTATGGTATGCCAGTATTCGTATCATCTAACTGTGATACAGCAACAGGCTCAGACGCAGACAGAGTTTGCTTAATGGGTCATAGAGACGCAGCAGTTCTTGTTGAACAACAAGGTGTTCGTTCTCAAACACAATACAAGCAAGAATACTTAGGTACTCTTTACACTGCAGATACACTCTATGGTGTTAAAGAATTGCGTGATGGTTCTGCTTTCGCATTAGTAGTTCCTGCGTAATGCAATATGCCCCTCTGCAAAGGAGGGGCTATTTTTATGCTTATTTATTAAGTAAGCATAAACATAAAGGAGATAAGAATGAAATTTAAGGATAAGGTAAGTGGAGAAGTAGTAGAATTCGTAAGTGAGGTAGATATCGAATCTATGAAACATCATCAAGGTTATGAAGTTGTTGAGGAAACTGCTCCTAAAGCAGAAAAGCCAAAATCAACCAAAAAAGAAAGCGTATTAAACAAACTCTTTAAGGAATAAATATGGCTATATATAGAGGACCTGGTGGACCAGGTGATGCAACAACAGATGCAACAAATGAAGCTACAGTAGCAACCACAAAAGCTGCTGAGGCATCTGCTAGTGCCTCCAGTGCGGCATCTAGTGCTAGTACAGCTTCTACTAAAGCAAGTGAAGCAGCCACTAGTGCAACTAATTCAGCCTCATCAGCAAGTAGTGCCTCTACAAGTGCAGCATCAGCTTCTTCTAGTGCAACTGCCTCTGCTAACTCAGCTACATCTGCTTTATCTTCTCAAAACGCAGCTTTAAATGCCCAAACAGCTGCAGAAACAGCAGAAACAAATGCCTCAAGTTCAGAAACAGCAGCTGCAAGTTCAGCAAGTTCTGCAAGTACTTCAGCAACTAATGCTGCGACTAGCGAAACTAATGCAGCTAATTCAGCAACAGCTGCAGCAACAAGTGCGACTAATTCAGCTAATAGTGCCACAGCATCAGCTAATAGTGCGTCAGAAGCTGCCGCTTATGTAGATACTTTTGATGATAAATATTTAGGAGCTAAAACCACTGCTCCTACTGTAGACAATGATGGTGATCCATTAACAGATGGAGCTCTTTATTTTAATACTACATCTAATATTATGTATGTTTATGATTTAGGGACAACATCATGGTTACAGCTTACTTTAACAGCAGCAAATCAAACTAATGTTAACACTGTTGCTACTAATATTAATGATGTTACTACAGTTGCAACCAATGTGTCTGATGTTGTTACTTTTGCTACAACCTATCTTGGAGCATATGCCTCTCCTCCTACAACATCTCAAGTAGGGGCTTTATATTGGAACACTGGGGTTAATTCTTTATATATTTGGGATGGGTCTTCTTGGAATGCAGCAGCTTTTACAGCTTCTGGATCTGTAACTTCATTTAATACTAGAACAGGAGCAGTAACTTTATCATCAGCAGATGTAACTACTGCATTAGGATATACTCCTTCTACTGTTGCTAATTTAAATGACATAACAGATGTTACAATAACAACTCCAAGTACAAACCAAGTTCTTAAATACAATGGATCAGTTTGGGTAAATGATTCTGATACAGATACAGGAATACAGTATACAGACTTATCTGTATCTACAGCAGCAGCAGGTTCACCTGCCTTAGCTTACAATAATACTAATGGTGTGTTTACATATACTCCACCAGATTTATCTAGCTTTATTACAGCTAGTTCTACAGATACATTAACAAACAAATCAGGTAACATTAGCCAGTGGACTAATGACAGTGGATACTTAACTACTGAGACTTACACAGGTACAGTGACAAGTGTAGCTGCAACAGTTCCAACTGGATTTACAGTGACAGGTAGCCCTATTACAACAAATGGTACATTAGCTGTAGCGTTTGATACAGGGTATTCACTCCCTACAACAGCAAATCAAACAAACTGGGATACAGCTTATGGTTGGGGAGATCATTCTACAGTAGGGTATCTTACTAGCTATACTGAAACTGATCCAGTTGTTGGGGCTATTACAGGAATAGTTAAATCAGATGGAGCAGGTAATATTTCATCAGCTATTAGTGGAACAGATTATTTAGGTACTTCTGATATTGGTGTATCTGTACAAGCGTATGATGTTGATACATTAAAAGCAGATGTAGCAGATACTCTGACTGCACCATTTAGAGGAACTGTTACTACAGACAATGACTTATCATTTGACCAGAATGTAACTAATAACTTCTCATGCACACCTACAGCAGGTGGTACATTGACCTTTACTAACCACACAGCAGGTCAGTCTGGTTATGTGTTATTAGATAACTCAAGTGGCTATGCAATTACAGCAGCAGCAACTACTAAAATTACTGCAACAGATTTAACAACCATCTCAACAGCAGGGGTATATTTAATCTCTTACTTTGATAATGGTACTAACGCATATCTCACTGTTAGTGCAAGTTATAGTTAAGGAAATAAATGAGTTTATTACAAAACAGTAATGCCATATCTACAGGTGGTGCAGATTATAACCTAGAATCTAGTCTACGCTTACGTTCAAGTGCAGATGCGTATTTAAGCAGAACACTAACAGCAAACTCT
>Ga0222715_10003020_pt1 | contig 15161 bp, 13 predicted proteins | sample C33_9DmetaG_FD_165056 | JGI IMG/M metagenome (GOLD analysis project Ga0222715, IMG submission 165056) | Estuarine water microbial communities from San Francisco Bay, California, United States - C33_9D | ecosystem: Environmental > Aquatic > Marine > Unclassified | place: USA: California...
TTATTGCTGGCATCGAGATAGCCGCGGAGATCTGCAAGCAGATGGGCGCTGAGCCTCTTTAGGCTCTTACTCCAATAATCATCGGGTCATGGAAGCTTCCCTTGAAGGCCTTTTCGCTTGCTCCGCTTCTGTCTAGGTATGGCGTGATGCCCCCTAGGTGGAAAGGCCAAGCAGCGCCCATGATCATGCATAGATCTATGTCTTGAGGAGTCTGGACAACCTTCTCCTCCAGCATTAGCTTTACCTCTTTGGCGAGACCTACCTGGACTGACTCAAAGATCTCAGCAGCTGTTCTGGCATTTCTTCCTCCAGCGACAATCTCCACTGCCTTTTTGTCATAACCCTTGATCTTGCCCTTGGCATCGCGCTCCAGCAGCTTGCCATGCTCGGCTAGCTTGTGAAGGTTCTCACTCGCATAGAAGCGCTCCTGGTTGAACGCATGCATCGAGTCGAGCACGTGTGCGCCAACTTTTAGGCCCACCAATTCAAGAAGATCAAATGGGTTCATTGGCAAACCAAGCGGTGCAATGGCGGAGGCAACCTCTTCAAAGCTGGCTCCCTCATCGACGGCTCGCATAGCCTCACCGAGCAGGTAGCCGAGCAGGCGGTTTACGACAAAGCCGGCTGAATCTGAGGTGATCACAGCGGTCTTCTTTAGGTTTTTGGCAACCGCCATGGCCGTGGCGACTGCCTCATCGGAGCTCTTCTTGGCCCTAACCACCTCAACAAGTGGCATCACGGCTACCGGGTTGAAGAAGTGGAAGCCCACCAGACGCTCTGGGTGCTTCAGGGTTTTCGCCATCGCGTCAACCGATAGCGACGAGGTGTTGGTGGCGAGGATGCACTCCTCGCTGACAACCTCTTCGATCTTTGCGAATACCTCTTGCTTGATCTTTAGCTCTTCAAACACTGCTTCGATTACCCAGTCGCAGTCAGCGAAGGCTGCATAGTCCAAGGAGCCAGAGAGGTTACCGACATAGCGATTGCGGTTATCTAGGCTGAGCCTGCCTTTTTCTACGAGCTTGTCTAGCTCTGAGGTGATGTATTCGATGCCCTTATCGATGCGCTCCTGGGAGACGTCGGTGATAACTACCGGCACCTCTAGCCTGCGCAAAAACAGCAGGGCGAACTGCGAGGCCATCAGGCCTGCACCTAGGACTCCAACCTTGCCCACCTTGCGAGCTAAAGCCTTGTCGGGAGCTCCGCTGGGTTTCTTAGCGTGCTTCTGCACTAGGTTGAATGCGTAGATGGAAGCTCGGAACTGATCAGATGCGATGAGCTCTTCGATTGCATCGTCTTCACGCTTGAAGGCTGCTTCTTTGCTGCCGCTCTTGGCAGCCGCAATTAGGTCGAGTGCGAGGTATGGCGACAGTGGTACCTTGCCAAGTTTTTCCTCAACGGTGGAGCGGGCTATAGAAACCGCCGGCCCCCACATCGTTGCCTTCTCGACGGCCCCAGGCTCGTGCTTGCGCTTAACCTTCTTGCCCCCGATTACCTCATCAGCCCAGGCGAGGGACTCCTCAAGGAATCTCGCAGAGCCAAACATCTTGTCCGCGATGCCCAGCTCCAATACCTCTTCGGGCTTGAGCATGCGATTTTGCTTAAGTGGGTTTTCCAGAATTACCTTCAGGGAGTTGCGAATACCAATCAGGTTTGGGAGCAGGTAGGCACCGCCCCAGCCTGGAATCAGGCCAATGAAGACCTCTGGGAGTGCAACGGCAGGAGCGGTCTCGTTAATGGTTCGGTAGTTGGCATTGAGAGCTATCTCGAGGCCACCGCCTAAGGCAAGGCCGTTAATGAACACGAAGCTTGGGACTCCCAGCCCATCTAGCTTTTCCAGCGAGTAGTGCCCGAGCTCTGCGATGAGCCTTCCGATCTTGCGATCTTTGATGTCCTGGACGTGCGAGAGGTCGGCACCTGCTGCGAGATAGTAGGGCTTGCCTGTTACGGCAACGCCGTGAATCTCCTTCTTCTTTGCCCGCTCCTTAAGCTCATCTAGCTTCTGGGCGAACTGCAGGAGGGTGTGGGGACCTAAGGTGTTTGGCCTGGTGTGGTCCTTGCCGTTGTCGAGCGTTATCAGAGCAATTGTCCTGCCCGATGGCATCATGACGTCCGAGACGTAGGAGTGCGTTACTACCTCGTCATCGGCCTCTAGAAGTGGCGCGTACTTTTCCATTATTAGCCTTTGTAGTTTGAGTTTTCCCATATGACCGTGCCGCCCATACCGAGGCCGATGCACATCGTGGTCATTCCGTAGCGAACCTTTGGATTGTCCTCGAAGTGTCGCGCTAGCTGGTTCATGAGCCTGACACCTGACGATGCGAGCGGGTGCCCCATGGCAATCGCTCCACCCCAGGGGTTGATCTTTGGGTCGTCGTCGGCAAGTCCGAAGTGGTCCAGGAAGCTAAGAACCTGAATTGCAAAGGCCTCGTTTATCTCGATGAGACCGATGTCGTCCATCTTGAGACCTGCCTTCTCAAGGGCCTTCTCTGTTGCGGGAATTGGGCCAATTCCCATGATCTCTGGCTCCACGCCAGCAAATGCAAAGCTGACCATCTTCATCTTTGGCTTCAGACCATATTTCTTGACAGCTCCCTCGCCCGCTATGAGAGACATGGTTGCTCCATCGGTGAGTGGTGAGGCATTTCCTGCGGTGACCTTGCCGTGTGGCCTAAAGGGGGTCTTCAGATCCCTCATGCCATCAAGGGTTGACTCTGGCCTGAGTAGTTCGTCTGTGGTTACCAGGTTCCAACCCTCATCACTGGCTGCCGAAACGGGGATGAGATCTTTCTGAATCTTGCCATCTGCATAGGCCTTTGCCGCCTTTTGCTGGCTTGCAACGGCAAATGCGTCGCTTCTTTCCTTGGTGAGGTGGGGGAAGCGGTCGTGAATCTTCTCAGCGGTGTTGCCCATGTTCATTGCACTTGGGTCAACTAGCTTTTCGGCGAGGAACCGTGGGTTTGGGTCTGCTCCCTCACCCATTGGGTGATGACCCATGTGCTCGACACCACCGGCGAGGGCAATGTCGTAGGCGCCGATACCGATTGCGCTGCCTGTGGTGGTGACGGAGGTCATGGCTCCCGCGCACCAGCGATCGATTGAGTAGCCGGGAACCGAAAGTGGCAATCCGGCAAGAATGCTTGCGGATCTACCAATCTGCAAGCCCTGGTCGCCGTATTGGGTGGCTGCGGCAATAGCAACGTCGTCGATGGCCTCTTTGGGCAAGTCTGGGTGGCGCTCAAGCAGACCAATCATGGTCTTCACCACTAGGTCGTCGGCCCTGGTCTTCCAGTAGACGCCCTTTTCACCCGCCTTACCAAATGGGGTTCTAACACCGTCAATGAAAAAGACGTCTTGGGTCTGCATTTAGTTCCTCACTAGGTTCTTGCGGCTAGCCTGCCTCGCGGCCTCGTCCTGGGCAAGCGTAGTTCTAACAAGCCCTGGCGAGAGCTCAAAGGCATCGACCAGACTTTCGGCGTGGGGCTTGAGTCTTGGTAGCAGTCTGGTGTCGATGTATTCGGTGATCGCCTCGGCTCTTGCTGCAGAGAGGCGGCCGTTTATCAAATACCAATCGAGGTTGTCCTCCAGCAACGTGAACCCGTAGAGGTCCCTTAGCCAAGTCAGAATCTTGAGTGAGTCTGCGTCCTTGATTGTCTTAAGGGCTGAGGTGAAGGCCTCCCACATAATCAACTCGGCATGAGCCTTTGCGGCCTTGATCAGGTCGTTCTGGTGACGGTTAAAGAGCTCGGCCTGCTTGGCCTTGTCACTACCTGTTGCCTTTAGCTTGTTTGCGATGTTGGCAACCATGGTGTGAACGCGATCGGTGAGAAGTTGGTGCTGGTGCTCCTCGTCTTTCACGTAGCCAACCGACCTTGCGGTTGAGCCGAAGTCAACAATGTTCTGGGCTAGCCCCCTGAGGCCACCGCGATTAATGGTTGCTTCGCCAACCTGGCCAGCGACATATTGCGCAAGTGTTCCAAAGTCTGGCGACTTGAAGGCCTTGGCATAGTCACCCAAGAGCCGCTTCGCCACCAGCTGCAACATGACGTTGTTGTCACCCTCGAAGGTGACATAAACATCAAGGTCAGCCCTGAGGCCGGTCAGCCTGTGCTCCGCCATGAAGCCCTGCCCGCCACATGCCTCGCGGCACTCCTGCACGGTATTTAGCGAATACCAGGAGCTAAGAGCCTTGGCAGCTGCCGAGACTGTCTCTAGGTCTGATCTTGACTCGTCGGTGTCATTCTCACCGGTGAAGACGGCGTGGTACTGGTTCAACATCTCCTGGTGAGTGAAGATCTGAGCGTAGGTGCGGGCAATCAGCGGGATCAGCCTGCGCTGGTGCCTGCCGTAATCGAGCAGTGTGGTCTCCTCGCCATCGCTGCCATGGAACTGCTTACGAGCAAGGGAGTACCTGACGGCAATGTCTAAAGCGAGCTTCTGGGCATTTGTAACAGCACCGGTCAAAGACACTCGACCCTGCACCAAGGCACCCAGCTGAGTGAAGAAACGGCGTCCCTTGTTCTCGATGCTGGAGGTGTAGGTGCCGTCAGGCTCAACATCTGCATAGCGGTTGAGCAGGTTGGCCCTGGGAATGCGAACCTGGTTGAAGTAAAGACGACCGTTGTCGATTCCATTTAGCCCACCCTTTAGACCATCGTCCTCGGCTCCGACTCCCGGTAGGAGCCTTCCGCGCTTACGCAGCGGAACATAGAACGCGTGCACTCCCTGGTTGTCTCCCTCCGTATAGAGCTGGGCAAAGACGACAGCCGCCTCGCCGTGAAGGGCGGCATTGCCGATGTAGTCCTTATAGCTGTGACGGTCTGGGGTGTGAACCACGAACTCGTGGGTTGCTGGGTCGTAGGTGGCGGTGGTGCCAATCGACGCAACGTCAGAGCCGTGACCGGTCTCCGTCATTGCAAAACAGCCCGGTGTGTCCAGTCTGGTAACCCCTGGCAGGAAGGTTTTGTGATGGTAGTCGGTGCCCAGGTTGAGAATTGCCGATCCAAACAATCCCCACTGGACACCGAACTTTATCTGCAGCGAAGCGTCCCCCAGGATTAGCTCCTCAAAGCTTGAGAGCGATCCGCCCGGGTTGCGCTGTCCGCCGAGTTCCTCTGGAAAGCCGTACTGCGTCGCGTTTTCTTTGACCAAGGTCCGTAGCGACTTCAGCGCCCACTCTCGATGCTTCTCCATCGATGCGCCCTCTGGCGTAAAAAGTTCTTTATCTTCGATGACGCTTCGGGTGTGGCGTCTGATTTCTGCCCAACGTCCGAGGATTTTCTCGCCTACTTCGGCAACGTCTAATTGAATGTCTTCTTTGAGATTCATGGTTGACCTCCGGCACTAGTCAACTCCGCATTTGAGAAAAGAAAAAGCAGTGTCTTCTTATTTCGTGACGGGCAACAAAAGCGTTTGGCTTGCCGCGTCGTTGTATGTAGGAAACCTACAAAGCAAGCAACAAAAATTGGATGGTTTGACTAACTAGTCACCTTTGAACTTTGCCTGCTTCTTGGTGACAAAGGCCTTCATGCCGCGTGCAACGTCCTTGGTTCCCATGAGTTTTGCGAGCCTGGGGAAGAGGTTTGCCTTTTCTGCCTCTTTGTCAGACGCTCTCGCAGATTCCAAGGTTGCCTGGACCGCCAAGGGGGCCTGGTCTGCAATTCTCTGAGCCAGTTCGATTGCTCGTTCCAGCTCCTGTCCCGGCTCGACAATCTCGTTGATCATGTTCATCTCAAGAGCCTCTTGGGCTCCCCAGCGATCTCCAGTCAGCAAATACCGCATTGCTCTGGCGTGGCCGGCAACCTGAGGCAGTCTTATAGTTCCTCCACCAAAGGGGAGGATTGCTCTTGAGACCTCTAGTTGACCAAACTTGGAATCATTTGCCGCAATTACAACATCGCTCGCAAGCGCGAGTTCGACCCCGAGGGTGTAGCAGGTGCCGCGGGTTGCCATTACTACCGGCTTACTCACCTGCTTTGTGGAGATGCCCCATGGGTCTAGTCCGCCCTGAGGAACCATTTGAAGCTTTCCCTTTTGCATCTTTGGTCCAACGTCAAAAAGATCTAGTCCTGCGGTGAAGTGCTCGCCGTGTGCAAAAACGACGCCGACTCTCAGTTCCTTGTTTCTGTCGAGCTCACCATAGGCAAGCGATAGCTCATGCAGCAGCTGCTCGTCTGCTGCATTCATCTTTTCGGGGCGATTGAGGCCAATTAGAAATAGATGGCCGCGCTGTTCGGTGGTTATCTTCTGAGACACAACCAAGAGGCTAAACGCTCTCGGTTAGCTGCGCCACCCGCTGCGGGGAGATTTGTAGCAAAACTCCAATGTCTCGCATGCTTAAACCCTGGGATCTGAGCCTTGCGACAATGTCCCTGATTTCTCTAGAGGCCTGCTCCTGCAGCCGCCTGGACTCGAGCATCTTCTCCTGAGCCGCCTCAAGGTCACAGATGATTCCGGGCAGGCTGGTCTCAATTTTCACGATTATGTCGCAGCGCTCAATTCCCTGGTTCTCATGAACCAAGTCCTTGATTTGCTCCGTGGCACTATCTAGACGACGCGAGGAAAACACCAGATCGCCAAGCTGAGGAACCTTAACCTCCCAAAGCCCGGCCTTGCGCTCGCACTCAGCAGAAATCTCCATGGAGATAGGTTACTGGATTTGTCTAGGGGCTATTTACTTGATTTTGGCCAGGTAAGGGTAATTGAAGCGACCGCGAGGGAGACCAGGGGAAACATGGCAAGTGGCCATGCTATGGAAATGCACCAAATCGCGATTAGGCCAACAATCGTGTTGGAAACATGTCCCACCCAAAGCCTGATTTTCCGCCGTCGAGCCAAGATCGCTAGCCCAATGTTGAGAATTGAAATGACGCCCAGGGCAATAAACAAATAGGCGACGAAAGTAGCTAGGTCCTCCAACTAGTCGCCCTTTAGCTGTTTCACGATTCGATTTGCCGCCATCTTCAGCGGCCTAATTGTGGTTACCCGGTCCTCTTTGGCAAACATCTCGGCAGTCTGGTTGTCTAGGGCCGTTAGGTAGAGCTCGCCCCCGTAGTCCAGAGACTTGAGGCTCTCCAGCAGCAGGGTGTTTGTCGACCTGTCGGGGGCTGTGCAGATAAGGGTGCCGGTCTGATGGATCGGGAGCATCTTGGCAAAATCAGGGTCGCCAACATCTCCAAACAGAGTCTCCGCCCCGAGCTCCCTGGCTCTTGCCAGAGCATCAGGATCAAGATCTACTGCCAGCACGGAAGAGCCGGAAGAAATCAGCCCGGAAATCACTTCGGTGCCAAACCTGCCAGAGCCGATGACAATTGCGTCGAAGCTCAATGACTGGCTTTCTTCGTCAACAGCACTCGCCTTACCTCGTTCAAACAGGTGCATGAAACCCTGCATTAGCGGGAACAGTTTGTCCGTGTAGAGGATTAGGTAGCTCGAAACGGTGATGGTGAACACCGCAACAAGCGTCACAAGGCTCAGAACCGCAGAGTCCACCTGGCCCAGCGAGTAGCCCAGAGCAATCAAAATCAGAGAGAACTCGGAAATCTGAGCCAGAGCGACTCCGGTTCGGAATGAGGTAATCGATCGATAACCCATCCAGCCCATGATGGCAAAGACAATCAGCGGCTTGCCGACCAGCACAAACACCGAGAGCACGATTGCTGGCCACAACTGACCCAACGCATCGGCGAAGGTTAGCGATGCGCCCAATTCAATAAAGAAGAACAGCAGCATGACGTCCCTGAGGGAGACCATGCGAGCGCCAAGGCTCTCTCGGTATGCGGTGGAGGCGAGCGAGACTCCTGCAACAAAGGCGCCGATTTCCATGCTCAAGCCAATAAGAATGCTGATCGCTGCCAGCACGATTGCCCACGCCACCCCAAACAGCAAAGTGAGCTCCGGGCTCTTTGAGATCCAGTCCAGCACCTTCTCCAGCACAAACTTTGATGCAAACGCGATAACGCCCAAGAACACCGCGCTCGAGGCAAGAGTCACGATCAGATCTGTCACGACCGAGCCTTCGCCCGGGTTTCCGATGGTGACAATTACCACCATTGCTGCCACCACCAGGATGTCCTGAACAATCAGGATTCCAACGGCTATCCGGCCATAGAGGGTATCGAGCTCTCGCTTGTCACCGATGAGCTTGATAATGATGATCGTCGAAGAAAACGTCAGTGCTACGGCGATGTAGAAAGCGGTGGTGGCCTCAAAACCAAATAGCATCGCAATTCCAAAGCCCACGGCCGCCGTGAAGGCAACCTGTGAGAGCCCCGCCACAAGCGCCACCTTGCCTGTCGAGCGAATCATGTGGAAATCAAGCTTTAGCCCAACCAAAAACAGCAGTATCGCTATGCCAAATTTGGCGAAGAGTCTGATTTCCTCCGCTCCCTCAACCAGGTTGAAGGCCGTCGGACCAGCAAGAATGCCGACGATGATGAATGAGACAACTACGGGCTGGCGAAGTAGCTTGGCAATAGCCCCGGCTGCTACCGCGAGTGCCAAGATGAGCGCGACTGAAACAAAGGAGCCTTCGACCATGGCCAAAGTCTACTTTTGATTGATTTCTAGATTGTTTCCGCCGGGCTGATGCCTTTGTGCTTTGCAGGTTCTCGCTCAGCTAGCATTCACAGATGCTCAACAAAGACGACTTCTCCGCCCTCGCCCACTCCAGACGTTCAACCAGAGACTTCCTGCCTGATTTAGTCTCCGATGCAGACCTCGCTGCCGTTCTTGAAGACGGCATGAGCGCCCCTAGCTGGTCTAACACCAGACCGTTCATGTTTGCCATCGCCACAGGTGATCAAAGAGACCGCATAAGCGCTGCTCTGGTTGCAAGGCTGCAAGAAAATGCGGAAGTCCCAGGCATGGGGATGAACCCTGACTACACCCACGAGACCCCCTACCCCCCAGGCCTAATTGAGCGCAGCCAGCGAGTTGGCAAAGGCATATACGACACCCTCGGAATCGACAGGGCGGACAAGGAGTCCAGGTTTCGGTTCATGCAGCGAAACTACGAGTTCTTTGGCGCTCCGGTGGCGCTCTTCTTCTTCGCTCACCGCGGTCTTGGTCACTTCGGAACTCTTGACCTAGGTCTCTTTATGGAAGCGGCGATGCTTTCGGCCGAAGCTAGGGACCTGGGCACGTGTGCGCAAGGGTATCTCGGCAACTATCCGGACATCATCAAGGCAGAGTTTGAGGTTCCCGATCAGTACGCGCTGGTTTGCGGGATGAGCCTCGGCTACCCCTCCGATCACCCAATCAACTCCTGGGAGGCGGAGCGTCTTCCGCTATCTGAAATAACGGCTAACCCCAGGGTCAATTAGCTTTTTAGCGGGTGCCGTTTTCCGTTCAGCAGGGTCGAGATGAAGGTGTGCCTGACAAAAACCTTGTAGGTGACTAGTCCAACAACAATCGTCAGCATGCTAGTTAGCAAGATGGTCGCAATGGCACCAAATCCATTTGTTCCAAGGCTAAAAAGGAAGAAAAAGACAAGCGGCAGGTGTACAAGATAGAGCCAATAGCTTGCATCTGAGAGAAACCGCATGATTTTGCTAGGTCTATCTGCAAACCTCAAGAAAAGCCCAATTACTCCAAAACTACCCAGAGCGGCCGCGGCTCCGTAAGTCGCCCCCACAAGCTCCCAACCGGTGTCTTGAGAAAAGAAGAAGAGCGTAAAAACCAATAGGAACAATGTGGATAGCAGCACCGCACGATTTCTCAAAAACCCCAGCCAGCTATCTTTTTGGTGGAAGGCAATCGCCCCGGCAAGAAAAACCCAGAAATACCAGGCCAAAAGCCCCGGCTCCGGAAAAAGGACCGTGCTGGTGCCCAGTTCCCCTTGATCGTTCAGAACACTTGGCAGCAGCGGCATCAAAAGAGCCATCAGGACCATTGCGACTGCCGAGTGAATGGTGGGAAGTTTTTCCAGCTTGACTAATCGAGTCAAAAGCACAAAAACAAAGCTGAAGAAAATCAAGAAGTAAAGAAACCACAGGTGCTGGAAGTCAACCGGCAGGATCTCAAAGGAGCTGCGCCCAGTTATCCAGGCCCCTTGGCTGGTCCAGTTGTTGGCAAATGTGACCGGTAGCCAAAAAATTATCAATGGCAGCGCGATTCGCCCAAGGCGATTTGCAAGGTAGGAGCCAGCCCCACCCGAAGACACCAGGTAGGCAGCGAAAAACCCTGAGATCAAAAAGAAAGCCGGCATGCGGAAAACGTGCAGAACCTGATTTGTATAAGCGACAAACAAGAATTCCGAAACACTAGCTGGTTTTTGGTAAAGGTAGACAAAGACGGCCGCGTGAAAAAGCACACCCAGCAATAAAAGCGAGGCCCTTGCCGCGTCTAGGGCGTGAATTCGCGACATGCATTACAGACTACGGGATAAGAAAACCCCTCCCGAAGGAGGGGTTTTATCTTGTGGAGACTAGGTGGATCTATGTAGCCCGCCAATTCAATGCTTTAGGGCCTACGTTTTTAGAAGTCAGACTAAAAATCAGACTGTTTTTCTTGGAACCCGTTTGTTCCAGCGATCAGGTTGTGCCGTTGCTGAATTATTCTTCCCTGATTATCGTAGTTGACATTGTAAAAGTATCTGTTGTCGCAAGTGCGACCAGTGACCCGTTGGTCAAAGGCACCAATTCGGCCTTATTTCCACTTAAGTAAAGGAGGGTTAACCTATCGCTTCCGGCTTCGCACTCACCTGTAATCAAGTACCTGCTCGTCTTGTCTTGATCATGAATATGGCCCCCTGCGAAATCGGACTCGACTAAGCACGTGAAGGGCATCTCTAGGTACAGCTGTCCAGTGCCGAAATTCGATACGGTTGCAAAATTACCAATAATCGAGATGTGAACGAACGGGCCAGCTGTGACCATTGTGGCTGTTATTGGCGAGCCCGAGTAAGCCATGTCGTCATTCATAGTCCCCATCGAAACAACTGGATTAGTTGTAACAGTTGGCGTACCCGCAGGCCCAGTGGCTCCAGTTGCACCAGCAGGCCCAGTGGCTCCAAACCCAGTAAATCCCCGTGGACCCTGATCTCCATCCTCGCCGTCAGCACCCGGAGATCCGTCTGCGCCATCCATGCCTGGTGGTCCCCGAGGGCCTGCGGGGCCTTGTGGACCGGACAGCCCTCGTGGTCCAGTTGACCCCGCCGGACCTTGCGGTCCAGGCTGGCCATCGAGCCCCCGAGGCCCTGTTTCACCCTGTGGTCCCTCTGGGCCCTGTGGTCCCTCTGGGCCCTCAATTACAGCCTGCTCGACAGATTCTTCCAAAGACGATGAGCTGGAACTGAAAAAAGGCAGCACGTCGGTGAGTGTTAGGGAGAAAACTACCAGGCAAGTGACTAGGGCCGACAGGACTGAACTGATAACTGCCAGCAGTATAGGCCCCTTCAAATTGCCCATGCTTGGTTATTCCACAGTCTGACGGACCTGGCAAGGATTGTTGGTTTCCCTGACCTGGGTAGGAGCAGCTCAATAAAGTTTCAAGCCAGAGTGCACTTTAGAATTTCGGAGGGGTGGTTCTGGCATTACCTCAGTAAATAAAAACCCCTCCCGAAGGAGGGGTTTTCACTTTGTGGAGACTAGGGGGGTCGAACCCCTGACCCCCTGCTTGCAAAGCAGGTGCTCTACCAACTGAGCTAAGTCCCCAAGGCGAGCATTCCCTGGCGGAAAGTGCTCACCGTGGGCCTAGGAGGACTTGAACCTCCGACCTCTTCATTATCAGTGAAGCGCTCTAACCACCTGAGCTATAGGCCCGTAGAGCATCACAACATTACTAGAGAATCTCTCGGCGAACAAACCCCAAAAAGATTAGTTATTTGTGAAGGTAAGGGAGATACCACCAACCAGCTTTGAAATCAGGTTGAAGATAAGAGCGTAGATGGCGGCCAGCGCTGTCGTGATTACGAGATTCAAAAGCGCTAGCGTAAGCGCCGTCGACATCACGTTGTCGAAAGAGAACTCGTCTTCCAGGTTGAAGGCGTTGGCCTCACCCAGAACAGATGAGAGCAGTCCGCCGACTGCGGAAAAGACACCGGAGTTTGCAAGCACCGACCAAATTAGCCAGGCACCAACAACAATCGCTATTCCGGCAGCTATCGCTACAAAGAAACCGACTTTCGTCGCTGACCAAACGTCGATTACCCGCAGCTTTAGGCGAATCTGCTTTCTCGCCTCTTTGGGCTTATTGCTCCGGTTGAACAGGCTCGCCAACATCGGCTCCTTCTTCGTTTGACTCTAGGTTTCGCTCGCTGTTTTTAGCCAGCGAGAGCACCGAGTCCCCTTCTTCGAATCTAGCAAACACTACACCCATCGTGTCACGGCCTTTTGCGGGGACCTCGCTGGCGTTGGTTCTGATGACCTTGCCCGAAGCGAGAACTACTAGCACCTCGTCGTTTTCGTCCACGATCAATGAGCCGACTAGATCGCCACGCTTTTCGTCAAGTTTTGCGACCTTGATTCCCAGACCGCCGCGGTTCTGGACTCGGTACTGCTCAGAGGCTGTGCGCTTGGCATAGCCTCCCTCGGTGACAACAAAGACGAAGCCGGCGCTACCGATGACGCTTGCTGATAGCAGCTCGTCACCCTTGCGGAACTTCATACCCACTACACCTGAGGTGTCGCGGCCCATCGGCCTAAGGGTCGCATTGTCTGCCTTGAAGCAGATTGACATGCCCTTGCGGCTTACTAGCAGCAGGAAGTTCTCTTCATTGACGAGCATGGCATTGACAAGCTCATCGCCATCGCGAAGCTTGATGGCAATGATGCCTCCGGTGCGGGCGGTGTCATAGAGCTCCAGTGAGGTCTTCTTGACCAGTCCGCTGCGGGTGGCAAGAACCAGATACGGCGACTGCTGGTAGTCCTTGAGGTCTAGGACCTCAACCACTCGCTCATCGGGCTGGAGGGCAAGGAGGTTTGCAACGTGCTGCCCCTTGGCGTCTCTCCCAGCCTCTTGAATCTCATAGACCTTGGAGCGGAAAACCCTGCCGGTGTTGGTGAAGAACATGAGCCAGTGGTGGGTTGTCGAAACAATAAAGTTCTGCACAACATCGTCTGCCCTCAGGCTCGCACCCCGCACGCCCTTGCCGCCGCGGTGCTGAATGCGGTAGTTACTGGAACGGGTGCGCTTGATGTAGCCGCCGGAGGTAAGGGTGACAACCATCTCTTCCACCGGAATTAGGTCCTCAACGGTGACATCGCCGTCGAAGCCCATCATGATCTCGCTGCGGCGGTCGTCGCCATACTTGGCCACAATCTCGTCAAGCTCCTCGCCAACAATCTTGCGCTGCAGGGACTCGTCCTTGATGATCTTTTGGTAGCCCTTGATCTCATTCTCAAGTTCGGCTGCCTCGTCGATGATCTTCTGTCGCTCTAGAGCTGCCAACTGGCGAAGCTGCATGTTCAGAATCGCTCTGGCCTGCAGCTCGTCAATCTTGAGTAGTTTGATAAGGCCGTCGCGAGCGTCCTCGACGGTCTGGCTCTTGCGAATCAAAGCAATTACCGCATCGAGTGCATCAAGTGCCTTTAGGTAGCCACGAAGAATGTGAGCCCGTTCCTCTGCCTTTTTTAGCCGGTACTGGGTGCGGCGAACAATGATCTCGATCTGGTGGGTGATCCAGTGTGAGATAAAGCCATCAAGCGAGAGCGTTCTTGGTACTCCGTCGACCAGAGCCAGCATGTTGGCACCGAAGTTCTCCTGCAACTGCGTGTATTTGTAGAGGTTGTTCAGCACAACCCTGGCTACAGCGTCCTTTTTGAGAACAACCACTAGACGCTGTCCGGTGCGGCCTGAGGTTTCGTCGCGGATATCTGCGATACCGGTGAGCTTGCCCTCCTTGACCAGCTCCGCAATCTTCAGGGCCAGGTTGTCTGGGTTTACCTGATATGGAAGCTCTGTAACAACTAGGCAGGTCCGGCCGTGAAGCTCTTCAACGTTTACAACTGCTCGCATTGTGATTGAGCCGCGGCCGGTGCGATAGGCGTCTTCGATGCCCCTGCGGCCGAGAATCTGAGCGCCGGTTGGGAAGTCAGGTCCCTTGACTATCTTGATGAGCTCCTCGACAAGTGCCTCACCGGCAAGCTCTGGGTGCTCAAGAGAGAATTTGGCCGCCTCGGCAACCTCACGAAGGTTGTGGGGCGGGATGTTCGTGGCCATGCCGACAGCGATACCAATCGAACCGTTGACCAAGAGATTCGGGAACCTCGAGGGGAGGATGGTTGGCTCCTGGGTCCTACCGTCGTAGTTGTCCTGGAAGTCGACGGTTTCCTCGTCGATATCCCGCACCATCTCCATGGCAAGCGGTGCCATCTTGCACTCGGTATACCTGGGGGCAGCGGCTGGGTCGTTTCCCGGGGAGCCGAAGTTTCCCTGACCCCAAACCAATGGGTAGCGCAGGTTCCAGTCCTGAACGAGCCTTACGAGGGTGTCATAAATTGCGCTGTCACCGTGAGGGTGGCATTGGCCCATGACGTCGCCGACAACCCTGGAGCACTTGGAAAACTGCTTGTCCGGGCGGTAACCACCGTCATACATCGCATAGAGCACCCTGCGGTGAACAGGCTTTAGCCCGTCCCTAACGTCTGGAAGTGCCCTGCCGACAATGACGCTCATTGCGTAGTCGAGGTAGCTGCGCTGCATCTCGACCTGGAGGTCGATCTGCTCTATTTTGTCCATCTGGTTTTCTGACATTTATCTCTCCTGCCTAGATATCCAGGAATCGGACGTCTTTGGCGTTTTTCTGAATAAAGCTTCTGCGGCTCTCAACGTCCTCGCCCATGAGGGTGGAGAAGATCTCGTCCGCCAGAGCTGCGTCATCCAAGGTCACCTGCAGCAGGGTCCTGGTTGCGGGATTCATTGTGGTCTCCCACAGCTCGTCGTAGTCCATCTCGCCAAGACCCTTGTAGCGCTGGATCGAGTTCTCCTTCGGAAGACGCTTGCCGTCCTTCTGGCCCTGTGCGATCTTGTCATCACGCTCTTGATCTGAAAAGACATACTCGTGTTCGGCGTTTGACCACTTGATTCGAAACAGTGGCGGCTGAGCCATGTAGACATAGCCGTGCTCAATAAGTGGCCTCATGTACCTAAATAGCAGCGTCAGCAAGAGGGTCCTGATGTGCTGGCCATCGACATCGGCGTCGGCCATCAAGATGCACTTG
>Ga0222715_10003021_pt1 | contig 15160 bp, 22 predicted proteins | sample C33_9DmetaG_FD_165056 | JGI IMG/M metagenome (GOLD analysis project Ga0222715, IMG submission 165056) | Estuarine water microbial communities from San Francisco Bay, California, United States - C33_9D | ecosystem: Environmental > Aquatic > Marine > Unclassified | place: USA: California...
CAACCCGAACCATCTTGAAGTAGGGAGTGTGTGCGATAATAATAGAGATAAGGTTGGAAAACACCTTTACATTCCAGTTCTTCCTGAAAAATACGAGGAAGCATTATTACTTCTAAAGGAAAAAGGTTATGTTAGTACCAAATAGATACCATCACAGCAAGAAACAACAGAAGAGAAAACTTAAACCACAAGCAATGAGGGCCAGGCGAGAAGCACTGCGCCAGTTTAAAAAGCGTCATATGGGTCGTCCAAAGGGCGACCTTTCGTTGTATTGTGGCTTCATAAGAAAGGAACTCGATGGGAATCAATTTAGAGATCAAGGGTCAACTTGCAAAACTTCTTGCCACCGAAGACCTTATCATTGAAAACAAAGAAGTTCGTACTGCTTCCTTCAATGTAGATTCTCGTGTGCTGACCCTTCCTATCTGGGACAAAGCAGATAATAATGTTTATGATCTTCTGGTTGCTCATGAAGTTGGACATGCACTCTTTACTCCCAACGAAGATCCCGCTGATGATATTCCCCATCAATATGTGAACGTCACTGAGGATGCACGTATTGAGAAACTGATGAAGAGAAAGTTCATGGGACTTGCTAAAACTTTCTATCGCGGTTATGTGCAGTTTCATAAGGAAGACTTCTTTGAAATAAAAGATGAAGATATTAATAGTATGGCTTTCGCTGACCGCGTAAATCTTTACTTCAAACTTGGTTCTTTTGTTTCAATCTTTTTTACTGAAGAGGAGCAAACGATTGTTGATATGGTTGCCAATGCAGAGACCTTCCTGGATGCACAGGAAGCAGCACGAGCCATGCATCAACTACACAAGCAACAGAATGAGCAGGAGAAGGTTGCTTCTGTTCAGACGCCAAAGGAGGGCCAGGGTGGTGGAAATGAACCTTCCAGTATGGATATGCAAGATCAATCACATCAGTCCGAAAATATGGATGAAGGTGGTTCTGCGGGTGGAAGCGAAATTGAAACTATTCAGGAGTTTCCTAATGATGGTGATGTTCAACAGGATGATGAAGTAAAAACAGATTCCAATCTTTCTAGTAATCTAGAGAACTTGATCTCAAATAATTCCAGATCTAATGAGTATGTTGAGATTCCAAATGTAAATTTGAAAACTATCGTTAATTCCAATAAAGAAATTTCTGAATATATTGACAGTTTTTTCAAACAGTATCAAAGAGATCGTATTGGGTTGGACGGTGACACAGAATGTTGTTATAAAGTTCCTGATAACTCCTACATCAAATTCAAAAAGTCTGCACAAAAAGAAGTCAACTATCTCGTCAAGGAGTTTGAGTGTAGAAAGTCTGCTAGTGCTTATCATCGTTCTACTGTATCTAGGACTGGAGTCCTTGATTGTGCTAAACTCCACACTTACAAATACAATGAAGACTTGTTTAAAAAAATCAGTGTGATTCCTGATGGTAAGAACCACGGTCTATTGTTTGTTCTGGACTGGTCTGGTTCGATGACTGATGTGATTGAAGATACACTCAAACAACTTTATAATCTTGTTTGGTTCTGTAAGAAGGTTGCCATTCCTTTCAGTGTGTTTGCTTTCACTCATGAATATAATCATGCATATGATGATGACGGATATATCACTGAGGCTCCCGAACACTATACGGTCAAAGAAGGTCAACTTTTTGTTGATCGTCGGTTCTCTATGATGGAGTTTTTCAATGATAAGACTTCTTCTAAAGAACTTGATAATCAGATGAAGAACATCTGGAGAATTTCCTATGCTGCTAGTCACTATTGTTGGTCTGGCAGTTACATGACCCCTCCTAGGATTGGTTTCTCTGGTACTCCTTTGAATGAATCTATTGTTGCACTACATAACATTATCCCCGACTTCAAGAAGCAAAACAATCTGGAGAAAATAAATTGTGTAATCTTGACTGATGGCGAAGCAAACCACCTTGCTCGCCATAAGTTAGTTGAGCGTAGAGACTGTGAAATTATGGGTAAGATTCGTCTAAATGATAATTGTTATCTGCGTGATCGTAAGATCGGTAAAACTTATAAGATTCCTTATGCGTGGTACGATTTCCACAATATGATGGTTGAGAATCTCTGTGATCGATTCCCTGATATAAATGTGATTGGTATTCGTGTTCTTATGGGCCGAGATGTGAGCAGTTGGATGCGCCGAGGTATCAATCAAAATGATTTCATGAAACTTCAGAGAGTGTGGAAGAAAGAACGTGCAGTGACTGTAAATGTCCGTGGTTATACAAAATACTTCGGATTATCTGCTTCTTCTCTGTCAAGTGAGACTGACTTTGAAGTTGATGAAGGAGCAACCAAAGCAAAAATCAAGAGTGCATTTATGAAGTCTCTGAAGACCAAAAAACTAAATAAGAAAGTCTTGGGCGAATTCGTGGAGTTGATCGCATGACTGAATATAGAGACAATTGGAAGGAGATCGCTAAGGCATCAGAAAGAGATCCCAAAGCATTGGACATTCTTGAGAATGGTGCAAAATCTTTAACACAAGCATATTTCTTACAAGCAATGCGATACAAATATGGCCGATCTAACAACTGACCACTCTGCCCCTGACTCTGCCCCACTCTGCTCTATACTAGCTTCAGTTCAAACAAACCACATGTCCCTCTCACCTGAATTCATTCGCACTTCCCTTCAAGGGTTGTATGGTGAGTCTGTTTCTGCTGCTGATATTCGTGCCTGGTGTGCTATGAATGGTGCGAACTATCAAACTGTCACCAACAAACTTGCTGATTACAAAACTGGTCGTGGAAAGTGGAACCTAGAAGTAATAGATGAGACAGTACAAGAACTAGAAGTAACTTACAATGCACCTGCGGCTATGCCTGCTGTTGAACAAAATCTTATTCCTGCAAAAGATGATACTTTCGTCCAGTTTGGTAATTTTTCGGATCTTAAAAAGATTATCAAGTCCCGTGTATTTTATCCAACATTCATCACTGGACTTTCTGGCAATGGTAAAACGTTCAGTGTTGAGCAAGCATGTGCTCAAACAAAAAGAGAACTTATCCGTGTAAACATCACTATCGAAACAGATGAAGATGATCTTATTGGCGGTTTCCGTCTGGTTGATGGTAATACTGTCTGGCACAATGGTCCTGTCATTGAGGCTCTTGAGCGTGGTGCTATTCTCCTTCTGGATGAAATCGATTTGGCGTCCAACAAAATTCTTTGTCTTCAGTCAGTTCTCGAAGGAAAGGGAATTTTCCTTAAGAAGATTGGTAAATTCATTACGCCAGCAGAAGGTTTCCAAGTATTCGCAACCGCCAACACCAAAGGTAAAGGTTCTGACGATGGACGATTCATTGGAACTAACGTGCTCAATGAAGCATTCCTTGAGCGGTTCCCAGTAACCTTTGAGCAGGAGTATCCATCCACTTCTATTGAAACTAAAATTCTGAGTAAGATGTGTATGGATGAAGATTTTTCCAAGCGTCTGGCAGACTGGGCTGACATCATCCGTAAGACTTTCTATGATGGTGGTATTGATGAGATCATCTCAACCCGTCGCTTGGTTCATATCGTCAAGGCATTCAACATTTTTGGTGACAAGGCGAAAGCAATTCAGGTCTGTGTAAATCGTTTTGATGATGAGACCAAGCAAGCATTCTTGGAATTATATGATAAGGTTGATGCAGACTTTAATCTGCCATCTCTTGACGAGGAAGCAATGAAGAACTATAATCCTCTTGACGAGTCTGTGATTATTTGATATAATGATGACAAACTCTTGGTCCTTTTTATTTGATGAATTGAATATGTCTAATCAAGACTTTTGGGAACATGATGGTTTTAGTATGATAGGCAACCCTGGTGCAACTTCAGAAGATACCATTTCTTTCTCATCTAACACTGACACCATTTCCTTTATTAACACGACTATTTCTGGTGGAAATGGTTTTGACACCATTCATTGTTATGGTGCTAACGATATCCTTGCTGGACAATACGTAGGTGACGGTTTTTATGGAGGAATAGGTTCTGATACAATTACTTTTAATTTGAATATGGATACATCAAAAAAATCCTATAGGTACAAATATGGCGAGGAAGAAATCCTTAAGGAACTGACCGAATATATTGCCTCTACATATAAACAGCACTATTCTACTGGTGATGATAAAATTCAGACACTTGATCTGATTGAAGCCTGTGGTGATGGAGAAGCATTTTGTCGCTCCAACATTCTCAAGTATGCTTCTCGCTACGATAAGAAGGGCACCGCCCGCCGTGACATTATGAAGATCCTGCACTATGCTGTGCTTCTGATGCACTTCAATGACAAGAACTCCCAACGTGAAACCTACCCTCAGTAATTATGAAACTGTCTGATAAGACTATCAACCTGCTCAAGAACTTCTCCTCCATCAATCAATCAATTCTGTTCAAAGAAGGTAACTCTCTTCGCACTATTTCTGTGATGAAAAACATTCTCGCAGAAGCAAAGGTCCCTGAAGAGTTTCCTAAGGACTTTGGAATTTATGATTTGAATCAGTTTTTGAATGCTATTTCATCTCTTCATGTCAATCCTGAACTAGACTTCAGCAACAATGAATATCTTCTTATTCGTGAGGGTCAGAAGCGCAATCGTTTCTTCTTTGCTGATCCTAATGTGATTGTTAGCCCTCCTGAAAAGTCTATTACTCTTCCTTCTGAAGATGTTTGTTTTGAACTTGATACTCAAGTTCTTGGCACTCTGATGAAAGCATCAGCAATCTATCAGGTCCCAGATCTATCTGTTATTGGTGGGGCTGGTGTTGTTAAGTTAGTCGTTCATGATAAAAAGAATGATACTTCTAACACTCATGAAGAAATTGTTGGTGAAACCGATGCTCAGTTCTGCTTTAATTTCAAAGTGGAGAACATCAAGATCCTTCCTGGAACTTATGAAGTAGTTGTTTCTCAAAAACTTCTTTCTCGTTTTACAAGTAAGAACCATGAACTTACTTATTATATCGCTCTTGAACCTGACTCATCCTTCGGTTGATGAAGCATATACTTTTTACCCTTAAAGGTTGTCCTTCTGAACTCCTTGATGATTTGGAGTTCATTAGAAAACTTATGTACAAAACTTCTAAAGAGTGTAATTCAACTCTTTTGGATTTGAGTGCCTATAAATTTGATCCTCAAGGTGTTACAAGTATTGCTATGCTTGCCGAGTCTCACATTAGTATTCATACATGGCCTGAAAAAAATATGGCGGTTTGTGATATCTTTACTTGTGGAGATGTCTCTACACCAAATATTGGTGTAGAATATATGAAAGATCAGTTGAAGGCAACTGATATTGTTTCCCGTGAATTTGAAAGACCTTTGGAATGAAAACACTCACGAATATGAGAGTTACTGGCAGCATTGCTGTTATTGTTGCATATTTTGCAATTCTCCATGTTAATGTTCTTTTGGGAGTAATAATTAATTTTATTGCAGATCTCATTTCAATCCCATATTTTGTAAAAACTAAAGCATGGGATGTTGTGGTTATGCTAGGATTCCTTTTAGCAATAAGCTTTAGCAAACTTTTATCATGAATATCTTTGTCACAAATGATTCTCCTTATAAATCAGCACAAGTCCTTCCTGACAAACACATTGTCAAGATGCCCCTGGAGACCTGCCAGATGCTCGCTATAGTCGCCTCAGACAAGTGGGGACATGGTTATGGTACTTTGCCTAAGGCAGACGGTACACCCTATGCTACAGAGAAAGGAGCGTTTCGTAATCACCCCTGCACCAAGTGGGCAAATGAGACTGTATCCAATGCTCGCTGGTTGCTGCAGCATGGGTTTGCTTTATGTGAAGAGTATGCAGCACGATATGGTAAAGTCCATACTTGCTTCAAGACTCTCCTTGCTGCTGACGAAATCATCCCCAAAGTATCCTTGGATGACCATACTCCTTTTGTCTTTGCGGGCCCTGATGAGTATAAGTATGATACCAGCATTGATATCTTCACTGCATACAAGATGTATATTGCATCTAAACCATGGGTGTGCGATAATTATCTTAGGATCCCTAATCGTAAACCAGAATGGATATGAGTAATCCACTAGGACCAGTAAAGAACACTAGAGAAATCTACAATCGATATCTTGAAAAAGTTATCACTGAAGTTCAGGTCCAATTTGATAATGAAAATCCAGCATGGATCCCTTTGGATACCCTGTTGGCTATTAAAAAAACTAACTATGAGTCGTGATGAATTTCTTTGGGTTGAAAAGTATCGACCCAAGACAATTGAAGAATGTATTTTACCAACAAATATTAAGAAGACATTTACTGACTTCCTAGATAAAGGTGAGGTGCCTAATTTGCTTCTTTCCGGACCTGCTGGGTGTGGTAAGACCACTGTTGCTAAGGCACTGTGTAAAGAACTAGGAGTAGATGTTTATGTCATCAATGGATCCGATGAGGGACGATTCCTTGATACCGTCAGAAATACTGCGAAGAATTTCGCTTCGACCGTATCGCTTTCGTCAACTGCAAAACACAAAGTCATCATCATTGATGAAGCAGATAACACAACGAACGACGTACAACTCCTCCTACGGGCGTTTACTGAGGAGTTTAGTGGCAACTGCAGATTCATCTTTACCTGCAACTTCAAAAACAAAATCATCGAGCCATTACACTCCAGATGTGCATGTATTGACTTTTCAACCAATTCCAAAAGTAAACCCCAACTTGCAGCCTCCTTCTTCCAAAGGATCCAAGAAATCTTGGATACAGAAGGTATTGAATATGATAACAAGGTCCTGGTAGAACTTATCAACAAACACTTCCCAGATTGGCGACGTGTTCTTAATGAGTGTCAACGATACTCTGCTAGTGGTAAAATTGATGCTGGTATTCTTGCAACATTCAGCGATGTTAAAGTCAATGACTTGGTTAAGAAACTTAAAGAGAAAGATTTTCCCGAAGTACGTAAATGGGTTGTCAATAACTTGGACAATGATACTTCTGTCCTACTGCGTCGTATTTACGATGCTTGTTATGATTCCATGGTTCCGAATAGTATTCCTGCTGCTGTTCTTACTCTTGCTAAGTATCAGTATCAAATGGCATTTGTGGCAGATCAAGAAATAAATATGCTTGCTTGTTTAACCGAAATTATGGTTGAATGCGAGTTCAAATGAATGAGGATGAACTTGAGGAACTTAGATATGATGTAGCACATCATCTACTCAGTAAGATGAGTTCTGGTTCTCAATTTCAATATGCCTTGGATCGTATGCTACAATTATGCAATCATTATTCAGAGGAAGAACTAAAAAAAATCTTACCCAAATCAAAGAAAAGATCTAAGGGCGAAGGATTCTAATTAACCAAAGAGTTTAAATTCAAAATGACTGAAAAACGACTATATAAAATTACTCAAGAACAAGCAGACATAATTGTTGCTTCTAATAATCTCCGTGATGCCGTTGAACTTCTTGGTGGAACTATGGAGAAAAAACAGGCCTTGAATTCTCAAGGTATCTTAACAAACAAAATTGTTATTACTTACAATGAACGAAATGAAAAAGCAAAAAGTCAAAGCTCAAGTTAAGTCAAAGTGGTATTACATCTTCTGGGGTACTGCCACTGTGTCGGTTGTTTTGGGTCAATTATATGTTGGCACTGGATACCGTCAAATGCATAGTGGTATGCAAGACCTGCTTCAAAAAGTCGATGGAGTTTTTCTTTACGCAACACCTGATAACGTGACATTGATTACTATTAAAAATGGATATTAAAGTATTACGAATGAACACTGGTGAGGAAGTAATCTTCACCCTGGTTGAGGAGACTGATGATTATGTTGTACTCCAAAATCCTCTTGTAGCAGTACCCAGTGCTCAAGGCCAGATTGGATTTGCTCCTTGGTCAGTGCTATCAAAAGAAGATAGTGGTATCAAAGTTGAAAAACAATATATCGTTTATCTGATTGACACAAGAGATGAGATCGTAGATAATTACAAGAAGATCTTTTCTCCGATTGAAACACCAAGTAAAAAACTGATTTTATGATGCAAGTATCTGAGGATGATGCCGTATGGGCGGCAAATGAATTTATTGATTACTTCAAAAACTTTTCCTCTATTGAGGATTACCTTCGTTATGTGAAAAAAGAAGTCATCTCTCAGACAAGTCAACTTACTCCACTTCAGGATGAGTTCTTCAATGAAGATATTCATCCTAATGAAATGGAGTTTGACATCAAATTTGTTGGTGCTCGCTTTCAGCAGGCAGTGCCACAAGAGCATTATGGCAATCTGTTGAGAGCAGTTTCCTCTCATAACAACGAAAGTAATATCCCTGGTAGAGAACTGCGTTGGATGGTGTTTGAGAAAAGAACTCAGACATGTCTTGGATTTATTCGCTTTGGTTCTCCCACTATCAATTCAAAGCCTAGAAATCTGTGGTTGGGTAAGGCACCTAATCTATCTGTATTCAATCGTCATGCTGCGATGGGATTTGTGATTGTCCCTTCGCAACCCTTTGGGTACAACTATCTTGGTGGCAAACTTCTGGCACTTTTGTGCTGCTCCCACTTTGCCCGTGAGACTTTGAACGAAGTCTTTGAAAAAAATATTGCCTTATTTGAGACAACCTCTCTGTATGGTTCTACCACATCTGCGTCTCAGTACGATGGTCTTAAACCCTTTATGAGGTACAAGGGTCTTACTGAGAGTAAGTTCCTTCCCCTGCTCCATGAAGAAGTCTTCCACCGCCTGCATGACCGATTTACCCTGTTGAATGACAACACGCCTCTGACGGACAACAGAGCGTCTTCTAAGAAGATGAAACGTCAGACCAAGATGATTTCTATTATCAAAAATACTTTGACTGGTGATAAAAAGAAAGGAATTCCAGATCATCCAAAACTAGCAGAGTTTAATAGTGTCATTAACATGGCATTCGGACTTACTCAGAAGAAGAGGTTCTATATCTCTGACTATGGATATTCAAACGTCCGTGAGGTGATTATGGAAGAGCAGGATGAACTGGTTCGTGGCCCTAACTGGGACAAGTTTTATCTGGAGAACATTATTGCTTGGTGGAAGAAGAAAGCATCTAAGCGATATGAGAAACTCAAGCAGGAAGGTCGGTTCAGGACCAAGGTAGAACTCTGGACAGATGATGATGACATTCAAATTATTAGATAATGGAACTCAAAGACTGGCTCAATTCAATCAACTTCAATAAGGAAGATCTTTCAGAACACTCAAAAGAATATCCTCCATACATTATTAATCGTTGCTTATCTGGTCACATGGACTGTGTGTTGTTTGCAAATCAAATGAATCTTCAACATCATATAGACAAAGATATGCAATATTCGTTTTATCTAAATAGTCTGAGGAAACGAAAGAGGTTCTCTCCTTGGCTCCGAAAGGATAAAGTCCAGGATTTAGAATGTGTCAAACAATACTATGGTTATAGTAACGAGAAGGCATCTCAAGCTCTGAAAATTCTGACTAAAGAACAGATTAACTTTATTAAAAAACGACTTGACACTGGAGGAACAAAATGAGTACTGTTGAACCTACGGTACAGTGGTCACAGGACCAAATGATCGAAGTGATTTTAAATGAACCTGATGACTTCTTGAAAGTCCGTGAGACACTGACTAGAATCGGAGTAGCATCCCGCAAAGAGAAGAAACTCTATCAGTCTTGCCATATCCTGCATAAACAGGGAAGATATTTCATCGTGCATTTTAAGGAGTTGTTCGCGCTCGATGGTAAGCACGCGAATTTAACTTTGAATGATGTTCAACGTCGTAACCGCATTGTAAGACTTCTTGCTGACTGGGGTCTTGTCGGTGTTGTAAGTGGTGATGCAGTTGTTGATATCGCACCCCTAAACCAAATCAAAGTTCTGGCATATAAGGACAAGTCGGATTGGGTACTAGAGCAGAAATATAATATTGGCAAGAAAGGAAAGACCCAGGAAACCGAATAAATAATATTGCGATCTTTCGTGCGGTCGCTTCAGTCGGAAACCCCTATAAGACAGTGTAGATATCACTACACTGTCTTTTTTGTTATGTGTTATAATTAGTAATGTCAGAGGAGAGGGGGGTGTAACTCTCCCTTTGACGCTAAAGGTTGCCTTCGGGGACCACAAAACACAAACTCGCTTTTAAAGGAGCTACGAACCATGGGAAACCTTGCACGGTACACTGCTGCGGACCTGCCTGCACTGATGGAACGCATAAATAAGAATAGCATTGGAATGGATGAATACTTCGATAGGTTGTTTGCTCTTCACGAAACAACTAAGAATTATCCTCCATTCAATCTAGTAACGGTCAGCAACGTAGAATCGAGACTAGAACTTGCGCTTGCAGGATTTAAAAAGAAAGAAGTAAATGTCTACACACAAGACGGAAAACTTTTTGTCGAAGGACAAAAAGAAGACACCGAAACAGATACAGAGTATGTCCACAGAGGAATGGCTCAACGATCTTTCACCAGATCTTGGACACTGGCAGAGGACACGGAAGTTAGATCAGTTGAATTTGAGGATGGGTTGCTAACTATTGTTCTTGGTAGAATTGTACCAGAGCATCATCAACGAAAAGTCTGGTTCTAAATAGTTTTGGCTACCTTGTTAAATATCGTCGCTGCAAGAGGGGCAACTGGCAAAATCCAGTTGACGCCCCTCTTTTTTCTTGGTAGAATGCTATTGAAGACAAATTATGACACCCAAGAAAAAGTATAAAGAAAACACATGACTATTAAACTTTTGGTTCTAAAATCTGGAGAGGATGTTGTTGCTGACGTTCAAGAGATGATGGTTGAAGAGAAAGTAGTTGGATACTTTCTCAATCGACCTTGCGTAGTCAAGATGTCAAATTATACTCCTATTGAAGATGATGAAACATCTGAAGAAAAAAAGAAGAATGCTTATCAAATTAAATTCTATCCTTGGGTTCCTCTTGCAAAGGATCCTGTGATCCCCCTATCCATGGACTGGGTTGTAACTATGGTAGAACCAATCGAAAAACTTACTAAACTTTATGTAGAGGACATTTTAGAACATGGACAAAGAAACAACACTGACCAAAGTCTTAGCACTAACGACCAATCAAATTCTGATCAGTCAGATTGAAGAAGTCGGTGCTGATATTGGAGAACCTGATTGCAAACTGGTAAATCCATATGTCGTCACTACAGAAGGAATGCTTGAGCCCTGGTTACTTAAGGTCACAAGGGAAGATACTTTTATGATTAGTTCTGATAAGATTATTACTCTTACAGACCCCACGCCCACTCTACTTGAAAAATACAAGGATCTAACTGACGGATGAAATTTTACACTAATGTCCAAATGATTGGGAACCAGTTCCTTGTTCGTGGCGTTGAAAATGGGAGGAGATATGAATTTAGAGATGAGTTTTATCCTACTCTTTTTCTGAAGTCGAAGAAGGTTTCCAAGTATAAGACATTAAGTGGAGAATCTGTAGAACCAATTTATCCTGGTAATATTCGTGATTGCCGCGATTTCTATAAAAAGTATGATGACGTAGATGGATTTGAAATTTATGGAAACGATAGATATATCTATCAATATATTTCTGAAAAACATCCTGAAGAAGAAATCAAGTTTGACATAAGTCAGATCAAACTAGTAACTATTGATATTGAGACCGCATCTGAGAATGGTTTCCCTGATGTTGAATCTTGTGTTGAAGAAATTCTTGCTATTACAATTCAGGATTATAATACTAAAAAGATTACTACTTGGGGAGTAAAACCTTTCTTTAATAAACAGGAGAATGTAACTTATTATCATTGCCCCACAGAACAAGAATTATTGAGTCACTTCATTAATTTTTGGATGGTTGATGTTCCTGACGTAATTACTGGTTGGAACTGTGAACTGTATGATATCCCATACATCTGCAAACGCCTCAATAGGGTGCTTGGAGTGAAGTTGATGAAGCGTATGTCTCCTTGGGGACTTGTGACTGAATCAGAGAAGTTTATCAAGGGTAGAAAGCACAGTGTATTTGATGTTGGTGGAGTTGCAGTTCTTGATTACCTTGACCTCTATAAGAAGTTTACATACAAGGCACAAGAATCTTATCGCCTTGACTACATAGCTGAGGTGGAGTTAGGTCAAAAGAAACTAGATCACTCTGAGTTTGAAACCTTTAAGGATTTTTATACTCACGGGTGGCAAAAGTATATTGAATATAATATTGTTGACGTAGAACTTGTTGACCGTTTGGAAGACAAGATGAAACTAATTGAACTTGCATTGACTATGGCATATGATGCCAAGGTCAACTATAACGATGTGTTTTATCAAGTTCGTATGTGGGACAATATCATCTATAATTACCTGAAGAAACGGGATATTGTTATCCCGCCAAAAATCCGTTCTGACAAAAATGAAAAGTATGCAGGTGCCTATGTCAAGGAACCGACTCCGGGAAAGTATGATTGGGTTGTGTCTTTTGACCTCAACTCTCTTTATCCTCATCTCATCATGCAGTACAACATCTCGCCAGAGACCTTACTCGATGAAAGACATCCAACGGCTACAGTTGATCGAATCCTTAATGAAGAGATAAACTTTGAGTTATATAAGGATAATGCGGTGTGTGCCAATGGTGCAATGTATCGTAAGGATGTTCGTGGGTTCCTTCCTGAATTGATGGAGAAGATGTATGGTGATAGAGTTGTATTCAAGAAACGGATGCTTGATGCTAAACAGCAATATGAAAAGACACCTACTAAGGCACTGGAGAAAGAGATTGCACGATGCAACAATATCCAGATGGCAAAGAAGATCTCACTCAACTCTGCTTATGGTGCTATTGGTAATCAATATTTTAGGTATTACAAACTAGCAAATGCGGAAGCAATCACTCTGTCGGGCCAAGTAAGTATCCGATGGATTGAGGGAAAGATGAATTCATATCTAAATACACTATTAAAAACAGAAGGCGAAGATTATGTCATCGCATCTGACACTGATTCAATCTACCTTAATCTTGAACCTCTTGTTACTAAATTTTTTGGTAATAAGTCTCACGATAAAGCAGCGGTTGTATCGATACTTGATAAGATCTGTCAAGACAAGTTTGAACCATTCATTGAGAAAAGTTACCAGAACTTGGCGGACTACGTATCGGCGTATGACCAAAAAATGAGTATGAAGCGTGAGAATATCGCTGATCGTGGTATCTGGACTGCGAAGAAGCGATACATTCTTAACGTACATAATAGTGAAGGTGTTCAATACACTGAACCCAAACTTAAGATGATGGGTATTGAAGCAGTTAAATCATCAACTCCTGCCCCATGTAGGAAGATGATTAAAGATGCTTTAAAGATTATCATGAGTGGATCTGAAGATGATGTGGTTGAATTTATCGAACAATCTAGAACAGATTTTAAGAACCTTCCTCCAGAGCAGATATCTTTTCCAAGATCTGCATCAGATGTTGTGAAGTATAGGGCTTACTCTGGAATTTACATTAAGGGAACTCCCATACATATTCGGGGCGCTCTTTTGTTTAATCATTATATTAAAGAGAAAAAACTTGATAACAAGTATTCTCTGATCCAAAATGGTGAGAAGATTAAATTTTGCTATTTGAAAAAACCAAATATCATTCACGAAAATGTTATCTCATTCATTCAGGATTTTCCACGCGAACTTAATATTGACAAGTATGTTGACTATGACTTACAATTTGAAAAAGCCTTTCTAGAACCACTCAAAGCAATCTTAGATTCTATTGGGTGGAAAGTAGAAAAAACTAATACTTTGGAATCATTCTTCTCATGAAAGATCAAAACTGCATTGATGATGTAGAGACTAAACAAGAGAAATGGAATCGTGGACTTGATATTTTTATTGAGTCGGTAATTAAACCAGATCATTCTCTTAGACAATGTGCCCACAATCAAAGGTGCTATCACGAACTCATGGATGTTCGTAAAGATGTACTTAACTACTTAAAAACAAAACGTTGGCCTTAATGGAACTACCTATTACAGATAAAGAACTTGCAACTATTGTAAGTGCATTGAGACTTGGTGGAGATGCTGCACTCTACCAAAAAATTAACACGATCAAAAAAATCAGGGAGACTAACCCTGATACCTATAAAAAAGTAGCCCGTGAAGAATTTGGAATTGTTATTTAATGGATTTTTTAAAAGAGATTGTAAAAGAGATTGGAGATGACTATACCCAACTCGCCTCAGACATCGACGACACAGAAACCTTTGTGGACACGGGTTCTTACGTTTTTAATTCACTGGTCTCAGGTAGCATATTTGGTGGTGTTTCTGGGAATAAGATTACTGCCATTGCTGGTGAGTCTTCTACTGGGAAGACTTTCTTTAGTCTCGCTGTGGTTAAGAATTTCTTGGATAGTAATCCTGACGGTTATTGTTTGTACTTTGACACTGAGGCAGCAGTTAACAAATCTCTTCTTACAAGTCGTGGCATTGACTTAACCAGATTGGTTGTTGTTAATGTTGTTACGATTGAGCAGTTTAGACAGAAGGCACTGCAGGCAGTAGACATATACTTAAAAAAACCTGAAGGAGAACGAGCACCTTGTATGTTTGTGTTAGACTCTCTTGGGATGCTTTCCACAGAAAAGGAGATTCGTGATGCTCTAGATGATAAGCAAGTTCGGGACATGACCAAATCCCAACTTGTCAAAGGAGCATTCCGTATGCTCACACTTAAACTTGGTCAAGCAAACATTCCACTAATCGTCACCAACCACACCTACGATGTCATCGGATCCTACGTTCCCACCAAAGAAATGGGCGGAGGCAGCGGCCTCAAATATGCTGCGTCTACGATCATTTATCTCAGCAAAAAGAAAGAAAAGGATGGAACAGAAGTCATTGGAAATCTTATTAAAGCTAAGACAGCAAAGTCGCGTTTAAGTAAGGAGAACAAAGATGTTACTATACGTCTCTATTACGATGAGCGTGGTCTTGATCGATATTATGGTCTTCTTGAGTTGGGTGAACTGGGAGGCCTCTGGAAAAATGTTGCAGGTCGTTATGAGATAGATGGTAAGAAAGTCTATGCCAAGGCAATTTATAAAGATCCAGAAACATACTTCACACCAGAGGTGATGGAGAAACTGGATGAGATTGCGCGG
>Ga0222715_10003028_pt1 | contig 15141 bp, 17 predicted proteins | sample C33_9DmetaG_FD_165056 | JGI IMG/M metagenome (GOLD analysis project Ga0222715, IMG submission 165056) | Estuarine water microbial communities from San Francisco Bay, California, United States - C33_9D | ecosystem: Environmental > Aquatic > Marine > Unclassified | place: USA: California...
GTTTATTACCGAGCATTTTGGCAGAACTCAAGCAGTTTCGTAAAAAAGCTAAAAAAGATATGGCGGCGGCGACGGGTGCGATGAAGGATGTGTACAATGGTAAGCAGTTGGCGTACAAGGTGTCAATGAACTCTGTATATGGTTTCACTGGGGCTGGTAAAGGTATTTTACCATGTGTACCCATCGCATCCACGACAACTTTTAGGGGTAGGGGTATGATTGAGGAAACCAAAGCTTATGTGGAAGCTAATTTCCCAGGTGCCAAGGTAAGGTACGGTGACACGGATTCAGTAATGGTGGAGTTTGATGTGGGTGGGCGCACTGGTGAGGAGGCTATTAAATATAGCTGGGAGTTGGGTGAGAAGGCGGCTGATGCGTGTAGTGCCCTCTTCAAGAAACCCAATAATTTGGAGCTTGAGAAGGTGTATTGGCCCTACTTTCTCTATTCAAAAAAGAGATACGCCGCCAAGCTGTGGACAAAGGGTAAAGATGGAAATATGAATATGGACTATATTGATGTCAAGGGTCTACAACTCGTTAGGAGGGACAATACACCACATGTGAGGGAGGTGTGTAAAGAGTTGCTGGATGTCGTGCTCACATCTAATGACCCCGGTCCACCCAAAGAGTTGGCACAGCAGAGGGCTAGGGAGCTTCTCTCTGGAGAGGTTTCAAATGAAAAACTTATTCTCAGCCAAGGTCTATCAGATTCTTATAAGGTGGATGGAAAGGCTGTCTCCATCACGAGTTCCCAAAGTACACAGATTAACCAAGCTCACGTGCAAGTCGTTAATAAGATGAGACAGCGTAAGCCCGGGTCTGAGCCACAATCTGGTGATAGGGTTCCCTATTTACTGACTAAGACTGATAATCCAAATGCCAAAGCATTTGAGAAATCCGAGGATCCCAAATTCGTGGTGGAGCATGGTGTACCCGTGGACTATCACTACTACTTCATGAATAAGTTTCTAAACCCTGTATGTGATTTACTTGAACCCCTATTTGACAATACCAAACAAGAAATTTTTGGTGAAATCATATCTGAGCACAAACCCCCTGCAAAAAAAAAGGAGCCAGCCCTAAGCACTATGAAAAAGGACCAACTCGTAGAGGAGTGTAAAAGACTGCATCTGGATGAATCAGGAAATATGACTGAACTGAGAGCACGAATTAAGGGAATGAGAGAGAAACAAAATTCTGTGGAGGACCTATTTAAAAACTACACGCAAAATATAAATAAGTCATCATGAGTGTCAAAGATAAGATTACCAAGATTGTCTCGGATAACATCAAAAAGCTTGTCAGTGAACACCTTCCCCAACTTATTGAGGAAGCTGTGAACGAATGTATTTATGAGGTGGTTGATGATGAAGTGTCTAAGTATACGAATGATAAGGTGAGTAGTACTTTGGAGAATATTTCAAAGGTGCACGGTATACCCCTAGACCTACTACTTAGGGATATACCAACAAGTGACAAGATAGGTATATGCAAGGGGGTGAGGGGATCCAAGAGGTGTATTTTCAAAGGTACCCATGATGGATATTGTAAATTCCACAAGGCCCAAGGTGAACGCATAAAAAAGCGTGAGCTTCCAAGTGTCAATTTACATACCCATGGTACTGATAAAATGTTTGTGAAGGGGTGTCCCGGATGTGAATGTTCGGGTTCTAAGGAACTTATAGATTTAGGTTCACTATTCAATAATGAGTAAATCAGGTATTCTACTAACATCTATAAACACATTCTACAACGAAGAAAAGAACCGAACTAAATTATTAACAATTCTAGACAAGACGAGTGGTATCTCTCTAAGAAATTTGGAGTGGTTCATCACAAACTATGCAAAAAAAAATAACACATCCTACACCACTAGGGATGGCAAGTTATTCACAGTTCACTGTGCGTACAAGTCGAGTCTAGATGGCTACAGTAAAAAATTATTTGACCCTTTCTGTCGGGCGGAGAAGTTCTCCTATACAGTTCCGGGTACATCTCATGAAATCCAAACAACTTTGGCACAACTGAATTTCATCAAATGGTGTATAAAAAATAACATCATAGACTACATCTCTACAAATAAGAAATCCCTATTTAATAAGCAAGAGACATGAAGCCATTTTCAAAAATAAATGTTTGGTACCCCGTATAATACATATGAAGTGAGTATGTTTTAGTGCTAATATCCACAAGTGAATCTTCATTTGTATTGAGTTTAACTTGTATACTCGTTTTTTCTGACTTTATCTGACTGAAATCCAAGTTTCCCGATGGCTCCACATTAATTGGATTCATCGAGAAACTATACGTGTAAATATTCCTATATGGCCTAGCCAATCTATTGTGGAATGGTATGAGGTATTTGTAATAATTATGATTTGTCCTAGATACATTTGGCAATTTATTACCATTTATAAAGAAACTCGCATTGTCCAATATTGGGTAAAAAAATGTCTGCACCTCGTCAAAATTTACATTGGATGAAAAATTAAACCTATTTTGATAGTATCTACTTTCATCACTCGTTGGATCACCTATGGATACCCTCTCATCTTCAAATTGAGTATTCCTCAAGAACCAGTGAAAACACTTGACTGGAATATCTGGTACAAGATTTGTCTGTATAACATCTTTACCAATTTCACTTACCGTCGTTGGGTGCTTTTTCACCAAGTCTGTTATGAGGGTCTGTCTCTCCTTGACGATATAATTTCTCTCTTCTGGACTGACTGTTATCTCCTCAGTGATGAGATTAAACGACTGTATGTAGATGGGTGAATCCCTATCAGTAAAGAAAGAGGGTTCATGAAATTCCAAAATAAACTCAATTTTTTGGCGATGTATGGCACAGATTGGAAAGTATGGTCTATTTGGATTGTTTGAGGAATATTCATCACTGGCAAACTTTCTAGCAAAGAAAAAGTGTAAAGGTACGACTAGGTCGGCGTCTAATTTTGCAATGTGTGGATTAAGTGTGGAGTCATCATAACCCAAATTCCTATTTACAAGAAATCTATTTGCTACTTTTTCTGAAACTTCTAAATAAAGCTCATCATAAATAATTCCCCAATCATCATGAATTTTTTCAATTTCAATACCATCTACAACCATGGCTACACTTTTGAGTAGGTGTCTACCCAGCTGATCTGCATAATTTCCATCATCAGGGTTTATGAGTCCGGGCATTTTGATACTCAGCCACATATTACTCAACAAGTCACCCATATTTTGGGGTTTAAATTCAGCTTTTACAGTATATCCAAATGGCCAATTATTTAGTTGTGAGGGGTTTACGATATTCCTACTCCTATGATACTTTCTAAAATCGGAATGCCTCCTCACACCATTATCATTGAATAACGACTCTTCTGGATCCTTAGAAAGTAGATGAGTATCTTGCTTCCCAATAGCTTTTAGGGAAATCTTAGCAGCTTCACCCATACTTATCTATTGTTTATATATTTTTAATATCCATTTTCCACATATCCACATGATCAGTTTGTATCATAATTTTCAGATCCTCCCTCGCTTGGATAGCATCCTTAATCAGACTCCTAACGCGCTCCTCTGTGTACTCAACAGTCTTGGTATTTAGGAGATAGTCAAAACTGCCCTCAATCTTGGGAAAAATCTTACTCATTTGTTTTTCCAAGTCCTGCTTCTTCCTCTTAAAAATCACTAGGGTTCCCTCAATCACCATAGACACAAACTTGGACTTGTGTCCACATAGGTCAGCTCTCCTCTTGAGTACATCAATGAGGTGAGCCTTCCTCTTCTTGTAGTGCTCTAGGCGGAGTTCCACAAAGTCTTTGAGAATCTCTTCAGGGTTAGAGTATTTGTGGATACCCCTCGTTGGGTGGAAGAGATGCATATTGGACACATGGAAAGTCTTTCTCAATTTGAGATCCTTCACAATATCCTTACCCACATACCCCAAGATTTCAAAATCCACACTCTCAGTAGTACTATTGTTTGTGTAACTGTCAATCTTCTTCTTCTCCACTAGACCATCCAAATACTCCTTATAATCTTGGGTCCAGCGACCAGGTGGAAGTTCAGACACTTTGATTTTTGAAGCAGACTCTACCCAAACACCATCAGTCACCCAAAGTCCACCATCATCCTTGTACACCTTACCCTTGAAGCCCCTAAACCAAGGCTTCATTTCCACGAGGTCCTCATCTCTGAGAATTCTTTGAATATTCTCTTTGATATCCTCGGGGTTGAATGGTGGTACATAACAACTGAAACCCGTACCAATACCCTCAGTCCCATTGACTAAGACCATTGGGAGTGTGGGCATGTAAAAGTCTGGCTCAATCATTCTCCCATCATCATCCAAATAGTTGAGAATGGCGTCATCCCTAGGGTCAAAAATCTTCCTCGTCTCTTTGGAGAGCTTTGTGAAAATATACCTCGTTTGGGACGCATCCTTACCACCCATCAACCTGGTTCCAAACTGACCACATGGTTCCAATAGATTGATGTTGTTAGAACCCGTATAGTCATTCGCCAGCTTGACAATCGTATCAGCTAGGGATACCTCACCGTGATGGTACGAGCTCTTCTCCGCCACATAGGCTGCCAATTGGGCCACCTTCATTTCATCCTTGAGATTCTTTTGGAAACAAGAAAACAAAACCTTTCTTTGAGAGGGTTTGAGACCATCAGCCATATGGGCGATGGATCGCTTGAGATCTGCGAGACTGAAATTCACCAAATCTTTGTGGACAAAATCAGAAATACTCAACTCTTTGACATGCCCATATGGAACTTCCAATTCTTTGGCATCCTTCGCAGTGTTTGTCAATAGCCAAGTTTTGCGAGCATCCGCCTTGGTCTTGTCAAACGCGAGAACTATGGATTCATTCGTCATAGTGTCCATATCAAACTTGACTGTGAGGTCTTGAATCTTCTTGAAATATTCCCTCGCCTCTGCCGATGTGGAGGTACCCAAACCCTTGTAGTATTTAATTTTCCATCCAGGTTTGCCATCTTGGTACCAGGTCCTAAAAGCCGAGTCAGTGTAAAATGATTGCGTCTCAGAACCCTTTATAGCCTTGATGATTGGGGTCACCATACTCACTACAAAATTGAAATTGAGGAGACTTGGCCAAAAGTAATGAATCATATTTAGGATGAGACCCTTGATGTGACTCCCATCATTATCAGCGTCAGTCATTATCATGAGACGACCATAGCGAAGCTCGGAAACATCCTTGTACACCTTGTCTTGTTGGAGACCCAAAATCTTTTTGAGATCACTGAATTCCTGGTTGGATGTGAGTTGGGCAACCGAAACATCCCTCACATTCTTACACTTACCACGGAGTGGGAACACCCCATAGTAATCCCTACCCACCACAGAGAGACCGGCAACTGCTAGAGTCTTTGCAGAGTCACCCTCCGTCACGATGAGGGTACATTTACTAGAATGTGTGGTACCAGCCTTGTTTGCATCATCCAATTTGGGAATCCCAGTAATCTTAGACTTTCTGGCACCATCCGACTTTTTGAGCTCCTTCATCTCCTTAAACTTGGAGAGGGCTAGGAGTTCGTCTTGGACCCCAGTCTTGAGAACATTCTTGATGAAATTCTTGGGTGGCTCAAATTTACTCCCAAAGTCTTGAGATTTGGAGGTACACTCAGACTTGACTTGGCTACTGAAGGTGGGATTCTCCAAAGTCGCCTTGACAAATATAGTAAATGTATTCTTCACCTGTTGGGGCTTCAACTTAATCTTCTTAGCCATCTCCTCGATGATACCAGCAGCCACATGTGATGCTATATAGTCAACATGGGACCCACCCTTAGTGGTGCAAATACCATTTACAAATGACACTTGTTCCATACCATTTTCAGATGGCCCAATACAGACAGACCATCTATCAGTGGAAACCATACAAATATTTTCAACCCCCTCATGCATCTTGGCATAGACATCAAAAGTTTGTTTTGATAAAACTTCACCATTGAACTTCACCTTACAGTTTGAGGTTGTACAAATATTTGCATCCCAAACCCTCTTTTCAAAAATTTTATAAATTCCCAACTCCATTTGGGACATCCCAAATCTTTTCCAATCTGGAGTAAAAGTTATAGAGACGGAGGAAGTTGTTCCCGAATGTTTTTTAATTTTTGGCTCTTCACAGGTTGTCATATTGTTTGACCATTTTTGGGTATACATTTGTTTAGTCTCGTGATCCTTGATAATAATTGAAAATGCAGAAGAGTAAATATTTGTGAGCTTGGCTCCATATCCATTACGACCACCCACAATCCTCTTTTGGGTATCATCATAATTTGTACTCGTGAGAAGATGACCGAATGTAAGCTCAGGGTTCCAAATACCCTCCTTCTCATGCATCCGGACACCAATACCACCTAGGGGACCGTTATTCTCAATGGATACAGAACCAGTCTCTTTGTCTACAGAAACTGAAATTGAATTGACATTTTTGGGGTGAAGGGAATTTCTATCAATGGCATTGACTAGGATTTCATCAAAAATTTTAAGGAGGGCTGGGGAGTACTTGATGTTCTTTTTTTCAAATTTTTTGTTTTCTTCATCTAGGACCCAATAATTTTCAGTACCAATCTCAACTGGACCAACATAAGAATCAGGTCTCTTGAGAATGTGCTCAATGTGGGTGAGCTTTTGGATACTCTCCATTTTGTATTTGAATATATGAGATTGTTTTCTTTACTTAGGTTAAGAAATGACATATATTTACCTCATTGTCGTGATTATCATACTTTTCATGTTGATGCAGAACAAGTCTAGGGGTATGAAGCATTCAATAGAGAAACTCGTCAAACAGTCAGCAAGGTATGCTACCATTGCACAACAAGACAAATCTCCAATGACAGCCCTCCTCCACGCAAACTACGCCGCATCCTACCTCAACGCCCTAAAGGATATTGCTACTGAAAATCAAATCCATAATGCCACGGGTATAGATGTCAAGAAGTTCAAGGAGCATATTATTAATGTCCAAGACATGGTATCTAAGAAGACTTCAGAAACATGCCCCGAAATAATGGGACAAGTGGATGTCTACTTGGCAGAAATTGGGGGTGAAGTTTGAACACCTAAGTAAAGTTAAAATCCAAGTTAAAATCCAAGTTCAAAATGGAAGTCATCCAAGACTCTCTCTGGCAAACTTGTCTCACTGATGCGATGAAGATGTATCGGGTCAGTGAGGCAAATGAAAAGTGTAAACATCTCGCGAATGCGACTTGGGTCATGAAGAATAAATACAAACACGCTCAAGTGAGGAAGGATACCAGGAAAACTATAATGATTGAGAAAACTCCAGAGGTGGTGAATGAGCAACGCACATCTAAAAAGATTTGCCAAGCCATCACAATGTCCGGCAAACCTTGTTCTTTTAGGGCTGTCTGTGGGAATTTCTGTAAAAAACATAATGTAAAAAAAGATGTGCTTGGTGTTAAAATTAAAATATAGATGTAGATTAGAATAAATGTTAGACCAAGAAAGTCTTAGACCTGTAATATTAGCAATGGCTATATACATTACACTCGTTTCCCTCGTACCTCGCATTATTAAAAAGCCCACAGGTATTTCAGTAGTTGATGACCTAGTAATGTCTATGATTGTTCAAAAGGATTCAATGATGAGCGGTACCATTCTAACGGGCCTCATCATGTTCCTCTCCAATTATATTCAGAATGAATTCATGTAATACATTCTCTTTACCAGTTAGTTTCTTAGTGTGCGTGTGATCCATTTTACGCACACGGTTTTCATAGGCGTGCCTCATGAATTCCAAGAGTTGGTTTGGGTTGGGATTACCCCAAAGCATTTCCTTTTTGAAAAGGAAATCGTCAACCCCAATCTCTTGAAGTTCACAGTCAATAGTATATGGTGTTTTTACATATTCATCTGCAGCCCCATACTTGGTGATGATGACGGGTTTATCCCTAAGTGCCGCCTCTACAGCACCCAACCCAATACCCTCGGAATGTGAGAAACTTACATAACAGTCAGACCTATCATGAATTTTGTCCATCTCCTCATCTGACACGAGACCATTTATTATTTCAACTCTAGGGATGTTTATTTGTACATCCTTGTTACAAGTTGCCTTTACTAAGAGCCTTGTGTTGGGTTCGTTCAATCGCATGAAGGCTTCCAAGATACCCCTAAAATTTTTTCGTCTATCCATTACATTTCCAATGTGATAAAATGTATAAGGTTTCTCTTTGGGTGGCTCAGGTACATGAGCATGTATGACATAAAATTCATTCTCAGGAAATTGCCTAGAAAATACCATCTTACAAAATTCACTGGGGACCGCCACTCTCTTGAACTCCTTCATTATGAGGCTGTAATCTTCATGAACAGTTTCAGTTTCACATATTGTCATACAGGCGAGATGTTTCACTTGCTTCTTGGCATACTCAATATACCTAGTATGACCCTGAATAGGTAATACATAAATTAATCCATATTCACTCTCTGGATACTCAGAACCAAGTTGATAATATTTGGCATCTTTGAATAATTTTATATATTTTAAACATTGTTGACCAATACCACTCAGGGTGTTAGGACCAATGATGATCATTTAGTTTAAAGATATTATTATCTTTATATATAGTAAATGGATTCTCTACGCAAAGAAGTTGAAGCTGAACTTAAGCGCACTCGCCTTGATAAGGGTCGCCTATACGATCTCCTCTTGAAAATTATTGATAACAGTGGTGGATCTGGTTCCCAAGGACCCCAAGGACCCCAAGGACCTCAAGGACCCCAAGGACCCACTGGTGCTGTAGGACCCCAAGGACCCACTTGTCAGTGTAAGTGTGTGTCTAAGGCTCCCGCTCCAACCCCAAAGCCAGCTGTGGAAACTCCAGTTAAGAAGACTGTCAAGAAGAAGGTTAATTTGTAATTTCATCTAATCGTTTATTAATAAGTTCACAATATTCACTGTTAATTTCAACACCCTTATAAGGTAGGTTTAATTTTTTAGCCGCCACACACTCACTTCCAGAACCAGCAAATGGTACAAATACATATCCATTTTCTGATGGCTGTTTACAGGATTTTATGAGACGCTCACATAGGGCCAAAGGTTTTTGTGTTGGATGGTCTACACGCTCATTTTTACCAGCACCCCCAGCGAGAGCTGGAATTTTGATGACATCCCTAGGTAGGGCTCCAGATGGGTGGGCAGTGTATGTTGTAGTTTTTTCACCTTTTGAGAACCGACCCTTTGTGGCTTTTCTCTCCTTTCCAGCTGAACCATTAACAAAACCATCTGTATATGCCTCGCGGACCTCATCACGATGAAATACCTTGTCCTTTTTCCATAAAACTATGATGGATTCATGAGATCTTTGCCAGAAATTGAGGGAAGGTGTAGTTTTATTTGTATAGTGCCACACAACCCAACGTCTATTTATGTCTAATGGAATCCTACTCAAAATGAGGGCTAGATTTTCACTAAATCCATAAATAAACATTGTACCATCCGATCGTAGTACACGAAGACAACCCTCTATCCATTTATCACACCATGTGAGATATTCATCCATAGGCTGTTTGTCACTCTTGTTTCCAAAATCTTTACCAATATTATAAGGTGGATCTGCAATTATAATTTGTGCAGTCTCATCACCTAAGTTGGGTAAAACATTGAGTAAATCATCGCAAACAACTTCCGACATTCTATTTACTGTTTATATCACTCATAACTTTAAACATAATGAGCCTGAGAAGCATCATTCCAATTCATGCCATCACCAAGTCCAAGGAGTATGCAAATGTAATGAAAAAAAGAACCCAATTTGACTACTATCATGAACGCGGTGCATCAGATGAAATGTTAAAACTTGTCACTATGAATAATAAAACATATGGTACAGGTTTCATGGAGCCTTATATCCGTTCACACTTTGGAATGAAAAATCCAATCAATTCCGAACACGATGGTATCTACTTGGATAAAAAATTTGAAATCAAAGCTCCGAGATTTGGAAATACCGGTACCTATTTTATCCAACATCTTAAACCTAACCATGACTTTGACTATATTTTAATCGCTCTTCTTCAGCCAGGTGGGATTGAGACTTTCGTCATAAAAAAGCCCGATATGTACAAACACCTAAAACTCCAAAAGGGGGAGGGATACTTTCTTCGTAAAAATGAAATTGAAATTATCAGTCATAGTGTGAGTGATGAAGAAGATCTAAAGACATTTTTAATCAATGACAATAAAGATTAGATTTTAAAATAACTATGTTCGTACGCAAGGTCATCTGCGGTAATTTTAGTATCTGTGAGACCCAAGTCACAGATACATTTACACCCACTCCATATGATGAATGGATTTGGCTTCGTGATAAAACTGTGTATACTGTTAAGGTTGAGGGGGTTGAGAGAAAGGTGTATACATGTGAACTCATATCCTATGACGAAGTGATTTTACTCTCTCATAGGGATGACCTTACATTTCAGCCATCTGGTACACATGTTCCCAAAGTTGAAATGATATATGGTCGCTGTGTACCATCTATGCACTTTTTAGATTCCAAACATAGGGAGTATGTAAATACATTGAAATTGGGAAAAGGTGATATCTTAGCCATTAAGTCGGTGGCTGGTAGTGGTAAGACAACTACCCTACTCAAGTTGGCGGAAGTTCACAAAAATAAAAAAATTTTATATTTAGCTTTTAATAAAAGTCTCATTGATGAAATTAAAAGAAAAGCTCCAAAAAATCTTCACCCACGCACATTTGACTCACTTTTGTATAATATGATGGATCCAAAACCAAATACTATTATGGACATCAAGCCCCATACCATTTCCAAATTAGTTCCATGGTTAGCCAATAAACCATGGAAAATGAAGGAGAAATATGCATATGGATTTGATAATTTCTGTAACCAGATTCATCATGATACCATAGAGACTTATGCCCAACACAAATTTGGAAAACCAGAAAAGATTTTACATAATTTGTGGGAGGATGCTGTGAAACGAAAGTTCCATTCATTTGGTACCATTAGGAAAATGTGTCAAGTTGGTCACCTCTGTAGGGGTCTCATTGACAAGAGTTATGACATGATTTTCATTGATGAGAGTCAAGATTTTGATCCCCTCATGCTTTCAATTCTATTGAGAGATACCACCATCCCCAAGATTTTTGTCGGTGACCCAATGCAGGCAATTTACCAGTGGCGTGGTGCCATCAATGCATTTGACAAGCTACCACCACAAACAAAAATTGTTGAATTTTACACCACATTTAGGGTTGGTGAGCCAGCTTGTAGTGAGATTCGTAAAAAGTTTAGAAATTGTTGGATGATCCCAGGTAAGTCTAACCACACCAAGATTCTCTCAGATGGGACACCAGATTCCAAATACACATATCTATTTAGGAGTTGGCGTGGCCTCTTTGAGACGGCTAGGGATACCCCAAAAGTTTGGATTAATAATTTTGAAAACCAATCCACCCTCATGAAGCAATTGAGTGAAAAGCTAAAAAAATTCAAACTTTCGGATGATGAAAAGGCCAAGTTCTCAGATGACTTACCCCAATTCCTACTCTCCCTAGGACAAGGTGAATTGGAGAGAATGATTGCGGATATTGAGAGAAACATTGTATCTAGGGATGAGTGTATATGTGAGATGTACACCATACATTCTTACAAGGGGCTAGAGGCTGACATTATCAAAATCCACAGTGATGTTGATTTTGATAATGAGGAGAATTTGAGATATGTCGCCCTCACGAGAGGTAAGACTGTTGTCATAGAGAAGGAGGAGATGAAGGCCACCAATGCATTTGAGAAATACATAAAAGAAAAATGTTCGTTTAGATAAAATGCCATCACTAGGCGTGCGTGCAATATTGTTTAATTCTGGATTGGCATTATTTTGTTTAATTGATTACATAAAATTATGGAATAGAGTAAAAAAGAAATGAGTTTAAAGGTAATTACCGTGATTAATATACAAATGAGCACTCTCGCCATCTCCAAGCCTCCCGTCCCCGTGAAGACCACCAAGAAGCTCAAGAAACTTGGTAGGCCCAATGACTATCTATCAGTCGCAGAGCGAATCAATGGTCGTACAGCGATGGTCGGTTTTACTTCGGCACTGGTTGACGAGATCATGACCGGTCATTCTATCAGTACACAGTTTCATGACAACGCAGGGCTTGTAGTAGCCGTCAGCGCCCTAACCTTCTTGGGCACTGCTGTAAACTCCGAGGATGAGGGTTATATTCAGGGCTTCTTTGAGCCCGACAAGGAGTTGATCAATGGACGATTGGCCATGTTGGGTGTATTATCCCTAGCCCTCACGGAGTCTCTGCATCCAGGAGTCCCGTTGTTTTGAAACCTAAGTGACTCTCTAAAAATGTAATATGTAAAATGAATACATTCTGGTCCCGAAGTAAAAATCCAGCGCACCGCTATCTTTCCAATTTTCAACCATGTCCCCTGGTTATACCCAGTGACTTTTTCATTTCATACGTCACTGGGTATATCTTCCCATCGGTTGAAAACGCATTCCAGGCTTGTAAGTATGCGTATTCAGACGGGCCCATGCATATTCAGGAACTTGTGGGTTGTTCTGCCAAGGAGGCCAAGTCTATGGGTTCGAAGGGGGGTATGAAGAAGCGTCGCACGACCCTGGATGTGAACACATGGAACCGTGTATCATATGAATGTATGAGTGAGTTGTTAAAACTGAGATTTGATCAGGATCCACAGTTTCGTGAGACTATTCTTAGTACCCATGGGAAATTTTACCACATAGAGACGAGACCTCCGTATATTTGGGGTGGGTGCATGAAGAATGGTGTGTGGGTTGGTCAGAATAGATTGGGTGAGATTATAAATAGCTTGAAATAATATTTACTGATTTTTATTCACCCACCAAATAAATCCACCTAGTAGGGATGCCAGTAGAGCTATCAAAAGACCAAATGAATATTTTTTTGGTTCCTCAGGTGGCTTGTCGGGTAGTTTTTGTACGTTATGATTTAGGGTGTCCATCTTTTTGAGAAGCTTCTCCAATACTTGGAGGATTTGGAGTTCTCGGTCCCTAGGTTTCTCTTTAATATTGACTGTCGTAATTTCCAAAACCATAAACCAAGTGGCATCTGGCTGGAGGGTCAGATAATCACCATCATCCTGTTGTTCATATATTTTGAAGTTTAACTTCTTTATAGAGATTGGATTGAAATAATTTGTCTGCCTATTGAAACTTTTCCATTGTTTATCTCTCAAAATAGTTGTTGAATTTCCACTAAAATGACGCTCTAGGGGTACTCGCGCTAATATTTGACCATGGCGTTCGTCTAAAATCTGAGCCACTTTGGGTACATCTGGACACACTACATCTACAAATTTAGCTATATTATCAGATTGTGTCTGACCAACATCATCTTCACCAACTTGGGTCACGTAAAAATCAACCATTTTGATACCTATCACACGCCCCATATCTTCCACGTGTGTATTTGATTTGAGGGTGAGGTCCACAGAAAATGTATTGTTTGTACCGTTTACAAAATTTGAATCAACCATTACATATTGAACCTTTTTAGGTATGTCGTCCAATGACATTTCTAATAGTATCAGATATTATAATATAAAAAGAAAACACTAGATAGATATAACATGATTCACATAGCCATCTACAACACTTTTGACAGTATGGGAGTATATTATGCTGAGAATATTTTCAAATGGTTCAAGACTGCTATTTGGGATGCCCCATTGAGGTTATACTTGGATATTCAACTTGAACAGATTAAGCTCGAACGAAACCTAAGTAAGAAAACGATGGATGAAAATTCATCCTGATTAAATACATGAAGGAATATCTCATCCCAGTCAGAACCGACGAACTCTCAATCGCCTTCTGCCAAGCAACATCATCCTTGTGTCCAGACGTTCAGCGTCTCATTTGGCGAGAAGTACTCTATTGCAGCCAACCTATTGAAGCACCCCCTGCACCCCAAAAATGTCCAAAATATTCACGCGTTTCATCAGACGTGTTATGCCGAAACCTATTCAAGTGAATGTTGAACCCATACCCGATTTAATGGGAGAATTGGGGTTGTTATCCCTCAAATGTAAGGAAATGGTATCATTTGTAAATGATACTAGATTGGGATTGCTCGACGACCATTTGATTATTCTCTACAATATGATTGGAAGTATGAGTAGTAGGATCGATCGTGAAATACAGAGGGGTGCTAGGATTGAAAATATTCTCAAACTCAAAGAGGAATATTCTAGATTGGAATATTTTCTTTTAGAAAAAAGAAACCTAAGTAGCTCTTAAATATGTAATAAATATCTAAAAAAATGGAACATTACAACAAACTCATGGAACTCATCGACAAAGTCTCCCCCCTCATACCCGAGGGGGACTACATACAGATGTGTGATGCATTGAAATCTATCAAAGACTCTTCAATGCCTCATTCATCCCTACCCACCCTAAGATACGAACCTACAGTGGTTTCAACATATGTTCCCGAATCACCACCATATTCACCTATGGATTGGGAGGCAGGTACTTAAACATTTTACTCGTATGTATAATAAGAATGGAAGATCTCCTACAAGCTATGCAAGTAGTGGATAAAAATTCTGATATCCTACCTGAGGGTGACTATTTACAATTGTGTAATCATTTGAAGGAGGCTTATAATAAAAAATGTAAGCAAGTAACATTTTTTGATTATGATAATTTTTCATTACATATACCAACCGAAAATGTAGATATTCGTGAATATTTTACAGATCATTTCTTCAACAGGGGTATAGAATTGGACATTGATTTTATTCAAGGTCAGATTCAATATCTAGAAAAGGAAATGAGTCGCTATGATCAATTGAGACGAATTACAAAGTATGTAAAGAGGGTTGTGAGGGACCATTACTGCGATATTCATCACATAAATCAGGATAATTTTAATGTATTAATAAAACCTTCTGATTTCAGAAAGATGTGTAAATCATACCTAATCAGTGAGAATAATTTTAGAGAAAAATATAGGGAGGCTATACTTAAAAAAATTCTATGGTTAGAGGAATCTATAGAATATCTAGAGTCTTTGTAAAAAATATTTATATTAAATAAATGAGGTC
>Ga0222715_10003032_pt1 | contig 15124 bp, 16 predicted proteins | sample C33_9DmetaG_FD_165056 | JGI IMG/M metagenome (GOLD analysis project Ga0222715, IMG submission 165056) | Estuarine water microbial communities from San Francisco Bay, California, United States - C33_9D | ecosystem: Environmental > Aquatic > Marine > Unclassified | place: USA: California...
CCACATTCTATTAGGCCAGCGAACCACATTCTATTAGGCCAGCGAACCACATTCTATTAGGCCAGCGAACCACATTCTATTAGGCCAGCGAACCACATTCTATTAGGCCAGCGAACCACATTCTATTTAACGAACCACTATTATAAGGGGGGATTTACCTCCGTTCGGTGAGTGTTCTACATTTTGATATTTATATTTTAATTGTTAATTATTAATTGATTAATTACCAATTAAATTTATACCTTAAAATGTAAGGTGTAAATTTAATTGACTATTAATCAATTAAAAATCAAAATATATATGTATATTTCAAAAAAGTAGGGGGGGGGGTGCTCCCCCCCCCTGCATTTCAATACCAATTTTAGTCAACTATATCCAGTACAAAAATACTTGTTCATGGTGTACTTTGTATACTAATTGAACAATCATTATATGTATAAACTGTGAGCGAACGATGTCGTCGTTACGATGCGACTGTGTATTTGCCGGGCGTGGCACAAGCACGACGCTGTATGCCTCACAACACACGCATTCGCGTGAGCCAATGTGCACGAGCGTGAGTCTACACTGGGTGATGAACTGCCTGATCACTGACATGCCCCCTGAGTGCAGCGCTTCGCAGATGCGCAAGATCATGCAACACGGGCTGCGCACGCACCAGACGGTGCACACCGCCTTTGCAGAGCCGTCGTCGCGTGGCATGTTGCTTGCACAAGAAGTCGTTACACACAGCCCCCTCCCGGCGCGCTATTCTTTGCACGAGCTACACGGGTGCGTCGGGCACGCTGTGCCTGTCGAGGTGAAGGACTACTGTGTAGAGCTACACGAGCTGCATGAACTGCTCGAGGCGCCTCTGGGTGGGACTAGTCCAGTCGGGATCCTGTTCACTGCAAATGGACACACAACGGCACTAGTTGCTTGCAGAAATGGCCTCTTCTTCTTTGACTCCCTCGTGGCCAAAGTACAGCAAATCGATTTCACAGACGTAATGGGTGTGCTTGTGCGCACACACAAGCTGTCCACCGACGACGAGTACAGTGTGGTAGTCGTGACCTCGAAATCACGCGTCTGTGGTTGAGATGGTTGAACGAGAGAAAGTGTTGGCGGTTCATATGTTTATCAAAACAAACGCTCTCTTACTGACGCTCGAAGTGCAGGTGCGTACGCACGCTCGCCTTGCATTCGATTTTCAGGTTTGCGTACTTGCCCTTCATGGATTTGCGCGGTCTTGGGGGACAGGCCCCACCGGACAGCTTCAGGCGCGGCAGCGGCGTAGTGGGCGGCTCCGTCGGCGCTACCGGCTCCGTCGGCGCTACCGGCTCCGTCGGCGCTACCGGCTCCGTCGGCGCTACCGGCTCCGTCGGCGTCGGAGGCGCCAGCGCGGTCGCGTGCGTCGTGGTCGGCATTGTCTACTGAATAGACGGGGAGGTTGCAACTACATATAACTTTTCGACTTTGTGCTCTGGTTTGAGAATCGCAGTTGAGTAAAGTTTTCGGAATAGACCGCCTTTTGTGTACTAAAAAATGGAATTCCCGCGCACAGCGCCCAGTGTGTCCTGTCCGCAGACCATGACTTGATTCTGCAAAATAACAACCCCACAAAATGACTGTCTATAAATTATCGTGTTTGGTACCGTGCTTGTACTCCGTTTGCACGTACACATACACGCCCGCCATGGTCACGGCGAGTATCAGTGCAAACATCGACGCGTCGTTCGTGCTGAAGAATACCTCTGTCGGGGGCCCGACAGCGGAGCGACGTTGCAGGTGGAGGCGTGTGCTGGTCTGTAGCCATGCTTCCTGGACGCCCGGCAGTTTCTCGACCTGTGTCAGGGCAGCGACCAGGGCCTGCTCACTGAACAACACGGCCGCCGCGTCACCGAGGGTCGATGGTGGCATGACGTGCAGGCCCTGCACTGAGAGGTCGACGGTGCCGGTGCTGCGGCGGCTGGCGGCGGTCACCGGCCCCACTCGACCCGCGCGCCACGCGGAGTCTAGCACGATACTTTCGTACTCTGTCTGCCGCGCGCGCACGATGTCTGGTACGACGGCGTGCAGGTCGTGCGTGTGATACGCGGAGCCTGGCACGGAGAGCACTGTGTGGAAGCCGACCAGCCCCGAGCGCGCCTGCATGTATTGCTCAGATAGTCGCGAAACGGCGTCCAGCCAATGCAGGAGCGCGGGCTGCAACAGGCGCGGGTCGACGTTCGACTGCACCAGCTCCAGCGTCGCGAAAAACTCGACAGCCACAAAGTCCTCGGGCACGAGCACGCATACACGTTTGCTGTCGACGTGGGTATGTGCGGAATCGTTGTATACGCTCATTTCTGAACTCGGGGGGGGGTCTGAGTTCCATGGTTGGCGCAAGCGGTCGATTGTACAGTACCACACGCACCGACCGCCTGTCTCGCGCATGCTGGCGTATCGCGGTGCCTGGAGTCCGCGCTGTACGCATGTGTTGGTGAGGGCGACCGCACCAGTCGCTGGCTGCGGCTGGCGTACGTCCAGCAGCAGACAGTGTATGTGTGCTAGATACACCCCCGCAGTGTGCTTGATGTGTACGAGACGCACAAGCAGGCGATGTGAGCCAGAGTACTGCTGTAACGCAGAGGCGTTGTTTTGGATACGCAGGCCGCTCGGAAACGTGGCACAGACGAAGCCCCCGTCCAGACACGCGGCCTCGTGCTGCTTGGCGTCGCGGGCGTCTGGTGTGCGGATATCACATGCGTCTCCCATGAGCTCGTTGTGCCACGGGCGCCCGAGCAGCGTCACTAGCCCGTCGCAATCTGCGACTGTGGTACTGTGTGCAGTGCAGCTCGTGTTACCCGGGGGCGCCAGTTGTGGTATCACGACGCCAGAGTCGTGTACCGGAAGTGTGACGAACCACGCGTCATTGGCTGCTGAGTAAGGCGCCTTGAACGGTACTTGAACGATACCGGGAGTGAATATCAGTGCATTGACGCAGGTGAGCATAGTTACTGTATACAGACAGTGTGTGCTCGTTGCACGGCGTCTCGTCGTGCGTTTATAGACAGAGGCTAGTGTACTTTTTTTGTGTTTATTTTCAATATATCACTCACTGTACACTACTTCACTGAGAACGGATTTCTTTTAAATATTTCATCAATTTCCTCTTCTTCGTCTCGGCGCTCTTTTTTTCGAGAAATATTTCCAATTTTTCACTCCCCGTCGCCCTCTGCGTCATTACCTTAGGTTCGGTCTTCTCCACCACAAGCGCGGACGTCGCCACACCAAGCGAGGTCGTGCACACCTTAATCGTGGTCTGCGGCACCTCAGACGCATTCTGCGGCACCTCAGGCTCATTCGGCGGCACCTCAGGCTCATTCGGCGGCACCTCAGGCTCATTCGGCGGCACCTCAGGCTCATTCGGCGGCATCGCATTCGCCTTCTGCAGCACCTCATTCGCCTTCTGCAGCACCTTATTCGCCTTCGGCAGCATCTCATTCGCCTTCGGCAGCCTCTCATTCGCCTTCGGCAGCATCTCATTCGCCTTCGGCAGCATCTCATGCACCTCCTCCGACACCACACGCGCTCTCGTCACGGGGGACTTATCGTCTTTCCTTTTATCGCTACAGTAGTACAAAATCACCCCGAAAACAAGGTATGATACTACTACCATACATATGACATGTGTGTTTGAGGACGAATCTTCCTCTTCATTTTCTTCGTTCGTATCATTATCCGGCGAGTCGAGAGGGCGTTCATCGTTATGCGGTGCGTCGGTCTCTTCAGTGGGGGTAGTATTCATACTAATGTTCTGGGAAACGTAACCGAGTCCAAGTACTGTCTCCGAGGGTGTCGTGTTCGCCATGGCTGTCAGCGGCACAATGCTCGAGAGATTGAGCATGGAAACGTAAGCATACACAGTATTCACGTAAATGAATGCGGGCAGCGCCTGCACGTTGTTGGCCAGAATACACTGCAGCTTGTCATAGTCGATGAACTGGGTAAATTTTGACCCGTACTCGGTAACAATATTGTATAATGCAGACTGCTCCTTTGAATAGGGAGCAATATCAAACTCTGAAGGTTGAGTCTGCTCCTCTGGAATGAGGAAAATGCCTAATACGTGCCCTATCGCGTATAATGATGCCGCGATGCCAGTATGATAGACATGAGCAATAACCATATTGTGCAGAACAGGCAGAGACGCAACCACATGCAGTACCATCGCTTGAAACTTTCTACTACACTTGACATATCACTTATATATCACTGACAATGTATTACGACATGCATTGTGCTTACATACTGTATTTAGGCCACTAGTGGAGTTGACGACGACGTTGCGGTTGTGTGTGTTGTCAGTGCTGTTGTGTTTGTCTGGGGCGAGCTTTACGTCGCCGGAGCCGCGTCTGTGGATATGCGGGATGGCGGCTGGGCTCGACTATGGGGACGTGACAGGTCTGGCGCAGCACTGTGTGTCGGTGGATGTATGCGAGCAGCAGAACCAGAGAGGCGAGGCTCTGGTGCGTGGAGATTGGACGCACCGAAGCGCTACCGCGCTGCGGGTAGACCACGACGGTTCAGAGGGCGTATTGGCGCGGTATACCATTGACGTCGTGCGGGTGCCGGCCGGCGTCGTGCTCGAGCTATGTGAGCCCGACTTCGCCGAACTGCGCGCAACCGGGAAATACGTGTGTAACGTGAGGACTGTACAGTCTGTAATCGGCAACTGCGTAGGTGACTCCAGTGCCGTCAATAACACGTGCTGGCTAATCCCGGACCTGCCCCACACCGCGCAGCTGGCGCGGTATAGCTTCGACGCGGCTTGGGGTTGTTACACCAGCACCGCCCCGGGCTTCACACTGTCCAGTCCCGACGTGCCCAACCGTCAAGATGCGTGTGCATCGGTTGCGCATTCCACGTTCACCCAGAACTGCGACTTTGAATGCGATCCCGGGTACATTAACACAAACGGCGTCTGTGTGCACATGTGTGCTGGTCTACAGGCAGTGTGTGCGCCGCTGGAGTATGCAACTCATACATGTAATGCTGTGGGTGTTGAGTGGTATGAGTGTGCGCCTTGTCCATTGCAGACGGGTTCCAGTGTTGTCGTGTTCGACGATCGCCTTGCAAAGAGCGAGTGCACTTACACCGAGTGTGTTGCCGGCAGCTTCGGCGTAAACGGAACCTGTCAACCGTGCGCGCCGCATTTTCACAGTGCAGCGGGACAAAGTTCATGCAAGCCGTGTGTCCGGGGAGAGTTCCAGCCGAACGCTGGCAGAGAGTCGTGTCTTCCATGCTTCCCAGCTGCGATCACAGGCGCGTGTCCAGCGGGTCATGAGTTATATCAAAATATGACCAGTATCGACAGTTACTTTCAGCTCGCGTACGGCTCCACCCTGCAGCGCAGCGTGCCACAGGACGCAGCACTGCTGCTTTCGTACTGTGCGAAAGGCTATGCATGTCTGCCGTGTCGGCCTGGGCACTACGAGCTGCAGCACGAAGAGGGAGACGTATTCCGTCGGTCTGCCGAGTGTATCGCCTGCCCCATAGGCAAGTACCAGCCGTATTTCGAGGCCACTGCGTGTTTCGACTGCGCGATAGGCCAGACGACAGTCGACGTGGGAAGCACGTCCCGAGGCGAGTGCTTATGCGAGCCAGGTTTCCATTGAATGAGTACTTAAGAGATCGTTGTGTCTCGCAGCCGACCCCACAAGCATTGTCGTATTGAAAAACTACAACACACCGAGCTAGTACACACTGACAAGATGTTCGGTAGACCTATCTTTCATCTTCCATTCGGTGTGTGGTATATCGGCTTGTTTCTGTGTGTGGTGTCGTCGTCGCTTTGCTTCAAAAACGTAGTATATGCCTTCGAATATGACACGCCACAGAAATACATGCGAGCCGAAGACTCGTACCTCGCAGACTATCTCGTTCTTATCGCGTGTGTGATGAGCAAAACGTCCGCCACACAAAATCCCACTGTCCGTGTGGGTGTGTTGGATGCGTACGTGCACCTGTTCCTGTGGGCTATTCTGTCTTGTGCTCCCGGCCACGCACTACTACCTATGACAGCAATGCGAATGTTTGCAGGTTGCCACGCCAGGGTGCCACATAAACTTGTCTATATCGACTCGATCGAGTATTTTTTCGCGTCTCTGTTGTACCTGCTTTTGATGAGCGCGGCAGTGCAGATTTTCTTTGTCATCGTGCGTACCGATACATACAAAACATCTTGTCGAAAGGTGGCGGGCAGCGTAGTTGCGGTCTTCGTGCTTGTCCAGCTGTTGAATCTCGCTGTTCCGCGATTTCATGATCCGGAAACGGATTACAGGGTCCTTGCACAGTGCAATTTAGCTTATCGATGGATGTTTATTTGCTTGTTCACATTGGTAGAGTCCGGTACGCTTTCTGAGGTGGACGATTCCCAATAGTCCTTGGTGGCAATTAAGATCGGAGCAACGCTTCATATTCGCTTTCAATAAAATACATAACCTAGTAACTATATAACGACAAGTCCCGTCCGATGTGGTGAAAAGCGCGATTTTAGCAATATTCGTATAAGCGGAAACGTGTGTGTCCACAATGAAACTGGAATGGGGCGACGAGCACATAGCAGCGGTCGTGGTTTTGATGGTGTTGTTGTATTGCACGCGCGGCGTCGCGGAGACGGTACTCAGCGTGATTGTGTGTGTGGAGTCGTGCGTGGGTGTTAACGTGTGTGAGAATTGCGCGTATCGGAGCTCGCTGCAGATGATTGCACGTCTGCTGCTGGACGTGTACTTTGGCCTACACCCTTTGCTACTGATATTGCTTACGGTGGGATTACAAAATGCCGGCGATTCGCGGGTATCGAGCACGCTGGTTTGCAACCTAGTACTGGCAAACGCCTCGGCGCACCACGCACATGAGCAAGTGCCCGTACTCGATCCGCGCAGCAGCGTGGCCGAGATAGAGTACATCCTGTGGGTGGTGCCATTCGCGCTCGCGATGGCGGCTTGTTATATGAGTCTGTCGCGGGCCTTTGCCTGTCAGGACATCTGTGAACAGAGCGAGTGGGGCGAGGACGTGCTGCAGGGCAGCGTGTTCGGCTATGAGATATTCTACCACCTTGAGCTATTCCTCATGAATTTGTCGCTGCTCGGTACGAGCTGCTCCGAGCAGAGCATCGGCGTCGTGGTCTACGGCAGCGCAACGCTGACCTTGCTCCAGGCGTACTTCATCGCCGGCAGTCGCGCTGCTCTGGACAGCCAGGCACACGCCGTGCTCAACCTACTCGTCGCCGTGTTGTTTGTGCTCATGCTCATGTCCGTGCTCGCGTACGTGCACGACTGTGTCGTCAGCCGCGCCCTGGGTGTGGTGCTCCTGGTGTGCTCATGCGCCGTCGTGCTCGGCCACCACGCCTGCTTCGGCCGCGCGCCCGTTGCCTTTGTCGTGCTTCTGCGCCTCGGAATCACCGCGTGCGCTTCGCTCGCGCACATCGTCGTCATGTGCGTCGGGCGCAACCGGATATGTGCCGGGTAGGCTTGTTAGCTCACCGCGTGGCGGGCATTCTTGGTGTTATCCCGGCCATGGCATAGCTGAGAATAAAGATAATCGAGACGACCAAGAAGGACGTTAAGATGATAGCTGCAATACGCATGTTTGTGGTTTGTTTGTTTATATAATTAGTGTGCTTCAGGTGCACTAGCTACTTCTCAGACTTTTTCGCATCTCTCATAAAGCCCCAGCTCTCCTCAACACCCTGCCCGTAGCTTACTGTCACCTCCTCACCCTCGTCAATTGGTTTGTTTGCAGCGAGGATAAGCAGTACATTTGAACTTGAACGCTTATTCCTCTTCACGTCGACCACTTGTAATAAATCCGCGTTCGGGTCACTGCTGTGGTTGGCATTGTTGCCTTTCTCAGTGCGTCTGCGTCCTGTCTTTCCGTCTGTACCCGGACGACGGGCGTATAAATAACCATCAACGCTACGGTCGGTGTCATTTCCTGTCCTTTTTGCTATTGAATCGCCAGTAATTCTAATCGACCAGTCTTCCTCTTTGGTGGTTGTAGTTGGCTCACTATTGGCTATTGAATCGCCAGTAATTATACTCGACCGGTCTTCCTCTTTGGTGGTTGTAGGTGGCTTACTATTGATTATCGTGTGGAAACTTCCACGTGTTAAGACACCCAGTAACGATCCTTTTTCTACCTTTTGGCGCGTGAAGAGACCGTTCCCGGCACCTTCAATTTTTGATTTACTTACCTTGGTTCGCAAGTTCATCGCTTTGAAAAGATCTATTTTCTCAGGCCGTGTGGACTCTTGCAGGCAATCTTGAACTCGAAATACAAGATCACCACTCTCCTGTGCTGATTTGAAGTCTGGGGGTTCATCATTTTGATCTTCCCCGTACGAAGGTCTGTTTTGTGTACACTGACGCTTCGGACGACCCTCACCCTCGGGCGCACGCTCGGGCTCACCCGTACCCGCGGCTGACCCCGTCGTTTCACACCCATCCATTCTGGTGGTACCGACTCTATCTTATATAATTGGTATCATCTTTCTAACCACTACATGAAAATATTTGACTGTTCGGGTCTGTACTTAGCGAAATAAGACACTCAAAATACTCACCATAGAATCATTGTTGTTTTATATTTATTGACATGCACCGAATATGACGCGGTCGAGACTGCATCCTAATATGTTCTTAGCATTCAATAATGACGTTTTCGTCGTCATATTTTACCCTACATCTATTGTTTCTCTCCCACGGCGTCCACATTTCATTCCGACTCCGCTTTTTCGATTTTCTGCTGTCCTTTCACGAAACTCATCATCGCTTCAAAACCTGCCAACGTCGCGGTCTTCAGCTCCAATTCATGCGTAATATGTGACTTTTCGTCCTTCAACTTCGTACATTCTTCGCCGAGTTGACTAACAAACTCTTTGGTCTCCGTCAACTCTTCGAGAGTGGTCTGGTGCTGGTGCTGCAATGCAGTGAAGTCATTGATCAATGCAGCATGCTTAGCATGCATCTCGTCCAACATCTTTTGCGTGATCTCGAGCTTCATATTCGTGTCCTGATACTGGGCCTCGAACTCTGAAGTCGGTCCCGCCCACTGCTGATGCACCGACTCCTCGATAACGGTGGTATTAGTCTCCGTGTACTGCATACCAGCCTGACGCGACTGAACTTTCGGTGGGTGAGACACAACTCCGTAGTTACCTGCAACCGATTCAGCACTTGCTCCCATTACAGATTTACTAAGGTTAGGTACTAACGCCGAAATTGCACTGTTGACGCCCTTCCAGGCAGTATTCGATATCATCTGGCGTTTCTGATCCCTCACAGCTACGCCGCCGGCTCCAGGAACAGAGTAAGTCGCTGTCCCATTATTGCCCTGTGTCACTTTTCGGATGAACGGGTTTGGGAGTTTTGACACTGCCTGAAATGTCCCCCGTCGTTGAGAATTCCCTTCCTCATACGACATATCTATTGCTTCTAATACCCATGCTGGGCTACTTAAATAGTATGTTCGTGTATAAAGCACATGCGTTATTTGTTCAATGCGACTGTTCATGAGTATCGTCTTGTATTATTTTTACATTATGTGTGTGAACTGTACCGAGCTGAGCTGTCAACGGTGTGCCACCGGCAGTTATCTCCGGACCGACCAGTGTGTGGCCTGCCCGTTGCATAGCACAACAGTGGACAATGTGAATGCAACTGCTGCCATCGACTGTGTTTGTGTGTCGGGATTCACGAATGTGTCCGGGCATTGTGTGCCTTGCGGAGCCGCGTTCTTCAAGACAGATGTTGGCAACTTTTCGTGCAAATCATGTCCATCGAATACCACCAGCAGCCCCGGTAGTGCGTCCTTGGAGTCGTGTGAGTGCGTTGCGGGGTACAGCCTCACAGCAGATGTATGCACACCGTGTGCGGCGGACACGTGGAAGAACGACGTGGGCAACACGGGCTGTCAGGCATGCGATCCCGCGGCGCACGCCGCTCCGGGCTCCACGCGCGCTGATCAGTGTCTGTGCAACGCGGGGTATGCGGGGGATCCCGGTGCTACGTGTGAGGCTTGTGTGGCTGGCACATACCGCACGGACATGGAGCATGTATGTACTGCGTGTCCGACAGACACATACAATGCAGACCTGGCAGCCATAACACCCGGACAGTGTATACGATGTCCAGAACACACGTCTACGGTCAACGCCACCGGTGTAGCCAGCGCATTGCAATGCACCTGCAATGCTGGTTATTATCGGGCTGCCACTTGGTCTAACGACTGGGGCTGTCGTGCATGTGCGCCTGGTAGCTACCAGCGCGCCAGCAACCAGTCCTCCTGCGAGCTGTGCATAGCCGGTAAGTATTCAAATGTGGTGGCCGCCGGTGACGATGTGTGTGAAGAATGCACACCTGGTACGTACGTGCCGGTTGTCGGGAGTTCCGTCTGTTTGTTATGTGCCCGTGACACGTGGATGGACCACCGAGGCGCGGATGAGTGCAACGTCTGTCCAAGTAACTCGCTGCTGAACAGCAGCGGTGCGACGAATATCAGCGAGTGTGTGTGTGTGGCAGGCTACCAGCGACGGACGAACCCGCACAGGTGCGATGATTGCGCCGCCGGGGCGTTCTGTCCCGGGCGTGGCGAGCAGCGGCTGTGTAATCGAACGTGGAGTAGCGCAGGGGCCAGCACGTGTACGGCATGTGCTGTCAACAGTATGCCGTTGCTGGTGGAGGGCATGACCGCGCGCACGCAATGCCAGTGTCGGCCAGGAACAGAGGGTTCCTACGATAGCAACTGTAGCCTATGCCGACCGGGTTACTTCCAGGACCAATTCGTTGGCTATGATGTCAGCTACGACGGTAACGGCGCCGGCATCGCTGTCGCTGTCGAGTGTCGCCAGTGCCCAGTCGACCACTTCCAGCACATGGTGGGTAGTACCTCCTGCCTCGCGTGTCCGGTCAACGCAACAGCGCTGGCGGGCAGCGATGCGGTCGACGACTGTTTTTGTGTGCCTGGTTTCTACTCGACGATACGTGCGCATAACGACACGTGTGTCGAGTGTCCTGCCGGGTACTTCTGCGAAGGCGGACACCCGGAGCCGACGGCATGCCCCACACACACGAACTCGGCCGCGGGCAGTACACGAGAGCAGGATTGTATATGTGACCCTGGGTTCTACAGCAGAGACGCCGACTCAGGGTGTCTCCCGTGTCCCCGTGGCGAGTATTGTCAAGGTCACACGTCACGCACGCAATGTCCTAGCAACTCTAGTAGTGCGCCGCGGTCAGGCGACGTGGCGGCTTGCCTGTGTCTCCCAGGCACCTGGCGCGGGTGTACAATTGGACTATATGGCCAGCGCATAGACGAAGAAGGGACACCCTGCACGGTGGACTACATGCAGCCGTGCACGGCGTGTCCCCCAGACACGCTGTGTGCCAACGAGACGCTGTGGCACTGCCCCGAACACAGTGAGGCAGAGCCGGGCACGAGTCGCCGCGAGGGCTGCACGTGTGAGGACGGTTACTACAACAAGGCGGTTGGTGTTTCATTGCCGATAACGACGGAGTCGGATGTCTGATAGCATATACTGCCGTATATAAGCCATGCACCGTGCATGCAATCCAGACTGATGCCCAGCCCAGTAAAGGACAACAGTATCTGATCACCCGGCGCTTCACGGCCACCATTCGCGGCAGTCTTGCCCAGTTCAGCGCTGCTGGATTGGACGCGGCAACATGGACGCCACAGGCCGGCAAGATTGGCGACGTGTTCGGTATCAACGAGATCTTCGAGACAGGATCAGACATCGGGGCCACGTCTGCGGTGCTGCAGAATGCGGTGCTGCACAAGGTCACAGTACTCGAACAGAAAAACGAATTTCCGGTGAGTCTGGGCGTGAGTATCTCCTCTATCCCGAGTGACGAGGTCACCAAGACTGGGCACAAGTATGCCATCACGGCAATGTCACAGAGTTACAATCCTACTCCGTGCGTTGTCTTTAGTGCCGAGGAGGCCAGCAGTGAAGGCATCGAGTGGCGTAACAAGTACCCGTCATACAACAGTAGTAACCTTGAAGGTCACGGCGTGCTGGAGGTTCAGGGACAGTCGTACGTGTTTGTCTCACAAAACCACCCTGTGGTTGAGCTACTTGCCAACAACGCTGACATCCTCAATGCGAGGATCACAGACCAGCCGCTCATTGACGGCGAGTGGTACAAGATCACGCGACAGGTCATGTCGCAGTGTTGCGGTATACTGCGCAACAAGGTGCTCAATAAGGTGAGCTCGCGCGATCTCAATAATTTTGCGATCCAGATCCATCGCCTCGGCCACCGCGACTGGGTGTCGTGCGGCCACAACGACGAGATTACGTCCGCACTTCCCATGGGCGGCATGATCGGCAAGACTTCCGAGGAGATCACGGCGCACATGCAGATGGTGCAGCGCACTCCCTACTCATACAACGTGCGCCTCGAGGTGCAGTACGAGTGCCATATGTAGAGTGTCTTGACGAGCATGCGACAATTGCTGTGTACTGTCAAGAAGTCAGATGCCGTAGCGTTTTCAACGACACTCGATATAAAAGCAATGTCGCGGCATATACAATGCTCCGGCCATCCAGACCTGCCATTCACATACACAAGCGGTTTCGTCCAGGAGCGCCGCTGCATACCAGAGATGCACACGACCAGGCCGGTTGGTGGCCTTGGACTTGTAAACCACCTGAAACAGAAAAATCAAGCGATCCAGACGTACCTGTTGCGACGGTCGTAGACGGGTGGGGAGAGATGCGAGAAAACGTCAGTTCAAACACAAAACGAATAAAAAAAATGGAAGAATTACTAGAAAAATTCAATGAACGATTGCATACTCTTGATGGTCCGATTGATTTTAATTCGAATGGTGATTCAAAGGGTACGGATGATTCGAATTTGATTGAATCGAGTGAGGTTGAAACTTCGAATGATCAAGATGTTTTGGGTGGTTTGAATCCACTTGATGGGACTGGACGTCCAAGTGCTCCGGATGCTCCGGACGACTTGGATCTATCAAGTATGATTAAATATACGGTTGATTCGCGTAACTTGAAGCCATCGATAAAGATTAAAGGTAGGAGTAACGATAAGCTGAAAAAGTTATATCCTATAAAGGAAGAAGATGAGAAGGAAAACATGAAATACAGCACTCGCTTCTCTAGTGTAGTATCAAAATGCAGAAAGAACCATAGCGCGTACGGAAACCTTCGTGTGTAGTGTTTGTAATACAACTTTATTTTATTGTACACAAAATCAATAAATGTGAACAACATGCAGCCTCAATACAGAATACTCAGGTATCGTAAGCCCACGAGCAAACCAAGACACAGCGGATACGGGGACCTCGTGTGTAGTGGTTGTAGTCGACGTAGTTCACATAGTCATGTCTTTTATTGTATTCGAAATAAATGAATTTGAGTACAGCACGTGTCAATCGGTGCATTTGCACGGAAGCACCTCCCACTCCTCGTCCGTGCTGTAGGCCTGCACGAGGTAGAAAGCATCCTCGCACCCCGGTTCTGTGTGCGGCAGCATTCGCCGGCGGACGCAGGCCTGGATGTGCTGCGCCGCAGCTCGTCGCTGTAGGTACGTCTGGTACGATGCCAGCAAGCTACTGGGCACCCAGCGGTGGTCCACGCAGGACGCGGGCCACAACCACTGCAGGTCATCGTCGAGCAGGGGGGCGCCTCTCGCGCGGGCGTTGCGCACACTGATTCCTAGCATATGCAGACCAGAGACATTGTGCATGGTGTAGCGTGTAACGTATTTTTGTTGTGTTTATTCCGTGCAGGTTAAAAGAAGAGGGTTGCCAGCCCCGACGTCACTCCCAGCGACCGTCGAAGGGCTCGCTGCCGGCGAACCGACCCCACCCAGCGCGCCACCCAGTGCGCCACCCAGCGCGCCACCCAGCGCGCCCTGCGCCCCCCGCCTGGCCTCGCTGGCCTTCCTTGTCGACGACCGTGCGCCACGCGAGCTCCGCGAGTTCCAAAACCACTGGGTCAATATGGCGGACCTGCAGCTCGGGTGTATAGAAAGGTGAGCTGGCAACGCACATGCCACCAACATAGCTATTACTCAAGGTAATCAAAAAGGAACTCGAGCCTGACGATGGGATTAGTGAGTGGCCTTGCGTATACATGCCTGTGCAGAGACGGTGGCATATCCTCCTCATTGAACAGGTCAAGGATAAGGTTGACCACGGCCGTGAACTCGGCAAGCACTTTTTTTTTGTATGTGGTACTTCCTTTCTGCGGGAATGACGCCGAGAATAAGTCTGCGCGCCGTACCGCGTCGATGAACTGCTTTGCAGGGGAACTGGTGCCGTTCCCCTGGTGAATCATGATGTGGCATTCTTCTTTGTGCGTCGCCCAGTCATGCAGAAACGCGCGAAGGTTGGGCACGGGAGGAAATTCATGGAGTCCCCCATCAGTCAGCCCCGTCATAGAATTGGTGTATGTTGCGGACAAGAATGGTGCAGTTCCGTCGCGATACATCACCACAAGGTCGAGTTCTTTCACTGCGTCCCGCGGCACGGCCACTTCCGGCGCCGCCTCTTCCGGCGCCCGCTCCGGTCCCACCTCGTTTTGCTGAGGAGCTGCTGCTTGCGCATTGATCGCCGGGATCGCGTTCATGTCCCGAATTGCGTTCTTGGCAATGTTCGTGATGGACGTCTCGGCGAGTTTGCATGCGTTGTCAATAATGGTATCGGCCTTCTTTGCCTCTTGATAGAGCGTAGATATGGCATTCTGGCTGACACGGGAGATGGAATCCGAGACGTCCTTCTTCCTTTTCTTCTCGCTCGGATGTAAGTCACACTCATACAAATCCGCGATGTCTTGCTTCGCGGTCGCAGCGATGTCAGCGATCACGTTCAGCCTTTCAATGAGAGAAGTCTTGATGTCGGCGCCCTGTTCGGCGTCCCCGATGCTATTCATGCTTTGCGTCGGGGTGGATGCGGTCGAGTCATTTAAACAAACTAGACTAAATACTTTTATTCTATTTTGGGGTTCCACCCGCACGCACCGATTTTTCCACCCGCACGAACCGATTTTTCCACCCGCACGCACCGATTTTTCCACCCGCACGAACCGAGTTTTCCACCCGCACGAACCGAG
>Ga0222715_10003033_pt1 | contig 15122 bp, 9 predicted proteins | sample C33_9DmetaG_FD_165056 | JGI IMG/M metagenome (GOLD analysis project Ga0222715, IMG submission 165056) | Estuarine water microbial communities from San Francisco Bay, California, United States - C33_9D | ecosystem: Environmental > Aquatic > Marine > Unclassified | place: USA: California...
TGTGAAAGTGTTGAAGATACCATTATCCTCCAGTAATACTTTTCCTATTTAGTTTACACTTCTTTACAATTATTGTCAAGCATAAAAAAAGGAACCCGAAGGTTCCTTTTCTGTTTATTCAGTTTTTATGAAACTCAACCGATGGTTGGAGCAGTCAGAGCAACAGGAGTTGACTCAGCAGCAGCAAGATCCAGAGGGAAATTGTGTGCGTTTCTCTCGTGCATCACTTCCATCCCGAGTCCAGCACGGTTAAGAACATCAGCCCAGGTGTTGATAACACGACCCTGAGAGTCGATGATGGACTGGTTGAAGTTGAAACCGTTGAGGTTGAATGCCATCGTGGAAACACCAAGAGCAGTGAACCAGATACCGACAACTGGCCAAGCGGCGAGGAAGAAGTGGAGCGAACGGGAGTTGTTAAACGAAGCGTACTGGAAGATCAGGCGACCGAAGTAACCGTGGGCAGCCACGATGTTGTAGGTCTCTTCTTCTTGACCGAACTTGTAACCATAGTTCTGGGACTCGTTCTCGGTGGTCTCACGGACCAGGGAAGAAGTAACCAGCGAACCATGCATCGCGGAGAACAGGGAACCACCGAACACGCCAGCAACGCCGAGCATGTGGAAGGGGTGCATCAGGATGTTGTGCTCTGCTTGGAAGACAAGCATGTAGTTGAACGTACCAGAGATACCCAGGGGCATCGCATCAGAGAAAGAACCTTGACCAAAAGGATAAACCAGGAATACGGCGCTAGCAGCAGCAACAGGTGCGCTATAAGCAACACAGATCCAAGGACGCATACCCAGGCGGTAGGAGAGTTCCCACTCACGACCCATGTAGGCATAGATACCGATCAGGAAGTGGAACACAACCAGTTGGAAAGGACCACCGTTGTAGAGCCACTCATCTAGGGAAGCAGCTTCCCAGATGGGGTAAAAGTGCAGTCCAATAGCATTGGACGAAGGGATGACAGCACCAGAGATGATGTTGTTTCCGTACATGAGTGAACCAGCAACGGGTTCACGGATACCGTCGATGTCCACTGGGGGAGCACCAACGAAGGCGATGATGAAACAAGTAGTTGCTGCCAGCAGGCAGGGGATCATCAGGACGCCAAACCAACCAACATAGAGGCGGTTATCAGTAGAAGTTACCCAGTTACAGAATTGTTCCCAGGTGTTTGTGCCTTGACGGCGTGAAAGAGTTGCAGACATTGTTTTAAGTAAAAGTAAGTAGGTCCATCAGGGAAATGGTGGAGATACTTATTTCTCTGACACCCTCAGTCAGAGATATAAGAGGCGTATTTTACTTGCGTAGCCTCGGTAAGGTGGTTAGACCCTTTTCCGCAAGTGTTACAAGTTGTTTAGAAAATGTTACATTCCTTAACAACTTTGATTTATTTATAATACTACGGTTTTCCGCCATTGTCAACCCCCTTTGGAGATTTGATTTGGAGGTGTCCCGAAGACCTGCTTATTATAGGGTATCGTAGAGAACCCGTCAAGCCCCTATTCTGGTTTCGTTGGCCAAACTGGATTGGCGGGGTCAGGGGTGTTTGCTGGCAGGTCGCGCAGTGCTTGGCGATATGCTCTCATTTCATCAGTAAGAGTTACGTCAGCAAGGGCGAGGTAATCGGTTTCAGAAAGAAGTGCATTACGTTCGGTGCGAAGCGTTTTTAGTGCTTCAACGGAAACTGCTGCGTCGTAGGCAGCCTGTAGTTCAGCTTCAGTCGGTTGAGGATCAGGACCATTCCACTCAACGATGGAGTGAGGGGGTACGGATTGCGTGAGCTTGTAGCTGTTGGCGTTAAGACCGAGATGGTCGATTGCGATATTGATGTCCATGGTTAGCTCAACTTAAAGATGGTGACCATTGTGTATTTTTCAGCGGCTAAACTTGCGGCTCGGCCAAAGCCGTCAGAAGTTTGAGTAGTGGCGCACCGATGCTGGATTTCAAATGTATTACTTGCTGTCAAAGTTACAATGTCAAACCCAAAACTGCGCGTCATAACGGTGACGCTAGAGTTCATGTACTCGCTTGTACCCTTACCTAAATCAGTTGAACCAGTTACATCCCAAAGTCGCGTTTGGTGGTGATCGACCCTATAAGCAGGAGCACTCCACTGAATTAAATATGTACCTGCGCCAAGGGTAAATTGATTGCTTGAAAGAGTAACAATGCTGTCTGGATCATCTTCAATAGCGGTCAAATCTCTTGTTCGCCACGCTCCACTTGTAAAACCTCCAGCAGCAGTGCCTGAGGTTTTAGAGTCCGTAATTCTAGCGACACTGATTGCGCTAACATCTGCCCACTGCGGAGCACTGCCAGAACCTTGGCTAGTCAGGACTTGACCGCTAGTGCCATAACTGCTGCTAACGTTAATAGCACTCGAAAAAGTAGTAACACCAGCAATATTTACATTATCAAACTCGGCGTGCCCATCAACATCTAGATGCCTACCAACGGTTATATCAGTGCTAATAGCAACATTGCTAGCATTCAAATTCAAGTTATTAGGACTAGTGATCGTGGGAGTACCAGAAGCACCAATCAAATTTAATTCCTTTATACCAAAACTTTTATCTGCCATCGAAGACTTTTTAGTTATTTATGATTGGGTAAATGAAATACCAGAAACACTCACACCACTTATAGATGGTTGAGTATTAGTCGCGTATGGATTATAAAGAATCCTCGCATCAGCACCTTTCAATCCATAAGCATCTGACCAATAACGGAAGGAAGTTGCTGCTCCAACTGGATCCGTTGCCCCATATTCATCTTGGAATAAAGTTCCAGGTCCACTATTAATAACTACACTACCATTTTCAAATAACCAATTTCTAACATCAACTCTAGTGGCAGATGGATTTGATTCCAAGTAACAAGCAAGAACTCCACAAACATTGGGAGTTGCCATGCTCGTTCCATTCAAATACTGATTGTAATATGATCCATTTCTCGGATCAGCATATCCAGAAGAGTATGGACTCAGAACTCCAGATCCAGCAGACCATACGTCAATTGCTGGTCCAGTATTAGAATAATTTGCCTTTCTCTCAGAGGTTATACCAGTCTGAAAGAAAGCAGAATCCATAGATCCAACAACGATAGGAGCATCACTTTGTCCCTGATGTGATATTCCTGGTGTTCCCGATCGATTAAAATATTCATCTACAGATCCAAGAGATTCCGAAGCAACATTTCCATAATAAAAAGTTCCAGTGAGAAAACGATTATCATAATCAACACCACCAGGAACATCCTGCTTACCACTTGTGTTTCCAGAATTTCCAGCAGCAAGGCAAACAATTAGATCATCACAATCAGCATCATCAAACAACTCATCACAAGTTCCCTGTGATGTGGCATGTACTGAAGTGAATTCATAATAAGTACCATTTGTTGTTAGAAAATAAATGGCAGGCTGATATGTACTTGATGCTTCAACGTCCGTGGATGAAAGAGTTAATCCTCTAAAGTTAGCCGTGTACGCTAAACCATACCTAACAAATTGCCTTAAACCCCAACTACCATTTACGATTGTTGGGTTTCTTCTACCCGTTTTTGGATTGATTGGTTTGTTCTTGTGCCACACACGAATGTAATCAAACCCATCAGAAGGATCGGCAAATCCAACATCACTCCTATCAATACAAGCAATAGACCATATATTTGATTCAAATGCTGCTCCAAACTGATTACCAGCAGAAGTTCCAGCAACATGACTACCGTGCCACGATCCATTGAAGGATGGATCATTAAGCACTTTTGGTTTCGTATAATTTGCTAATGATCCAGATCCAGGAGCAGTCAATCCATGATCACTCCATGTAATTCCATAATCATCCTGCCCATGAATAAGAATATCTCTAACTCTACTTACAGTTTCTGTGGCAACTCCAACGGGAACTGAAGTATAACCCGGTAATAAGAACTCTGGATGATCCCAACGAACTCCAGTATCCATAATTACAACATCAACATTTTTCCCAGATAAAGAATATTTTGTATCTTCACTAACAGTATTTGATACAAAGTTATTCGTTGTATTTGAATGTCTAGACAATCCCCATTGTGTAAAATCTAAAGTAGATCCAGGATCACCAGTTATTCTTCTGTGAGTTATATTCTTTTTAAATCTATTCGTAAGTATGTGCTTGTCAAACTCTTCATCATATTTTCTCTGCTCAAGTACAACTGGATTATGCATTGAAGACTTGACTACCCATTCAATTTTTGGGTGTTGTCTCAAAACTTCTGCTTCCTCTTCAGACATTTCATAAACAGATCTCTTAGAGGAACATTTCATATCACTAATACATGAAATTCTTCTATTTGGAATTCCATCAATTTCATTCTCATCGATAATATAATTATGGATTTCTTCCCAATCAGAAGGATCCTTTACACAAACAGTAAATGCCTGAGGTGTGTTTGAAGGAACCTCATCAACAACTACAACTCTTCCTGCTTCGCTTAGTTCTGTTCTCATATTAGAGTAGTGATCCTCTTACAAACCTATAAGTCGTTAAACCAGTAACACCAGACTCTGGTGTTGCTAGCAGTTGTACAGTATTACCATCCATTGTTGCTCCAATAGAAACAATGATGTCTGGTTGATACATCACACCATATTCTTGAGCATAAGCATATTCACCATTCTGCATCACAAGAACTTTCTGAGATTGAATGTAAGTTCCGAACCCAATATGAACTGTATATTCGGCAGTTAAGAAATCATTGGTTGAAGTATCAAAACTATCAACAACAGAAGCAATACCAACTCGTGATGTATGTTCAATAATTCCAGTTTCAATACCATATGTTTCAGTCTGGAAAGAAGATTGTGGATTGGTGGTTCCCAATCCAACATTACCACTAGAATTGGCGTAGAACCTAATATTACCATCACCATCAGAAAGAACAACATTATTTGATGAAGTTCTAATATCTAGATTATATTGATTTCCAGTATATTTTCCAATAATTGTATTATTACTGGCAGTAGTAATAAGAGATCCACAAAAATCTCCAATAAATGTATTATTATTAGCATAAGTGAGTTGTTGTCCAGCTCCAGTTCCAACGGCAGTATTTCTTTGAAAAGCAGAACCAGAAACATTTTTTCCTAAGTTAACTAGAGCTTGTGTTCCAACTGCTGTATTAAAGTTACAATTTATCGCATTATAGAGTGCTTGATATCCAACAGCAGTGTTTTGTTGTCCCCCATCGTGGGAATTTGCTACACTCTGCCCAATGTAAACGTTAGTAGCACCTGGTCCCTTAACAGTAATCCCGTTAATGGTAGAAACACCAGTAACACTTAACTGACCAGTGGTTGTGGTTCCAACAACGTTGGCAGCAGAAGCACTCAGTGTCCCGGTAATTGTTGCTCCATTATTTGTGAATACCGCACGATCAGCATTCCCCCTAAGAACAATATCTCCATTATTATTTGATTTTATGGTTATTTTTCTATCATCACCACCAAGATTATTGGCATTATAAATTTCCATTCCAAGGTTAGAAGTCCATCGAATTCCTACATTAGTATTTCCACTAAGATAAATGAATCTGCCTGGTTGAAGTGTAACATCACCAACGTTATTAATTTTAAGATTATCTGTTGCTATATTTGGATTTCCAAATGTAGAAACACCAGTAACACTTAACTGACCAGTGGTTGTGGTTCCAACAACGTTGATACCTGATGTAGCAGTTTCAAATTTCTTAGAGTTATCATAATAAAGTTCTACTGGACCATCATTGCTGAATACTGCGATAGTTTCGTTTCCAGTTGATTTTGTAAATTTAATGTCACCAGCAACGGTATTTTTAGTCAGATAAAAATCAGTTCCATCCCAGTACATGGAAACATCATCAGTGTCCCCAAATGTAACACTATTCCCATCTTTGAAATTTAAAGTACCAGCAGAACCATCCCAGTATGCTCTGGTTGCTCCATTATGTTGTAAATCAATATCTCCATGATTACCACTCAATCCAGGTCCAAATGTAGTAACACCAGAAACATTTAATTGTTTAGTGAATAGAGTTTCTCCAGTGACTGTTGTGATGCCAGAAAATGTAGAAACACCGACAACATCAAGACCACCGCCAGTAATTCTTAAACCAGCACGAGCAGTGGCAATACCAACGGAGTCTACATTGGTAACATTCTCATAAGTAAGATCCCCAAGAACTGTTACATCACCACTTACAGATATAGCAGAAGCACTGAGTGTTGACCCATCAAATGTCAGGTTCGCAGATCCTGCGGGATTATTGGAACCATCTTTGAAAACAACTTGATTGGCAGAACCCGCTACAGGACCAGTGGTTCCTTGAGTTCCATCAGTACCAGAAGTACCTTGAGCGCCTGTTGTTCCCTGTACTCCAGTTGTTCCCTGTGTCCCAGTAATACCTTGAGCACCATCAGTTCCCTGTACTCCAGTTGTTCCCTGTGTCCCAGTAATACCTTGAGCACCTGTAGGACCAACATCACTGATATTAATCGTACCAGCCATGGCAGAATGGTACTGGCAAACATAATATAAGGTACTAGGAGCATCATAAGGAACGGCAAAAGTCAGTGTTCCACTTTGAGTTCCATTATTAGTAACTCCAGTATTATAAACATTACCAGCATTATAAGCACCAGAGCTGGTTTGGATCCAGAAAGGATGACCAGAAGCACTGATGTTAAAAGTATAAGTAAATCCTCTCAGTAAATTGAGGGTTGGATCATTGGAACCATCAATTACATAGTCACTAGCACCATTATTGGTTATTGTATAAGATCTGGCACCACTTGTTCCATCAGTTCCCTGTACTCCAGTTGTTCCCTGTGTCCCAGTAATACCTTGAGCACCATCAGTACCTTGAGCACCAGTAATACCTTGAGCACCATCAGTTCCCTGTACTCCAGTTGTTCCCTGTACTCCAGTTGTTCCCTGTACTCCAGTTGTTCCCTGTGTCCCAGTAATACCTTGAGCACCAGTAATACCTTGAGCACCATCAGTACCTTGAGCACCAGTGGTTCCTTGAGCACCAGTAATACCTTGAGCACCATCAGTACCTTGAGCACCAGTTGTTCCCTGTACTCCAGTTGTTCCCTGTACTCCAGTTGTTCCCTGTGTACCAGTAATACCCTGAACGCCTTGGAGAGCTGCGGTAGCAATATCAATCCAACTGACACCAATGCCAGTGGAAATTAATACGGATGATCCAGTTCCAATGTTTCCATGTATATCAATAAGAGTACCGTCTAACTCAATATTACTCTGGAATGTAGAAATGCCGGAAATAATAAGTTGGTTAAAAAGAGAAGTTCCTGCAGTATCAATGCCAACGATTGCTCCCGCTTCACCGCCAGCAGGTCCTTGAACACCGATAGTTCCTTGAGTTCCTTGAGTACCAGCACCAGTAGCACCTTGAGTGCCATCAGTACCTTGAGAACCAGTGATACCTTGGATACCTTGAGTGCCAGCACCAGTAGCACCTTGAGTACCATCAGTACCTTGAGTTCCAGTGGTTCCTTGAGTACCTACAGTTCCTTGAGTTCCCTGAGTGCCTGCTCCAGTTATACCCTGAATACCTTGAGTTCCATCAGCACCTTGAGTACCAGTAGTTCCCTGAGTACCAGCACCAGTAGTACCTTGAGTACCATCAGTACCTTGAGAACCTGTAGTACCTTGAGCACCATCAGACCCATTAGTACCAGAAGGACCCTGTGCTCCAGCAGCACCTTGAGTACCATCAGACCCATTAGTACCAGAAGAACCCTGTGCTCCAGTAGCACCTTGAGCACCATCAGACCCATTAGTTCCTGAAGCACCTTGGGCACCAGAAGCACCTTGTGTCCCAGCACCTGTAGCACCTTGTGTACCTACAGATCCTTGAGTACCATCAGTACCTTGAACACCAGCAGAACCATCAGAACCAACAATTCCCTGAGCACCAGTGGTTCCTTGTGCTCCTGTAGTTCCTTGAGCGCCACCAACTTGCTCACCACCAGCATAAAAAGCAGTAGCACTGATAATACCAGTATTTCCATAAAGAGTAACACCAGTTCCAACCTGGATTTCATTATTATCACCATCCAAAGTAATTGAGGATGATCCAATAGTAACAATACCAGTGACTCTTACATCACCTTCAACATATAACTTATATCCATCCTTAGCAGTTGTACCAATACCAACATTCTTTACAGTATTAATACCAACAGAATCAACACCCCAAGTGCCAGCAGAACCAACAACTCCGCCACCACCGCCACCAACAGCACCAATCCATTTACCAGTTGATGCCTGATACTGAAGGAAGTATCCATCAGTCTTAGCAGTGGTTCTATCTACATCATCAAGAAACTCTAGACGGACTTCACCACCACCACCTAAAGTGGCAAGTTGCTCTTGAAGTCTACCAACAAGAAGTTGATAGTGGTTCTTGAGTTGCTCCAGAGTAACTGGATTTTGAGACAGTGGATCACTGTTCTTAGAAGGATCATTCAGCAATCCCTCAGATAGTTTTCTATACTTGATCGCAAGAAGATCGATCTTTTCCTCAAGAGAACTTAAATCAACATTGGGTTTCTTGTTTAACTCAAGGAAAAGATCTTCACGAAGAGTTACAATATCAGCACTGTTAGAAGAAACGTACTTCTCTACTACTTGCTCAACTTGATCCTGATAGAGTTCTCTAAAGATACTCTGTGCTTCTCGGATCTTAATTGACTCAAGAGAGTCTTCAACTAGTGCCAGTTTACGGTGCTTTTCTCTAATCTCACTTAGATATTCTTCAGTGAGATCTTCTTTAGTGCCATTTTCTTCATATAAATCCTTTCTCCAATCATATCTTACGTCTTCAACTTTCTCTTCAGACAGAGGTAGGGCATCACTTTCATTGATAGTGACGCCCGTTTTCTTTAGATCCTCGTCAAGATTTTTGATTTTATTATCTAGATCTTTAGAGGATTTAGAGTGCTTTATGCTTTTCCTAAAGAGTCCCATTAACTATTATCAATTTTTTCCGTAATAGTATTTATTATACCCCCAATCTGGAAATTAATCCAGTCCCCTTTATGCCTGAGATTCTGCCCAAGAGATTCTAGAAGCAACAGAATACGATGATGTTTCGTCAATCTCAGAAGAATCAACTGGAGTAGCACAAATCGTCATAATGTCTGGTCCGTTAGGGAATACACCATCACCACCAAGAATTGAGTTACCCAAGTCAGATAAACCTTCCAAATTAAAGGTTGAAGATTGAGAGAATCTCTTACCTGCTGCGTTTTCAGTACCACCAGAAGCACGGAACTGATAGATGGTTGTTCCTCCACTAATTTCATCACCAGATTCATGAGCAACATATTGTGAAAGTGATGGAGATCCAACGTTTGAATAACTAACATTACTTAAGTTTCCATTCAACACAACTGTGATCGTTGAGTCATGAGATACCGAAACTCCAAGTTCCTTCAATTTCAGTTGCATTCGATTAATAATGTCTCTATCACCAATACCACCAATCAAACTATTATCAACAGATGGAGAAAGTCGCACACTAATAAGTGGTATTAATATGTTAAGATCTTGAGTTGCTGCTCCACCACTAGGAGCACCAATACTAACGGAAGTTCCATTGCCAATCGCAGGATATATTGCTGGTTGACTATATCCAGAAGACAAGTAAATATAAACATAAAATACTCCAGTTCCGTAACCAGTAAAGTTTACGGTCTGACCATCTAACTGCCCATCAGATGTATAAAGTGGAATACCCGCAGAGAACTTAGCAGCGTCTGCTGTAGAAAAACTTAATCTCAAATAATAATTAGAGTAACTTCCGTATACTCTCTGCCTATAAATTGATCCAGCAGCAGTTGTAGTAGCGGTATCTGATGATCCATTGGTAAAGACTAATGAATTACCAGAAGCAGTGAACAAGTAACTATCATCATCGTCAAATCTACCATCCATGATAACTGAAGTACCCCAGTGGAACAGTGATGGAACAAATGTTGGGGTTCCAGTATTTGCCACCTCATAACGAGCAGGGACATTACCAGATCTCATATATGCTTCATTCTGTCTATTATTATGAATAAATTCATGACAATACCTAACTCTACCAGTAGTATCCTTAAATCCGAAACGAATCTTACCAGCACCATACCAAGAATAATCAAAATATGCCATTTGAATATTGTGAATACCCAAATTAAATCCAGATGGTCCAGTTCCATCTGCGGTATCAATATTCCAATTAGATTGTGCTACTTTAGTGTCAATAGTTTTTGTAGAAACAACCCCAGTTTGAGAAGATCCTCTATATTTTGGTTGTACATGAATCTCTGTCTGGCTAGCAATGTAACTGATCTTATATGATTGTCCTCGAATAACAATCATATCACCAACACTCAATTGATCAGAAAATCTAGTGGAATCTCCAAATAATTTATTTTCATTTTTAGTAACTGTTAATGTTCCACTTAATTGTTGAACAGAAGATCTTCTTACAGCATACAAAGTGCTTCCATCATATTCATAGAAGAATCCATTTTGGAAATCAAATAGACCACATCTTACAGCAGCATTTGAATAAGAAGAAATAGAATACTCCATAAATCCTGTAGGATCAGTTTCAGAAACTGTTCCAGAAGCAGAATACTGGAATGTAAAATCGGTTATGGCGGTTACAGTTGTAGTTCTATTGTAATTACTATCACTTGCTCCTCTGAATGTTATTGTATTTCCAACAGAAAGACCATGTGGATATTGTGTTGTTACCGTAACTGTAGTCCCAGATCCCTGAACCCTTTCTGCCGGTCTATACGGACTAAAGTTAATAGCAACAGAACACTGAATACCCTTACCAGATTGATAACGGAAATACTTTCTCGTCTGTCTAACAATTTGAGAATCTGGGGATGTTCCAGCAGTAATTTCCACACCACCATCAAATGGTCTATGTAAATAACTACCATCTGCTCTTACATTTATTTTAGTATCAATAAAGTGTGAGGCATTATCTGTAGTAATTCCAGCAGGACCAGTCAATTCTAACTTAGTATCGCTAACAACAGATGCTACATTATTTGACAAATAATTTGCCGGTGTTCCTGTTCCTCTAATTACAAAACTATCTCCAACTTGATAGTTGGATTTAAACTTTGTTCCATATCCAGTTACATTTACAGCAGTGTCTGTTGTAATTCCAATCGTTCCAGCAGCAGCAACTCTTCCAGAAATAGAATTAATTGTTAAATTATAGTTACCAACTCCACCTGCCGGATCAGTAATAACACTTGTTTTAACTGCCCAATCATTTAAATTATTAGCTAACGCTACGTATTGATCATCAGCAACGATAGCATAATAAGTATTGCCATTAGTAATTCCAGCTGGTGCACTACCAGAAGTAACATTAAACACTACTTTTTGTCCATCAGTTAAACCATGACCACCAACAATATAAACATATGGAGTGCCATTAAATGTTTGTATTCCAGAAGGATTACTAAATTGAAGTACCCTAGGTGATATTTGGTTACTGGAAGCAATACTTACAGTTGTTGATGTAACACTACTAATATCATAATAATCATCTACAATACCTGTAGTTTGATCTGTTTCAATATTCCATGGTCCTGTTCCAATTCCAAGATATTGATAGGTCTGTCTATCAGAGTTTCTAAATGTAATTCTATCACCGTTTATAATTCCAGCGTAAAGAGTTTGTTGTTGATTAGATGGATTTGGGAAAGAAGGTGACGTAAATTTAGACTTTACTTCATCAACAATATCAGTTACCATCTGAGCAATATTAAGAACAGATCCGGTAGGACCATATCTTGAACTGGAAACATCATCATCAATTGGTAGTAAAACTTCAATTCTATACATGGAACCTTTAGTTCCGGTCATTGAACCATATAGAGCCCATACAGAGGCATTGTAGACATTACCCCAGGATTCAGATCCTGTCCCATATTGCCCACTCCACTGAATATTATCTAAGTTAATAGAGAGGGATATAAATCCAGGGTAGAAGGATTGTGGATAATAATATGTGTAACTATAAGTATAATACCAACCATCCCCAGCATTTTGTCTTGTATTTTGAGTACCCCATACATTATTATTATAACGTGCAAAAGTTCTCTTTGTTTGATAACTGTAATCATAGTAATAGTATCCATAAAAAGAAGAGTCCCCCATTGTTGCGGGATTTGGAAACTGCCTGATTTGCAGAATATATGGAGAATATTGAAGTCTATTATAAGCGGTAGACTGCCAATACATTCCTTTACCAGCTAAGGTTCCACTACCAAGATTACCACCATATCTTGTAAAAAGTGCTCCAGCATCAATTGGACTACCAGTATAAAGAGTAGAAGGACTGGTTCCATATGGAGCCCACTGATAGTATACGGTTTGATTACCATATAATCTGATTTGTGTTGAGGCATTATATCCATAATCACCGTAGAACATATACTGACGGTGCTGATCGGTTTGACCAATACCATCACCACTGGTTACATTACTAAAATATCCATTAACATAGTAAGCATATAAACTGTTATTGCCATAATTTACATCCCATCCATGATAAAATCTTGAGGCATCCGTACCCATAGTGGTTTGAATACTATCAAGAGCTGTTGTTACAGCATCAAAACAAACTTGACATGTGTTTTCATCCGATGGTTGGATAGGAGCTGGATCAGTTCCAGGAAGAGAAGCCGATGCATTAGACCCAGTATCTGGTGTTACATATATCCTTTGATTGCTGCTTAATTTATGATCTGGAATATAAAAACTATCATCACTAGTTCTTTGATAAGAATCACCATCTGGAGCAGTGGCGCTAGGATCACTTAAGGTATAAGATCTCTTTCCTACAGTATTTGTAATGTACAAACTCGTCGCTGTCGTCAGACCATGATTATATCCTGTCGTAAAAGTTAGTGTTGATGGGTTTGCATTATCTGTAGCAATCGATTCGTTGCGATCATATACAATATCCGAAGCTGAAAAGAAAGTTCCAGGAATAATTACAGTGTAAGCAGTTTTAATGTCCAGTGTAGATGCTTGAACTCCAGATGCTTTATAAGTAAAGGAAGTTGTAGTTTCTACATTAGTTACAAGATATTTTCCTTCTGCTGTTCTAGATTTTAATCCTTGTACTTCGATAGGATCACCAATTGACAACTCATGAGGAACACCACAAACAACAGTAATCGTTTGAGTATTTGCTAAGGTACTAACAGATATAATTTGCCCAATAGAAATTCCACCAGTTGAAGAATAAATCGAAGGAATATTATTAACGAGTTCTAGGGTCTCCCACTTTGAAGACTGTAGTCCATATTCAAAGTCAGTATCAATCAGGTTCTCAGGAGTACTGACTCTAAGTTTGTGAACGGGGTCTACAAATGACTCACCAAATTCTACTTCATCAAATTCCTGATCAACAAAAATTTGAAGTTCATCAGACGCACTCATTGAAGAGGTGTCGTAATCAAGTGTTAATACAGTTTTGTGTGTTGTACTATTATATGATGTAGTACCACCAAGACCATTACCAGCAAAGTTATAGATGATTACATTATCTGTTACGTTCGTAATGAGAAGCAACGATCTTTCTAACCACTTCCCATCCATCTCAATGGTTCCAACTCCAGCACCACCAGGAGTGAAAGTGTAATTATAAACTAACTTTTTTGCCATCTGTTAGGATCCGTTATATATCAAATATTTAGTAGAAGGCTCTAATATCGATATTCCTCGATCTTGTCTAAAACCTTGTTCAGGTATTTATGTGCTATTTCTTTTTCTCCAGGATATCCAGCATCATGATCTACTTCTTGTTTTAATTTGAGAATATGTACTTTAAGCTCTTCCCTGTTTAGTTGATATCTCGGCATACATAAAAAAACTCTGCTGCCTATTTAGCAACAGAGTTGAGTATTATTACTTATTATATCAAACAGGTGCGGTTTCCCTGACAGTTGACTTAACGTACTCTAGAACTGCTTCGGGTGTTGATGCTTCGTAAGGGTCAGAGTCTGCGTTGTCACGCATACCTTCTTCAACGAAGAGTTTCTCAATGACTCCATCATTAACGACAGCAGCATAACGCCAACTACGCTCACCAAAGCCAAGATTAGACTTATTGACCAGGTAACCCATTGAACGGGTGAAGTAGGCATTACCATCTGGTACTAGTTGTACTTTTTCAATACCGAGAGATTTACCCCAGGAATTCATTACAAAACCATCATTAACAGAGATGCAGTAAATAGCATCGATACCAAGTTGAGCAAACTCTTCATACTGTTGCTCAAATCCAGGGAGCTGATAAGCACTACAAGTAGGAGTGTATGCACCAGGTAGACTGAAAATAACCACGCGCTTACCATTGAAAAGTTCAGCAGAGGTCTTAGTTACGAATTCACCACCAATACGATATACAAATTCTACTTGGGGTACTTGATACTGTTCTTTACGCATTTTTACTTCTATCATTTAATTAGTAGGATTATAAGCGGGGATCATCATGCCCCCACCAAAGTCATCATCATCGTCAGCACCATTGCTACCAAGGGCGCTGATGAGTATCCACATTCCCAGTAACATTGATGCTAACAATATCATCACCATACTCCAGGAATGATTTGTCCTGTGGTGAAGTAGGCACCGAAGGCGGCAACGATACCAATCATCGCTGCCCAACCATTAATACGTTCTGCTTTTTCGTTCATTTTTCGTCTCCAGATTTAGTGAGTAGTGCTGCCCCTGCGAAAGAGGCAAGTAGAATACCAGCAACGGCAAGCAATTCCATTAGAGATTTTCTTCTTGTTCGGTAAGAATAACGCAATCAGACTTGGGATATGCTACACAGGTAAGAACAAATCCGTCTGCGATTTGATCGTCGTCCAGGAAGGACTGCTCTTCATTATCAACTTCACCTTCAATCAACTTACCAGCACAGGCAGAGCAAGCACCAGCTTTACACGATGAAGGAAGGTCAACGCCTGCTTCTTCAGCAGCCTCAAGGATGTACTGATCCTCCTCACATTGAATGACGGTCTCGGAGCCGTCGGGAGT
>Ga0222715_10003034_pt1 | contig 15116 bp, 14 predicted proteins | sample C33_9DmetaG_FD_165056 | JGI IMG/M metagenome (GOLD analysis project Ga0222715, IMG submission 165056) | Estuarine water microbial communities from San Francisco Bay, California, United States - C33_9D | ecosystem: Environmental > Aquatic > Marine > Unclassified | place: USA: California...
CTTTTAATAACAATTCATTAGGATTTTCAGATTTGTTTTTCTTTTTATTTTTAACATTATTACCGAAACCATCAACAGTGACACCAGTCCGCTGTTTAATAACGCGTCTAGCTTCGGGTGGAATATAGTGGTTCCAAGAGATAAACAATAAATTAGGGTGTGTATATTTAATAGCAAATCCATTTTCTTGTAATTTATCCATAACATAAGCAATACAAGCAGCAGAGTCGTATCTAGGAACACCAAGCATAAATTCAGGTATTACATAACAGCAAAAACAAGGTGCGTTTTTAAGACGAGAAGTGTATTTAATTCTATCGTGAACTCGTTTCAAAATTTTATTATAAATTTTGATTTTATTATCGTGGATTTCTTTTTTACGCTGATATAAATCATCTAAATTAATTTTTCCGACAAAATCGTCACCGTTCATTATAAATTTAAAAGAAAAAAGAATAATAAAAAAAGCGTAAAAATATAAAAAAAACTTTATAAGTTAATTATAATGATAAAAAACTTAGTATTGGGTTCAGGAGGACATAATTTAATAAGAATGATAGGTTGTATGCAAACATTATTAAGTGTAAAATATATAAAACAAGAAGAAATAGAAAATATATACGCTACATCAGCTGGTGCTATATTAGGAGTATATATATGTTTAAATTTAAATTGGGAAATATTAATAGAATATATAACAAACAAACCGTGGACGAAAAAATATGAAACTAAACCATCAACATTATTTTCAGCATTTGATGAAAAAGGGATATTTGGGAATGATTTTGTTAAAGATTTATTAGAAGTTCAATTTAAAATGAAGGGGTTAAAACCGACGATAACATTAAAAGAATTTTATGAATATTCAAAAATAAATTTAAATATGTATAGTTTTAATTTGAATAAATTTGAAAGTGAATGTTTAAATTATAAAACATATCCTGATTTATCAGTATTAGATGCAGTATATATGTCATCATCATTTCCGTTTATATTTAAACCATTGTATATCAATGATAGTTATTATATAGACGGGGGATTGGATATAAATTTTCCATACGATAAATGTATAAAGGATGATAAAAATGAAGAAGAGACATTATCAATAAAGATAATGGATGGTACTAAAGAAAAAAATTTACCATTAAAAGAAGGGGCAAATATATTAGAAATGGCGATTTACATGTTTAGAAAATTAATACATGAAAATCGAATAAAAAATGAACAATGTAAACCAAAAAATTATATAGAAATAAAAGGAGAACAATTTTCGCTGAATTCAATAAATAAAATGTTTGATAAAGAAAATAGGAGGAACTGGATCAATGATGGGAGAGAAATAGCACACAATTATTTAAATCAAAGGACAGATTTAACAAATTCTTTCAAGTTATCTTCAGTTGGTTGTGCTTCAAATTCGTAAACTTGATTTTCTTTAATTAAATAGATGCTAGGGAAGCCATCAACTTTTTTCTTTTCAGCATCTTTTAAGAATTCGGCTTCAAAGTAATTTAAATCAGCTTCTTGTTTATCACCGTCAATTTCGACAAAACTTAATTGGAAACCATTAAAAATTTTACGGTCTAATTGCGTTTTAACATTATCCCAAATAGGCCATAATTTTTTACAATAAGGACACCATTTAGTATGGAAAAGATAAAGCTGAGCTTGTCCTTTAGTAGCAGAACCGCTTGCACCGCCGTCATCGGGTGGTGAATCATCTGGCTCTTTTTTGTCGTATTCGTCATTAGCTATCCAAGATGGGGAAATTCTAGGTGCAATATAATTAACATAAATTAAATAACCAATGCCGACAAATAGGGCAACAATAGCAATATACATAAGAAAACTAGGGCTTTTAAAGTTTTCAATAGCTCTGCTAACCATAGACTGAGTATTTTCTTCTAAAGTCATTATTTATAAATAATGTTAGAACAAAAGAATGATATTTTAAACGAATATAGAGATAAATTGTGTTAAATATATAGATGTGGATCAGAAATAAAAACGGTAAAATAATAGAATTGGATGAAAAGAAATATTCAAGTCAAAAGAATTTCTATGAAGAATATTATAAAATAGTTTATAATAAATCACTAAAAGAAGATGACCATAATAAAAAATTAGAGGAATTAATAAAAGGTTTGGAATGTTTTTTTTCTAGTAATAATATATCATGAAAACACGAAAGAGAAAACAAAAAGGAGGTAAAAATAAGACATTTAAAAAGATAGATTTTGAAAGTGCGGATGGAATGTTGACAACGGTATGGGGTCCAAGTATATGGCATTTTCTTCACACAATGTCTTTTAATTATCCGGTAAAACCTACAAGAAAGCATAAAAAACAGTATAAAGATTTTATAATGAGTTTAGGTAAAATATTACCTTGTAGGCATTGTAGAGAAAATTTTCCAAATAATTTAAAATCAATACCACTAACAGAGAATGCGTTAAAAAATAGACATAATTTTTCAAAATGGATGTATAATTTTCATGAACGAGTAAATAAAATGTTAAAAAAAAAATCGGGATTAACATTTAAAGAAGTAAGGAGTAGATATGAGAATTTTAGGTCCAGATGTAGTGAAGATGATAATAAAATAAAAAAGGTAGTATTGCGATATAAAACAAAATCTTCAAAAAAAACACGAAAAAATAAATTGAAAAAAGAAAAAGGATGTACGGAACCATTATTTGGAGAGAAATCAAAATGTATAATAAAAATAGTTCCGAAAGATAAGAAGGTTAAGACATTTCAAATGGATAAGAAATGTATAAAGAGACGAAGAAAAACAAGAAAAAAATAAAATATATTTTAATCTAAATATATTTTAAATGGCAGCACAGAGAAGCAACTTTGTCGATGATGATGATTTTGATTTTAACGTTGGTAGTTCTAGTAGCACAGGTTCAAGAGTAACTAGAAATTCATTATCAATACAAGATAAACCTAAAACAGAATCATGCGTTGGCGCGGCGTGTAAGAAATTATCAAAGATGGGGAAAAATATTAAGAAAAGATTTACAAGAAAGAAATCAAGAGAACGTCTTTTACCAAGAATGTCTGATTTGGATAGAGAATTTAGATCTTCGGATTTAAGTGATTATCAAGGAACACCTTCATTTACAGAATACGGTCAGCTTGGTGGAAAAAGAAAACGACGACGTAGAAGACGAACGCGTAAAAAGAAAGGTGGCAAGAGAAGAAGAACTCGTAAAAAGAGAAAAAGTAGAAAAGGACGTAAGAAAAGAAAAACTAGAAGAAGAAGATAATATTGTATTAATTAATAAATTAATATAATAATTAACCGAAAGCGGAGAAACTATTTAATCTAGGAATAGGGTAAGCAGATTGAGCGGAGAAAGCAGTTTCATTGGGTTTATTGGGGTCATATTTGCCTTTTCTATTAGCAGCTTCCATAACACCAGGAGCATTTTGAGCTGGATTATTTACAGCATTTCTAGTTCTTTTTCTTTTTTCTCTTCTCATAGCAGCGCGGCTTTCACCAGGTTTAATTTTGTTTTTATCTAAATCATCTTCAACTTCTTCATCATCTTCTTCTTTTTTCTTTTTAAGAAGTTGTTTGTATAGAAATTCCATTGAAGGACAATCGGGACATTTTGGACATACTGGAGGAACAATTTTAGTTTTTAAAATATAATCATTTTCTTGTCCTTTGGGAATTTGACTACAAGGTAATCTTCTACGACGTTCGAGAGAACTGGCACCAACCCGTTCTTCATTTACAGCATGGTTATGTTGAAGACTATGCAATCGTAAACATCTATAATTAGGGTCTTGAGCTTCATATTGAGAACCGGTGGATGTGTCAGTAGGAGAACCGCCTTTAGGTGGATGACAACCTACTTTTCCGAATTCTTCACGAGCCATTTTAGTGATTTTAATTTTTTCAGCATCTGGAGTATCAGGGTTGCTAATTAAAGCTTTATACATACTAATACTCATCTCGTGTCCTCTTTTTTTTTCTGGTGTATTCGCTTGTTTTTCCATACAAGCAAGTTCTTCATCGGTGAGCATCATTTTAGGCGGAGTATTTGCGGCAGTAGCGGCAGCTTGAGCTCTTTTAGCACGACATTCGGCAGTTTTACAATCAGCAAAGTGTTGTTTTTTAGCGGCTTCAATGCTATTAGAAGCAGCGTAATGTTTCATTTGAATGTCCTTTGGTATTTTTTTAGGAACAACACTACACATATAATCTTCGTGAAGATGCTTTGGTTTTTCAATATTTTCATATGCTTCTTTAATCCCTAAAATACCCCATCCACCAACAAATACAGATAGTAAAACAATAACCAATAAATGTATATTACTAAGTTTCATATAAATTATAGTATGAAAAAAATATTATAAAATATTAGTAAATTATATATGCCAGCTTTGACACATAACAGAGTAAAAAATGGGTTCAACGGAGGAAGAAGATTAAAAAATGCTAGAACAGCCTGTCCGAAAACACAAATACCAACTTGTACGGCAGGAGATGTTGAGAGGAGAAATGCAACACAAAGTATAATAGGTTCAAGAAGTAGATTTGTAAGAGCAGCAATAAAACGTAGAGTATGCTTTACAGATAATAATGGAAATAAAGTTTGTAATTAATTTAAAGAATAAATAATAATTTAAATTAATGTTAAGAGTAGCACATTTTTTAAAGAAAATAGAAGCAGGAGTAGATGAAGCAGGAAGGGGTCCATTATTTGGGAGAGTATATGCTGCAGCAGTTATATTAAATCCAGAATTAGAATATGATGGTAAATTAATAAAAGATAGTAAAAAACTATCAAAAAAAAAAATTTTAAAGAGCGAACAATATGTAAAAGAAATGGCGATAGATTGGTCGGTTGCTTATAGCGATGAAAAAAGAATAGATGAAATAAATATATTACACGCGACACAAGAAGCAATGCATAAAGCAATTGATAATTTGAATGTAAGACCAGAACATTTATTGATAGACGGCAATTATTTCAGTCCATATAAAAAAGTAAATTCAATGTGTGTAGTAAAAGGAGATTCTACATATTTATCTATAGCAGCAGCATCAATATTAGCGAAAACAGCAAGAGATAGATATGTGCGAGAATTATGTGAAGAAATACCAGAATTGGATAATTTTTATGGTATACTAAGTAATAAAGGTTATGGTTCAAAGGGTCATCTTGAAGGAATAAAGAAACACGGAATAACAAAGTTTCATAGAAAGACATTTGGGAGATGTAGAGAGAGTAAATTGAATAAACATATTAAATATTAATAGTTTTAATATTAAAATGACAAAAGTAAAGTTCTTAATTTTCGATACAGAAACGACGGGATTATTGCCTGCGAGCCAACATAGGGTTCACCAATACAATACATATCAATATCCATATATCGTTCAATTTAGTTGGATGATATATGATAATAGTGTAAAACAAGTTACAAAAATAGAGGACCACGTAGTAAGATTGCCAGAAGGAATGGATGTTCCGTTAGAAAGTTCTAAAGTTCACGGAATAACTACAAAAATTATGCGAAAATTAGGGGAAAATATATTAGATGTATTAAAAATATTTACAAAAGATTTATTGGATTCCGATTACATTGTAGCACATAATATAAAATATGATAAAACAGTAGTAAGCGCTGAATATATAAGAAATAATAAAATAGATTGGATCGGGAGACATAGGAAAAAGGAGTTTTGTACGTTGGCAAATAGTATCAATATTTGTAATATAATGAAACTATCAAAAAAAGGGAGACCATATAAAAAATTCCCTAAATTGATGGAAACACATCAAACGTTATTTAAAACAATTCCAAATAATTTACATAATTCATTGATTGATATTTATGTATGTTTCAGGTGCTTTCATATGTTAGAATACGGATTTGATATATTAGAGAAAAATAAAGAATTTAAAAAAGAATTTAACCGCTTATGTGGTCTTTAAAATTAGCGTCGTATTGATTTACGTCTTGTTCTACGTGTTTTTTTACGACGACGGGTTTTTTTACGACGACGGGTTTTACGCTTACCTCCCTTTTTAACCGCATTATTTAATGTCAACCATTTAATTTGTGCTTCCCATCTCACGGCTTTCTGGCCCCAAACAAGTTCATGATTATTATAATTGTAAGTTTTTTTTTTGATATCTCTAACTAATTCTGTTTTTTCGTATAGTAAATAGTCGGCACTAACAATAGGAAATATTGTAGTAACATCATTATACGTAAAAGAATTAGGCGGAGTATGAAGTCCACCAAAACTATACCACTCTTTTCCATCTTTTTTTAATTTTTGAATTACAACATCATGAACATTTATTGGGTCAAATCTTTGAAGTATACCTGGTATTTCATTTATATTTCTTTTATTCCTAGGAAGTGCTTCTTGTAAAAATTTCTGTTCCGATTCTATTCTTTGATCTTTATTCCAAGGTTTCCATATTCCTATATCACAATAAGCAACCCAATTTTTAATTGTTGTGTTAGACGCGTAAAATGTTCCTCTAACTGTTACAGGCTTCTCAGGTGAAGCTTCTATCAATTCTTCTGTTTGAAAAGATATTTTTATTGTATCTTCTCTAACTAATAAAGCAGATATTTGAATAACATTATTCATATTTAAATAATTTTTCAAATCTTTTAACAACTCTGTTTGATTTTCTTGTAAAAAAGTATCGACCATTTCAAATATTTGTTGCGCGACTTCTTGATAATTCCAAGATGATATCCTTTCATTTTTTGGATATACTTTAAGATCTAAATCTTCAGTTGGATATGTTCCTTTTGTATGTAAAAAGGTTGCCATACCACCTGAAATTATAACAAAAGAATCGAGTAAGTTCTCTTTCATTAATTTTTGTAAATGAACTAATAAAAAATTCCATGTTTTTAGATTATTGTTATGTTTAAAATCTTTAAAAATACTCTTTTTTAAATCGTACATTTCTTTTTTTTCTTGATCGGCGGATACTTTTAAATTATCTTTTATATCTAATTCAACATCTTTCATACTAGCAATTTTCGGTGGGTCTCCTAATTGTGTTGGTGATTGACTTTTTGATTTCTTTTTCTTCTTCTTTTTTTTCTTTTTTTGCTTTTTTGCTTGTTCTTTTACACCTGCTTCTACTTCTTCTTGAACCAAGCTCTGAGCGGCTTTTCTGGAAGCATGTGAATCTACTTTATCAACCATAGCAAATTCTTCATTAGTAGGACTTTTTTTTCCAGATTTTTTTGCTCTTCTTCTTTTCGCGAGTTCTAATGCAGATTTTTGCGGAACACTCATAGCCGCCGTTGCTGCTAGTAATTGAGCTTCTGAAGACATTTGAGCTCTTTGTTGTATTTCTAACCATTTTTTGAAACTATTTCTAGCTAATCTTAAATTAATATTTTCAACCGGAAAGGCGATTGATTTTTTTAATACAAAAACAACTTGTTCTCTTTCACCGTCGGTTAGTTTAATATCTAATCTATGGTCGTCTTTTAAAGCCAAAGGTATTTTTAATCTATCTATTAAAGGTCTTTTAATAAAAACATGGTCGGTATTTTTATAATTATAAGGCAAAAGATGTTGTTTCTGGAGCGCCAAATCCCATTGAAATCCAAAAGGAGGCGGATCAAAAAATATACGCGCTAGATCCATAAATTCTTTTTTTTCATCTGCTGGCAAATGTCCACAAAAAGCACTTAAATGGGCTTCATTTTCTTGTAATATCTTATCAGAATCGCCTGGTTTAACAACAACGATATCTCGTCCTTCATGCCAATTTGGGTGGTGTAATGAAGTAACTGTAACTCTTACATCTCTTTGATGATCTGGCGAATCAACAATGATAGGTTTTAAAGTAAATTCTGGAAAATCTGGTTCTCTAGCTAATTCTATTTTTTGCTTTACTGATTCCTCCGCAGCGGCCATCATTGATAAAACTTGTGGGTTTGAAAAGTCGATATGTTGTGGAATTGCATTGAGAACTTGTCCAATATATCTTTTCAAATGGAATTGATGTATAATATAAAAGAACCTATCATCAGTAAATGGTTGTATAACTGGTTCTAAAGCTTGTTTTACAAATTCAAAATGTTCGAAATAATCATTATCTTTCCACCATTCTGGAACTAAAATAAAACAAAAATTTAATTTTTCTATATTGCCATTATTATTAAGAAACTCTTGACTAGGAGATGGGTCTAATAACATAGACCAATTAAAATCGGGGTCCTTAATATTTTGAGATACCCATCGGTCATATAAATGGTGTGCTTTCATTTGTAGAGCATTTAATTTAATTATTTTTTGTCTTTTTAATAACAACATAATGGCAGCTCCAGTTAAATCATCTTTATCACTTACGTTTACATTGGGATGGTTAATAACTTCGATCATTTTCAATGATAGATATAGGTCGCTTTGGCTTGCATCCATATTAATATATATTGATATTTAAAATATATATTAATTAAGAACCACACATTAAACATTCTTCATCATCATCATCAACAGAAGGTTTTTTGTCGGGTTCAATAGTAAATTGTTGTGGTGCAGCTTTTGCTTTTGTTCGCAAATAATAGATGCCGGTCTTTAATCCTTTTTTCCAAGCAAAGAAATGCATTGCGTTTAATTTATTATAATTAGGGTCTTTCATCCATAAATTAGTGCTTTGACTTTGGCAAATAAAAGCTCCGCGGTCAGCACACATTTCTAAAATATGTTTCATTGGAATTTCCCATACAATTTTATATTTTTCTTTGATATGGGCTGGAATAGTATCAATATTTTGAATAGAACCATTATCAGCAATAATTTTATTTTTAATTTCATCGGTCCATAAATCAAGGTCAATAAGTTCACCAAGCATATATTTATTAACAACAACAAATTCACCAGCAATAGTTCTTCTAACATAAATGTTATTGGTGAAAGGTTCAAAACATTCATTAAACCCAAGAATTTGACTGGTTGAAGCTGTAGGCATTGGTGCTACTAAAAGGGAATTTTTAAGACCGTGAGTAATAATTTGTCCTTTTAATAATTTCCAATCATATCTCGTTGCGGGGGCATTCCACATATCAAATTGTAGAATACCTTTACTTGATGGAGAACCAGGGAAAGTTTCATAATAACCAGTTTCTTTTGCCAATTCCATGCTTTTTTCAAGAGCAGCGTGATATATAGTTTCAAAAATTTGTCTATTAATAATCTTTGCTTCTGTGGAATAATATGGAACATTCATTAATGCATAGGTATCAGCCAAACCTTGAACGCCCAAACCAATAGGTCTGTGTCTCATATTTGATCTTTTAGTTTTTTCAGTTGGATAGAAATTAACATCAATTACTTTATTTAAATTTGCAGTAATAACCTTTGTAATTTCGTGTAGGTGCTCGTAATCATAATATGGTTTAAAAATGGAACAATTATTTAAATCAGTGAAACCACCAATTTTATGTTCGCCAATAAAAATTTGAGGGAAAGTATTATGCTCTTGTATAAATTTATCAATAGGTTCTTTTTCAGAATAATGAATTTCTTCGAATATGATATTTCTTGAATTAAAGAATTTTTTGGTTCTTTTACACCATTTACAATTGCTTTTTGTATGGACTATAATTTTTTTATCTTCGGATGGAACAGTATATTTAACAAATCTAGCAAGAGCAATGGAGGCTAGATTACAAACGGCAGTTTCATTTTCATCACTATATTCGATGATCTCCGTACAGTTTGAAGTTATTACCCCATTAAAAATGCCTGCGTGTCGTAGAGGTTCATTAAAACAAAAGGTTTTATCAGTTCTATTATTATCTGTAATTTTAGATATTTTTACAAACTGTGTAGCATTTCTTTGCGGTGTGTGTTTATCGATAATTAATCGTTTTGGTGAAAATCCCAAATCTAATAATTTTTGTAAATCATTAGACCCGACCAATATTCGCCATATTTTTTTTGATTTATAATATTCCATTCCGCCCCTTCCATCCGGTAAATTGGACAATCTTTCATTCATATTTAAGGTTACTTTACTGGCTATACCACAAGTTTGCAACATTAGTTTTATTTTTAAAAGAAAATCTTTATGAATACACGAAATTTGTAGTGCTTGGTTTTTGTCATTTTTTGCTATAGACCCATCCCCATCACAATATCCTGCAAACCAATCTAATTTACTTTTTAACGAATAATTTGTGGGAACGAAAAATTTATCTTTTAAATCTAAGGGCAGTGTTACATTGTTACAATAAGTTCCATCAGCACTAAAAATACCATTGGTATAAGCCGATTTCAATTCATTTTTATTGTCGATAATTGGATACGCGCATTTAATAAGTTTCATATCTGGTTTTAGATTTTGTGCTTCTACTATACTAACATTTTTGCTTTTAATAATATCCTGTTTCATTTTTGAAGTTGGATATTTAGTTTGAATATAAAATTTATGATATTTAGTGCAAGTTAATTTAGACCCGTCCGAAAAATCAACGGTAATCAGTTCAGAACCATCACTTGTTTGTTTAACTGTTGTTTCGCTAAACTCTTTACCATTCCATACATTTACGGTTTTATTTTTTAAAGTTTGAATTTCTATATGTCCTTTATCAGTTAAAATTTTTGTTTCTGGTGCAACGCACAAATTGCTGCTCTTTATGGTTCCTAAGTTTTTTTGATTTGACTTTGAATTACAAGCATTTTTATAAAGCATATAAGGGTTTCCAGTTTCAATTTGACTATCAAGAATTTTAAACCAAATATCTCTAGCTCTAACAACTTTAATACCTCTGTTTTCTCTTTCATACGATTCATATAATTTAGTAAATTTATCACCGTATACATCAGCAAGACCAGGGCATCTATCGGGGCACATCAAAGTCCATTCTTTATCATCTTTAACTCTTTGCATGAATAAGTCGGGGATCCAAAGAGCATAAAATAAATCTCTTGCTCTTTGTTCTTCGTCGCCGTGATTTTTTTTCATATCTAGAAAGCTTTCAATATCACCATGCCATGGTTCGATATAAATAGCGAAACTACCAGACCTTTTACCTCCACCATTATGGACAATACCGTTGTGTATCATATAATCGTGGGTTGATTTCATTTGTAAATCATATAATGTTCCTCTATAATTTTCTTTGGTAATATTTTTAATTCTTGAATATATAAATTTTTCGTGTATAAAAAATTTAAAAAATTTACCCGATTCAATATTAAAAATTTCGGCAATAACATCTGTTTTTGGTATACGTAAACAATAAGAAATTCGTTTATTTTCAATTACATCGCCATATTTTGAAGTATGTTTTTGACCTATTCTATCGCGTATATAACCACTTGTAGGAATACCCATTCTCAATAATAAATACCTCAAAGATTCTAATAAATTTCGTGATGTGGTATCAAACACTAGTTCATTACCTTTACATCCGTCGCTATCAATTAAACCTTTAACAATAAATTTAATTTTATCAATTGGTAAATTTAACCATTTTGGGTGTATTTTTTTTTCTCGATTTTCATCATAAATATCGTTATAACGAAAGGGTAAAATAGAATTTTTATTCCACCTTATACGATTTGTATTGTTTTCTCTGGTAATAAAAAACTGAATACATTTATTTGTTAAATATGTTTTAGTAAAATCTAATATATGTGTTTTTGTTATTGCATTTAATGATAAATAACAATTGGTTGAAGAATTATTCATAGAGCCATCGCCCAATATTAAGCCATACATATAACAGTCATCTTTTGTAATATTTTCAATATTTTTTTCATATTCTGGAATTTTAAAAATAAGCAAATCGTCGTATGTTAAATCTTTTGCATCACACCATTCTGGTTTTATAATATTTTTATTTAATCGATTTTTAATTACAGAATAATTTAATGTTTTTTTTTGATTACGTATACAATATACTGGATGCTCATCTGTTATTTTTAATGGATCGATTGAGTGCATACTCTCTATAGACAATATTTCACCGTTATAAGAATGTTCCAAAACGTTTTCTATACATTCATAAGATTTACTGTTAAATATATTTGTTTTATTGGATTCACAATGTTGGATTTGTTTTGGTCCTTCTGTAGTATATATATATGTTTCTGGCAATATGCATTGATCCACATAGCGAGCTGTATCATTAAAAACTCTTAGCATGGGGACAATTCCGTTGCTAGTTCCATTGGTTCCTCTGATATGACTTCCAGATGCTCTAACATTAGACATATGTAGTCCAATTCCACCAGCCCATTTACTAATTAAAGCACAATCTTTTAAAGTATTATAAATACCTTCAATTGAATCTTTTTCCATAGAAAGCAAATAACAAGAGCTCATTTGTGGTCTTGGTGTACCAGAATTAAAGAGCGTGGGAGTAGCGTGTGTAAAATATTTATTACTCATTAAATCATAAGTTTGTTTTGCCGAATCCAAATCATCACCGTGAATACCTAGTGATACACGCATCCACATATGCTGAGGTCTTTCAACAATTTCACCATTAATTTTCATTAAATAAGCTCGTTCAAGGGTTTTGAAACCAAAATAATCAAGTAAATAATCTCTATCAAAATCAAACCAACTTTGTATTTTACCAATTTTATATGGGTCATTAATAGTATTGTATAATTCTTTACTAATAAGAGGGTGATTATTACCAAGAGCATCAGTAAAATGATATAATCTAGAGATTATCATAGAAAAATCAGCGGTTGTATTTTTTTGATGATTGGAAATAAGAATTCTACTTGCTAGAATACCATAATCGGGGTGTGTAGTAGCAGAAGCAGCACATAGTTGTGCTGTTAATTCATCAATTTCAGTAGTTTTAATACCATCATAAAGTCTTGAAATAATTTTAGATGTTAGTTGGGTTTGATTAACATTGAGACTGCCGTGGCATTTACCTTTAATACGGGCTAAAATTTTATCAAATGATACAGATTGAAATTCACCATTTCTTTTAACAACATATTCTTCATTACTCATTTTAATAATATAATAAAATGATTTTAAATTATTTTATTATAATTATAAATTAAATGAAAGAAACTTTGAATAAAATGATCGTATTTAGCACAGGCATTGCTATTGGTTATTATCTAGGGTGCCGAAAGAAATGGTCTGGTTGTAATAATAAAGATTATGTTATAAATGAACTAAAATTACCAGCATATGTTAGGACAGGTAATTTATGGAAATATCATTAATAAAAAAATCACATATATTTATATTATGAAATTACATTTGTTATTGATATTATTAGGATTAGTATTAATTTATCATTATTGGATACAAAAAATGGATATAGAAGGGTTTGTTGGAACAGGGCAATTTCCATCATCACATAATTCTTTATTGTTAGACAGTATATTTAAAAGAGATGATACGGGAAAATTTTACACATTTAAAAACCAAACAGAATTTAAGCCAAAAACAGGTTTAGGAAACTATAAACAAATAACAAACAATGTAAAATCAATGTCGCCTTGTGGAGGTACAGATACAAATCCAAATATGTGTTTATATGAAAAACAAGTAAAGTCAATAGATACAGAAGAAAAAAAAATTAAAGTTCCAAAATTAGGTAAAAATAGAGTAGGTTGGTTTCAAGTAGATGGCTGTTGGGATGTATCTTCACTTAAAGATTGAGTTCTTATTTTAATAACAACTGTTCCATTTTCAATAGAACTATTATTTTGTAATCCTAGTTCTTTTGTATTATCGTGTAATTTTTGTAAACTTGTGGGGGTAAGTTTTTTGTTTTTTATAGATTTTTTCTTAGGCTTACGGTGGTCATATCCAGTGATTCTTTCTTTTACAATATTATCCCAACAATCTTTAATTTGTGGGAAAACAGCCGCAAACCAATGTTTATTTCTAGGAACAAGAACACAAGAATAAGTATCAAGTTTCCAATAAATAGTTTTAATCCAAGAATATTTTTCATCCATATTGTTTAAATAATTTTCTTCCCATTCTTCCCAATCTTTTTTATTAACGAAATCAATAGGAGCATAGATGTATTCGGGTTCTGAACCATCATTAATCATTATTATAGCACCTTTTCGCTTATTGTCTCTAGTATAATTCCAATCATCACCGTCTTCAATAAAATCTTTTTCATTGTCATATTCTTTGAAACTAGTTTCCAAGAAATCGCATTCATTGAGATCCCAAACTTCCATTTGAATTTGCATCTGAACCCAATAAGCTTTTTTTGGTATTCCGGTAATTTCTCTGGAAACCGGATTTTTAACTTCAAGCATTCTGCCATATCTAGGATTATCTCGTTTAGTATTAATACCATCGGGCGAAGCTCTAATAAAAGGTTGTGTTTTATGCGTGATGCATCCAAATTCTTCTACAACAGTATTGTGTATTTTTTCATATATTAATATAGACAATGGTTCATATTTATGTCCATTATGAAAAGGCGAAGCAATATTAACTCCGTGATGTTTTTTTAAAGGTTTGCATTTATCATAAATTATACTATTTATATTAGCTTGACTATCAAAACTTTTATATATAGAACTAGCAGTTAAACCGTTATATCTAAATTCATACCATTCATCCGTTCGTTGGTCTGGTTGTTCTTTTGTTTTATAATATTCAAAAAGTTTATCAACTCTTTCTTTATCAACATTATCAATAATTCTAGTATCAGAATAAGAACGAGGGTTTTTATTTCTCATAAAATAAAAGTAAATACAATCTTTTATTAATTGATAAATATCAACATCATCATCTTGTAATGTAGAACCAAACATATCATCAAAATTTTCAGAAATATATTTGAATAATGTTTCTTCGAAATGATAGTCTTTATATTCTTTAACATTAGAACGAATATATTCATCTATAAAAATGTCGATGGTTTCTTTAACATCATCTATTTCTTTAGTATCATTAAATTTAACAATCGGTGGCGATTTGAATGTATCAACTATATTTGTTAATACTTGTAAATCATTCCAGTATGTTATCATATTAATATAATTAGTTGGATTATATTCATATCAATTTTTTAATTGTTTAATTGTTTTTTTTTGTAGTTTTTTCTTTAGATTTTTCTTTAGATTTTTCCTTTAGATTTTTCCTTTA